>Ga0209694_1000111_pt1 | contig 152937 bp, 159 predicted proteins | sample GluameincwithD2O_FD_187499 | JGI IMG/M metagenome (GOLD analysis project Ga0209694, IMG submission 187499) | Mouse cecum microbial communities from Vienna, Austria - Glucosamine amended microcosms incubated with D2O (SPAdes) (version 2) | ecosystem: Host-associated > Mammals > Digestive system... | reverse complement strand
AGTAAAACTTGATACTAATGTTGCTACACCAGTTATTAATGAAGTAGCTAACATTATTCCTATTATTGTAACTAAAGTTCTTTTCTTATTTAATTTTAAATTTTTAATTGTTAATCTATTAAGCAAATTCATTTTTCTCACCACCTTTGCCTATTAGACTATTTTTCCGTCTTCAATTTTTATTACTCTATCTGCAAGTTTAGCAATCTCTAAATCATGAGTAATAATGACAATTGTTTGATTATATTTTTTATTAGAAAGTCTCAATAATTCAACTATTTCTTCACTAGCCTTAGAATCTAAGTTTCCTGTAGGTTCATCTGCTAAAACAATACTTGGATTATTAATTAAGCTTCTACCTATTGAAACTCTTTGTTGTTGACCTCCTGATAATTGATTTGGTAAATGAGTTCTTCTTTGAGTTAAACCTAATGTTGTTAATAATTCACTTAATTGTTTTTTATCAGTTTTCTTTCCATCTAGTTCACAAGGAAGTGTTATATTTTCTTCAACATTTAAAATTGGAATTAAATTATAAAATTGATATATAATTCCCACTTGTCTTCTTCTAAAAATTGCTAATGCGTCATCATTTAAAGAATATATATCTTTTCCTTCTATATATACTTTTCCTGATGTTGGTCTATCTACTCCTCCAATCAAATGAAGTAACGTAGATTTTCCACTTCCTGAACTTCCTACTATAGCAACAAATTCACCTTTTTCTATTGAAAAAGATATGTTATCTACAGCCCTAACTTGATTGTCACCTTTTCCATAAGTCTTAGTTAAATTTTCTACTTTTAAAATTTCCATATTAAAATTCCTTTCTTTAATCTTAACTTAAAATAATTATATCTATCAAAAGTGACAATCAAGTGACAATATAAAAATATTTTATTTTTTATTTCAGTTCTTCCAAAAAAGTTTCTAATATTTTTTTATCTTTTATTTTATTAATAGCAAAACATTTCTTTCCTAAGTCTTTTATCGAAGCTCCTAAATGATATAGTTCTACATCATCAATTATTATAAATCTATCATGAAATTTATTTGTTTTAAAAATTTTTAATCCCTCATATTCTGAATTGAATTTTTTTATATCTACCGTATTTATAGAATTCTTTTCTGAGGTGAATATTAATACTTTCACATGTTTATTTTTCTTTGTTAGCATATTTAATACAGTATCATCAACATAATTATCAATAATAGAAATTTTATTTTTAGCCTTCTTTATTATATCTATAATCAAAACATAAGCATCATATATTTGTCCTTTATAAAAAATCTTGTGACTCACATCTTCTTTTGAAAAATTATTAAAAAGTTCTTCAAACTTTTTATCATGTTCAAGTAATTTATACTCCACACTAATTAGTCTTTCAAGCACTTTACTATTATTCATTATAATTTTTCTCATCTCTATAAAAGCCCTTATTATACTTATACTTACACTTATTGCAATATCATTTTTTAAAATTCCCGCCAACATTGATATACCTTGTTCTGTATAAACATATGGTAAATATTTTTCGCTTCTATATTTAATATTTTTATCTTGAAATGTGGTTCCATTATGGAACCACATTTCATATAACTCCTCTTTAGTTAATTGAAAACAAAAATCTTCAGGAAATCTTTCAATATTTCTTTTCATAGCTTTGTTTATATTTTTAGTATCATAATGATACAATATAGCTACATCACTATCTAGTAATACCTGTTTTCCTCTTACTGTATATATCATCTTTTTAATCTTTTCAGTTGTCATACAGCTTGAATTATCAATATCTTTTATTTTTTTCTCTATTATTTTTCACATCCTTGTTTTAATTTTAGATAATTTTAAAACAATTGTTCGCAAATGTCAAGCTGTTATTTCAAATATTTTATTATAAATTTTGTGCCTTCTCCTATTTTAGAATCAACTGAAATATACCCATTCTGCTTTTCAATAATCGATTTCGAAAGAGCCAAACCTATTCCAAAACTATTAGGATCTGAATCTGTAGCTTTATAAAATTTCTCAAAAATATGTTTTAAATCTTTCTTAGCAATCCCATTTCCCTCGTCAGAAACAGTAATCTTAGAATAAACATCATTTTCATCAATATCAATATATACATTTTTTCCTTCTCGAGTATGTTCCACGGCATTTTTAATAATATTCAATATAGCCTCTTTATTCCAATTATAATCACCAATAATAGTTGTATCTTTAATATTTTTAACAAGATTTATCTGCTTTATATCTACCACCACATCTAAATCACTAATAATATCCTCAACCAAATTTTTAAGATTAATTTCTTTATTTTCAAATTCAACAACACCAGCATCTAATCTTGAAAGTTTTAGCAATGCTAGTATTAAAAAATTCATACCCTTTACTTGTCTTAATATCTCTAAAGTAAACTTCTTTCTTGTATTTTCATTCATATCTGTACTTTCAATAATATTATCTAACAAAATTTGAATAGAAGTAAGAGGTGTTTTTAATTGATGAGAAATATTAGCAACAGAATTTAAAATTGCTTCATTTTGTAGTCTTTTACTTTCAGAATCCTCTTTTAGCATAACAGTAATCTTATATAAAGAATCCTTTAATCTATTAAGTTCATCCTCTGATTCTTTTTCTAGTTCAGTATAATATTTTCCATTAGACACTTTTTGTAAATAACTATCCAAATAATTAATTTTCTTTTTTCTATTAATTAGATAAATAACAAAAACACTAACTATACTTCCAGCACATAAAACAATTATAACAATATTATAAATTATAAACTTAGCTTGTCTATCTTGCATTTTCTCTATAACAAGTTCATTAGATACTCCATATTTTTCTAATACTTCTGTTCCATCTTTAGAGAACTCTTCATTGTTTAAAATCTTTATTATTTCTTCATCTGAAATATTCGGATATTCTTCTTTAATTAAACCTATGATATTAACTAATGTGGAATTTATCTCTTTTTCATAAACTTTATTTTGATGTACTACATTTCTCCACATTACAAATGAAAAAACAATTGTTATTGCAACACATATTAAAATATATTTTCTAGCAACTACGTTTTTCATATTTCCTCCATCTATTTTTCTACCCTATATCCTAAGCCTCTCACTGTAGTAATAACTTTTCCATCCTTATCACCAATTTTTTCTCTAATTCTCTTTATATAAACAGTAAGAGTATTATCATTAACAAAATTTCCAGCAATATCCCATATATCATTTAAAATTTCTTCTCGAGTTATTAGTTTATTCATATTTATAAATAAATTTAGTAAAATCTTATACTCTAATTTAGTTAAAATTATCTCCTCATCTTTCAAAAAAACTTTTCCAATTGTAGTATCTATTTTTATACCTTTACATTCAATAATATCATTTTTTTCTGTCCTTCTTAATACATTTCTAATTCTAGATATTAATTCTCTATTTCTAAAAGGTTTAATTATATAATCTTCTGCACCTAAATCCAATCCATATACAACGTCTTTTTCTTCATCTTTAGCAGTTAAAAACATAATAGGAGTATCTATTTTTTCTTTTATTACTTTGGCAATCTCAAATCCATCACCATCTGGCAATGTAACATCTAATAAAATCAAATCATATAACGACTCTTCAATTTTTCTCATTGCTTCTAACTTGGTTTTAGCAAAGTCAAAATCAAATTTTTCTTCTTTAAACAAATATTCTAATCCTAAAATAATTGCTTCATTATCTTCTATTAATAATATTTTGCTCATATAACGATAACTCCTCTCTTCCATCCACATATTATATCACGTATATCAATATTATCAATTATATATGACTATTAAGTGACAAAACAAAAGAATATACCATTTTCATAGTATATTCTTTATTTCTTTTTAAATAATCTTTATAAATTTATTTTTTCCAAATTGAACAATAGTCTTTCCTGATATAATATTGATTTTCTCATTAATATCCTGTTTTAATTTAGAATCAATTTTTACTCCATTACCTATAACCATTCTCTTAGCTTCACCTTTTGAATTAGCAAATCCTATTTTAACAAGCAATTCGCAAATATTAATTTCTTTTTCATCTATTTTTATTTCTGATATATCTTTTGGAATTCCACCTGAAGCAATTTCTAGATATCTTTTCTTAATATCTTCAAATTCGTTTATATCATCATACATTTTTATAAGCTCTTTTGCAAACTCAAAATGAGCTTCTCTCATATCTTTAGACATAATTGCATTAATTTTCTCAATAGATAAATCCGTAGCAAGTTCGAAATATTGTTTTAAAACATTATCTGGAATTTTCATACTTTTTTCCAATTTATCAAAAGGTGTATCATTAAGTCCTATATAATTATCTAAAGATTTACTCATTTTTTCCTTACCATCTAATCCAACTAGAAGCGGAAAAGTCATTACTACTTGTGGTTCTTGATTATAATCTTTTTGCAATTCTCTTCCAACTAGTAAATTAAAAGTCTGATCTGTTCCACCAATTTCAATATCTGCTTTAAGTGCAACCGAATCATATCCTTGCATTAAAGGATACAAAAGTTCATGCATTGATAAAGGCAAACCATTTTCAAATCTATTTTTAAAATCATCTCTTTCCATTATTCTAGCTACTGTATATTTAGAAGTAAGATTAATAATATCTTCTAAAGTTAACTTAGAAAGCCATTCTGAATTAAATGCAATTCTTGTTTTATCTTTATCTAAAATTTTAGTAGCTTGGTTCAAATAGGTTTCAGCAGATTTTCTTGTTTGTTCCCATGTAAGAGCAGGCCTAGTCTTGTTTTTTCCAGAAGGGTCACCTATCATTCCTGTAAAATCACCAATAAGAAAAACAACTTCATGTCCCATATTTTGAAAAGTTTTTAAAACCCTTAAAACTACACTATGTCCTATATGCAAATCTGGTCTTGATGGATCTGCTCCTAATTTAATAATTAATTTTTTACCGCTATTCAACTTTTTTTCTAACTCTTCTTCTGAAAAAATTTGAACAGCCTTTCTTTTAATAATTTCTAATTCTTTCATATTTTACCTCTCTTTTTATATAATTTCTATCAAAAAGAGAACTCATAGAAGAACCCTTGGATTATTGTTTTCATATCAAACCATTGGGTCATAGCATCACCTCCCTAAAAAGTAAAAAAAATTGATTCTATCCTATTAAAGGACGAATCAATTTCGTGGTACCACCTTTATTTATAATTTTAATAATTACCTCATTATTAGCTTATTCGTAGCTACACGTTAACTATTACTAAGAACTGTAATTCAAATTTTATCTGTTAATAATTCTCACCAACCATTATCTCTCTGAAAACAAAAATATAAAATTCTACTAATTTCTTTTCTAACATAGTTAAATTAAGTTTTACATAAATATTTTAACATGATTTATAAAAGCTGTCAAATCATTTTGCATGTTCTATTCCTTGAAAAATAGCCATTTTCATGATATAATAATAAAATCTTAGCTATTCGCTAAGAAAAAATAGAAAAGAGGTTTTTATATGGCACAACAAAACAGCAACACAGGTAGTATCACAATTCGGGAGTTAGCAAGCGCCTTTAACTCAGAAAATCATCTTGAGTATCGGCAACTGATTGACTCTTCTCATCTTCCCGCCAAAATGCGTCAGTTTCTCTTACGAAAGCAATATCATATCCGCTTTCAAGAAGACTGTGCACAATTCAGGGAAAATCAACTGGCAGTCATGGAAAACATGCTTTCTGAACAAACTGCTAAAGTCGAGGCCAGCCTTAATGCATTGGAGGTATCCGAAAAGGAAGTTGAATCTGCCAGAAAAGAATTGGCAGAAGCACAACGCGCATATCAGTCGGCCTTTATAAGACTCACCAATCAGCAAGACATCTATGATAAGGCTTTAGCAAAACATCGGCAAAATCAGGATTGCTTTAATCGTGGAAGTACCAAACAAGAAGATCAGGAGCGACTTGTTAAAAAGGCTCAAAAGCTTCTCAAGGAAGCCCAAAATTATGTACTGATCCACTCCAGCGCTACTGTATCATCAATATCCAAAAAAGTTGGTATTCTGGTATGCACACAACATGATGCGGATGAGCTACATTTTCACAAACACGTTGATCAGGTTATAGACATACCTGAAAACAACTACGCTGATCTTATTCCTGATAACGCGAGAACCTTCTTCGGTTCAGATGAAGAATTTGAGTCTGCCATTGCTTATGTGGAACTTGTACTCAAGTTTTTCTTTGAAAGCCGCCAGTACGAATTGCTTTACAACTCTGATGGAATTGATAAACTTTTAAATTCCGTCATGTAACTGAACGTTTTACCAAATTATTTGAAACCGCAGAGCAAACAAAGGCTAGGACAATATTTGTCCTAGCCTTTAGCCATACTATTTATTTTATAATTGTTTCTTTAGCTTTTTTGTTAATTTGTTTAATCTTAATATAAGAAAAAATTGCTAATGCTATTGCAGGTACTAAAACCATTAATAGTATAGTACTACTTTCAAAACCTGTATATGGTATTTTTGTATTTTCTCCATTTTCTGCTTTTGGAACCTGTGAACTAGTAATTGTTTTATCAGTACTTTGAGTAGGTTTTGTACTTGAACTTGGTTTTGTACTTGAAGATGGACTTGTACTTGGAGTTGGATTATCTGATGGTTTTGTAGTTATAGATGGCTTTACTGCTGATCCATCTGTTACATTTACAGTAAAACTAACATCATCAATTTCTATATCATCACTTCCATTTGATCCAACAATATTCTTTAATGTAATTTTAGGTTTTTTGGTACTATCCTCATTTACAGTAAAAATCATTTTAAATAAAACTTCATCTTCTTTTCCTCTTGCATCTCTATCCATTACAAATTTCTTTGAATTTTTAGAATATGATGGCTTTGCCCAAGTTTCATCACCTTGTTCTACTTTAACTAATGTTAAACTATCAGTATCATATTCTATTTCTCCACCCATTGTAATAATTCCTTTTTCATCTTGAATATCTGATATTTTTACTTCTACTGTAAATTCTTCATTTGTAGTAAATTCATCTTTAGATGTTTCCATACTTACTTTAAAAGATGAAACTGCATATACATTGGTCATTACCATAAATACCAATGCTAATGTTAAACTTAATGTTACAATTTTTTTCATTACACATTCTCCTTTTTATTAAACTTCCTCTTCTTCTCCTATTAACATCAACTTAAGTTTAGCTAAATCTGTTATTGTTATTTTATTGTTTCCATCAATATCTGCTGCTTTAAATCTAGCTCCTGTTAATATTTCTTCACCAATATAATGTAATTTTAATTGAGCTAAGTCTGTTGTTGTAACTCCACCACTTTCGTTAACATCACCAATTACTACAAGTTCAAATTCTAATTCTCCTGCATATAATTTCATACCTGTAGCAATTATCGTTTCTTCTGTAAGTTCTTCACCTAATTTATTAGTAACTATAATTCCATCTTTAGGATTAATGTGTTCCTTAAACTCTGTTACTGTAGTTCCCTCTGGTATTCTAGTAATGTATCCTTCTTCTACTGTATATAAATCAGATGTAATTTCTGTAATACGTTTTTTAATACTTAGTGTTATTTGTACAGCATCTGAAGGAATATCTTTAAGTCCATTACTAGCAACTATATTTTTTACCTTAATATTTATTAAAGTTTCTTCTGTAAGTGTATCTTTTACTTTAAACTTAATAGTTAATACATTTCCATCTTCCTTAATAAGGCCTTCACTATCTGTTACGAATTTAAATGATTTATCACTCATAACACTTTCATTCCAGCTTCCTTTATTGCTATGTACACTAATTTTTTCTAGCTTATCTACATCATATTCTAATTGTCCTGAAAATGCTATTAAACCTTTATCTACATTAAGATTTTGTATATTAACGTCTACTTCAAACTCATCACCTGGATATAATTCTGTTTTTGAAGATTCTAATACAATATTAAATCCTGTTTCTCCTATATCAACATTTTTAACTATCCATGTTACTTCTGCTACTACCCTTTTTTCTTCTCCATCTATATCTATATATTTAAATTCAAAAGTTCCATTATTTTCAAATGTATGTGTAGCTCCACCATCACTTGTTATTGTAATGTTTTCTTTATCAAATGTAAGTGTTGCTATTACAGGTCCTTCTGTTTGTTCTGTAGTACTATAGTTTATTGTTGCTACAGCTGGTTCTTCTGGTAATGGATCTGGTTCTTCTTGTGACACATCTTCATAGAAATTAAACATTCTAGCTCCAACATGTAATTTAGAAGAATTAGCATATGATACTACTTTTCCAAATATTTTTACATATTGAACTTCAACTGGCTCATCAAAAGTTACTGTTTTCAACTCCTCATTATTTTGCCAATTAGTTACTGTAGTTATTTCTTCAAAATTTTCACCATCCATACTTCCAGAAATTACTGCAGATAATATTTTTCCATTTTCACTGTGTGGTACATAATCCATTGAAGATAAATAAATAGGTTTATCAAATTTTATGACTATATATCTTTCAGCATCTGTTGCAGCTGCTGAATTTAACCATCTTGTATTATAATCACCATCTATTGCATTTACTGCTGCACCATTATTAGCCATATCTTCTGCTGAAACAGAAGCTATTGATAATCTTGATACTTCTATATATTGTTTTGATTTATTTTCATCATCAGCCGTAAATGCAAAATCTAATGAATCACTTGGTAAAAACATTCCTTCTGCTTTTCTTCTTACAAAAAGATGTGCATTTCCTTCTACAATTGGTTCTTCTACATCGTAAGCTAACCAATCACTGTCATTATCTAAAATCGTTCTCTCTGTAGTATCTCTAACTACTTTCCATTCTAATTTATCTTTATCTGTTACTCCAATTAATCTATTTTCTAAGTCATTTAGATATGCTGAAATAACTGGTTTATCCATTTTAGAAATATTAATTTTGAATATTCTACTATTTCCATCTATTCTCAATTGTATTCCATTTTCTACAGTTATCTGTTTTATTTCCTCTTTTGATAATTGATTTTCATCATCAGCAAAAGTTTTCCATGTATTTCCGCCATCTAAACTATATTCATAATTAGCGTTTTCAAATTCATCTAATAAAACTATTTTGCCTGCATTTTCACCAGTAAATGAAAATTCTGCTACTTTTTTGATAGTAGTATCTTCAAATAAATTTATCATTACTGCTGAAGCAAACATATCATATGTTTCCATTTCAAGTTTTACATATTTTCCTTGAACGCTTTCATCACAATTAATTATTCTCCATACATTTTCTTCTTGTGAACAATTTTCTATTCTTCCAGCTTCTATCCAATTTTCGGCATCCATACTTACATAAACAATAGCATTTTTTGTAAATGCTGGATCACCTTCTCTATATTTTCTAAAGTAAAACTCTAAAGCAGAAATATATTTTGGCTCATCTAATTGAATAACATAATAAGCATTCTTGTTTTCTTGAATTAGATTATGGTCAAATGCTGTATGCCACATTGTATTTATATTTCCATCAATTGCATTTGCTGCAAAATATGGTCTATTTGTTGGATCATTTGTTTCTGAAACAAAGTCATATACTGATAAATGTTTTATTGGAATATATTTTCTTACAGCTTCTTGATTATCCTCAGTAAAATCAAATTCTAAAGCTTCACTTGCCAAATATTGTCCTGATGATTTAACTCTTATATATAGTTTTCTATTTCCTGTAACAATAGGTTCTTCTTCACTATATGCTTTCCAATTTCCATCATCTATTTTCCATTCAAGCATATCAGTATTAGTTAATCCAATAACTCTATTTTCTAAATCATTTACATATAAGTAAGATGCATCTAAACTACTTGTTCTTTTTATTTTAACTAAATAGTTTTTTCCATCTATACGAATCATTATTCCATTTTCTTCTGTAATCGAACTAATTTCTTCATCAGTTAATTGATGAACATTTATAGTTCCATTTTTCCAAGACTCTCCTCCATCTAAACTATATTGCCATTCTTTTTCTTGGAATTCTTCTATAAGTATGATTTTTCCTTTATTTTCTCCATCAAAAGATAAATCTGCTACTTTTATCATAGTAGTATCTTCATAGAAGTTAAAAGCTCTCGCTGTGAACCAATTTCCGTTAGTTCTATCAGCAACTATTTTTATATATTGTACTTGTTGCGGAATATCAATATTAAAGTCTTTAGTAAGTTCTATGGCATCAGCTATAGTATTGGCTTGCTTTGAATAAGTTAAACCTGTTTTTCTTGTAAGTTCAATCCAATTTTCGCCATCTATACTTCCATATATAGTACCAGTTTCTATTCTACCATTCCCACCACCAGCAGGTACATACTCTACTGATGATATAAATCTTGGTTTATCAAGTTTTACTGCTATAAATCTATTAGTATCAGAACCATCCCAAGCAGAATGCCATCTTGTATTATAATTTGCGTCCAATGCATAAGTTGCTGATCCCCAGTTATTTGACGCTTGTGTTGAAACAGAATGCAAAGATATATTATGTATAGGTATATATGCTCTTGTTGGATCTACTTCTGGGTCTTCTGTAAATGTAAAAGTTTTTGAAGGACTAGGTAATTTGTTTTTTGTATATCCTACCCTAATTTCAATAGTTTTATCGCCTGATAAATCAGGTTCTTCATCTTTATATGAAATCCACTCTTCATCACTAGAATAACGCCATTCACAAGTTTCACTTACACCCATTACTTTATTTTCAATATCATTTCTATATAAATATTCACCACCATCATAAACAGGAAGTGTTCCTTCTTGAATATCAATTCTAAATGTATAATTAGCTAATCCCATAAAATTAATTATAATATCATTTTCAGCAGTTATTTTAGCTATTTCTTCTTCAGTCAAAGTAACTGAATCAGCTGGAATTTGTTCTGTAAAAGTTTCTCCTCCGTCTAAACTATAACCCCAAGCAAGTTGATATTGAGAATTTTTAACTAATTTACAAGCATTTTCTCCATCAAACGAAAAAGTTAATGGATCAGCTTGTGCTCTTCCTAAAAGATAATTAGCATGCACTCTAGCACCTTCCCCAGAATTAGAAAGTGCGTCTGTTGATCTTGTTGCTTTAATTAAAGCTTCTTTTTCAAGTCTATCTACATCTAATCTATCTGCTCCTTCTAAATATGGTCTTATAACTTTTGTTAAATCATACATCGCAACTGGATAATATGTGTAGTTTTCAATCATTCTTGTAGCTAAATCATGCCAGTCACTAGAAGTTATAGTTCCACCTTCATTTCTTACACTCATTTTTTTATAAAGAGATATCATATAATCATAACTATCAAGATTTATCTCATCTATTTCTAACGCTTTATTATATGATTCTATTTTTTTGTTATTATCTGTATAAGAATTTGCTAGTAAATTATAATAAGTTGATTTTTGATAATCTTCATATCTATTTATATTAGATTGTGCTAAATATATATATCCTGAACTTGTTCCACCTTTACTTCCACCTATATTTTGATCTGTAAAGTATTTTGCTTGCCAGTTAAGTGGATAACGAACTGCACATCCGCCTCCCCAAGTACTACCAGCACCACTCCAGTTACCATATCTTCCTGACCAATGCCCATCTCCGTTAGCATCTTGGAAATAGTTAAAAAACATTTCATGTCCTGGTTGATATGCACCAACAGCAGGTATACCATTAGCACGATATAATGCTTGACCAAAACGAGATTCATTCCAGCAGATTCCTCCACCTTCAATAACCATCCAATAACGTTGTACTCTTGGTCCATAAGGAACACCATATTTGCTTAATTTATATTTTGTATCATACATTTCTCTATTAGCTTCATCATAGAATCTAGCCTGATTATAGTTTGGTGAAATGTAAGGTACTCCCCAGAAGTTAAAAGCAAATCCTTCACGGCTATATCCATTAAGCCAAATTAAATCTGTATTACTAATTCCATCTTGCATAACTAAACGCATAATTGGCATTGTATAATCTTTAAACCATTCATTTGTAATCAATGTTCCTGTTGATGCATTTGTTGGACTTCTCTTCAACTTATCATTATCAAAAAAGTCTTTCATTGTTTCATAACGTTCCAATGGAACAATACTTCCATTAGCTCCAAAGCTTAGTGGAGTCAATAAATTGTCGCTGCTATAAGTTGCTGCAATAGCAATCATCATTTTTTGATAAACATATCCATTTTCTGCTTTTAAATCTTCCTTATGTTTTGTATAAATTGATAATAAACCATCAATAAATTTCTTAGAATTACGTATTTCCCCAACTTCGATAATTTGTTCTAATCTATCATTTTCACTTGGATCTAATATCCAATCAAACATTTCCTTAGCTGCTGGATTAGCTTCTGCCAAACCTTTTATAGACCAATAATTTAATTTATTTATAAATTCTCTTTCAAGAATTAATCTATAATTGTGTTCTATATTATATTCAATATCATTTTCTCTTAAAATTTCATCATAATACTCTACTTTATGTATTTTATCATATTCATATGCATTTTCATCAAAATTTTCTGTTACTAACCTAGCATTTCCTATACTACAGTGATCTGCCGTATTTGCACCAATTGGATCTACATATATTTTTAAATATTTATAGCCTTCAATATTTACATCTACCTTAACTGCAGCAGATTTTCCATTCATATTTTCTGTTTTTAAAAGTGATGTCCAATTTGTTCCATCATTAGAAACAGATATTTGAATCCATAAGTTACCATTAGTTCCTCTGGAAGCATCTACTCCAGCATATGCTATAAATCTTGAATATTTATCAGATAACTCTCCAATATCATAGACCGCTTGACCTCTAGCGTGTAAACTTATTCCTTTAATAAATGGTATTGTTTCTCCATCCACTATTAGCCTTATGACTCTATCTCCACCATCTTGGTTTTTATCCTTTTCAATAGAATGTCCTGACCATCCATTAAAAGATGCATTATTTTCTGTAATATAATCTAAATCAGATAAAAATATATATTCTGATTCTTCATTAATTTGTTCTGTTGCCTCGACTTTATAATTGCACAAAAATAAAAAACTTATCAAAATTATTGAAAAAGTTAACAAAATTTTTCTTGTATTTTTCATAACTCCTCCTACCTTTTATTTTTTCACAGTATCATATTAATTATATCAAATTTTGCCTAAAATGTAAACCTTTTCCTTAATTTTATATACTCTATTTTCAAAAAAACTAGGATAAAATTTATCCTAGCTTTTTTTGAATTTTAACAATAATAAATATTTTTATACTTCCTCTTCTTCTCCTATTAACATTAATTTTAATTGAGCAATATCTGTTATTGTTATTATTTTATTACCATCTATATCTGCAGCTTTTAAACTTGCTCCTGTTAATATTTCTTCTTCTATATAATGTAATTTAAGTTGAGCTAAGTCTGTTACTGTAACTCCACCACTTTCATTAATATCACCAATTACTACAAGAGTAAATTCTAATTCTCCAGCTTTTAAAATCATGCCTGTTGCTATTACATCATTTTCTCCAAGTTCAGCTCCAGATTTATTTGTAACTATAATACCATCTTTTGGTTCAATGTTACTCTTCAATTCAGCAACTGTCGTTCCTTCTGGTATTCTTGAAATATATTCTTCATCTATCTCATAAATATCTGAAGTAACTTCTGTTGGACGTATTTTTATATCAGCTTCCAAAGTAGCATCATTTGCATAAATATCTATTATACCATTACTTGCTTCTATATTTTTTATTACAACATTTGTAGAAGTTGGTTCAGTAATAGTATCTTTTACTCTAAACTTAATACTTAATACTTTTCCATCTTCTGTAACAAGTTCTTCTGCATCTGTTACAAATTTAAATGTTGTTTCATTAATTGTTATTGGGTTCCATTGACTATTTTCTGCACCAATGCTTATTTTTTCTAATACGTTAGCATCGTATTCAAGTTGACCACCTATAGCTATCAAACCATTTTCTATAGTAGCAACATCATTTAAACTAAGTTCTACTTCAAATTCATCTCCAGGATATAATTCAGTAACGTCTCCTGTTATAGACATTGTTGCATTAAATCCTACCATTGTCACAGTACAAGGGTCACTTTCAGTTTCAACACTTACTGTATCTGCTGTTGTTGTAACCTTTAATACATATGTACCTTCAGCGCTTTTATCTGCATTTTCAATTTCTAAAATCTTATTAGTTTTTCCTTCTAATCTAACTCCATCTTTATACCATTGATATGTTTGAATTCCTGTTGTTTCTGTAACTGTTGGCTCTATTCTTAATGTTTTATTAATTGATGATTTTACATCTCTTGGCATAGTTATTTCAACAGGTTCAGCCACTGGTTGAACTGCTACTTCTTGTCTTTCTTCTTCTTTTTGTACTACTTCTTTAGCAACAAATTTAACATCTACTATGTTATTTCCATCTTTTATATCTGCATAATTTACTGTTAAATCCATTCCATCTTTGTTAGTTATTTCTTTGTTTTCTCCGCAAACTGTTATTGATTCAATTTGATATCCTTCATTTGGCACTATTGACATTGTTGCAGATTGATTTTCATCTAATGTTATTATGTTTCCACTTTCTCTGCTAGCTCCATTAATTTGACCACCATCTGTTGTTGTAACAATTGCTGCTTTTGTTGTTACTACTTCTGTTTCATCTTTTTCAGTTACTGCTATTGCAAATGGACTAAAAGAATCACATGTTACTATTAATCCATATTGTGTTACTACACATGGAATTTCTTCTACTCCTGTTACGTTTCCATTATCGTCTGTTATAAAGTGATATGCTTTAAATGTTACTCCTGCATCTTCTGGACCATAACCAGCAGGGAATCCTAAAGCTAATCTTAATCTATGTCCCGTTTTTACAACATAGTCTCTACATACATTTAATGAAATATTGTAAGTTTCACTTTTTATTAATCCTGTATCTTGTAATTCATTTTCTATTAAATTGTTCATTGATTCTTGTTCTGCTTTTGTTGTTCTTGTTGTTACTAGAGCTATTCTACTTCTTAATTTTTCTGATACTGGTTTTCCATCTTTTGTTTCCCAACCATTTAAAGAAAGATCTTCTGATTCTAAAAGAGTTGGTCTAGCAAAAACTTCCCAATTTTTAGCCATGTTCATACGTTGTGCACATAATATATCATGTGCTGCTCCAAACACTATTGAATTTGGTGCTTTTCCACTATTTTTTCCAACTAAACCTGTTACATAAATATTGTAATTTGCTTCATCATCCGCATACATTTCACTAAATTTTAAATCAAATGTTATTCTACGTTTTCCATCAAATTTTAAATTTGTTATTTCAGATTTTTCAGCACCTGTCGCACCAGATGATTCCATTCTATAACCAACTTCTGTAACACCTTCTTCAAATACCAAATCATCATCAAAAGTAACATCTACATGATATGTTGGTCCTATTGAAAGAGTTTGTGTTGAAGGTGGTACTTGTGTTTTTACATAAGGTGGTGCTTTATAAATTCCATTTGGATTATATATTTTGCCTGATCTTGCTACAAAGTCTGATTCATCTCCTTGATATGTTAAAGCAGCAATTCCTGAAGATGGTGCTAATGTTGTTACTGCAAATTCAACATACTCTCCATTTGGAACTGATATATATAAATGATCTCCATAATCTATAAATCCGCCTGCATAATACTCTGGATCCATATATCCCCAATTGCCTTGAACCCAAAGTTCATCACCAGGTCTATATTCATGATATTTCATTAATATATATTTGCCTTCTGCTTTAGCTGCAGCATATCCTTTTTCATTATAACTAATATAAAAATCACCTGCAGTATATTCTTCTGTTGATGTTCCTTCTTGTTTAAATTTTACTAATAATCCATTTGAATTTGTAACAGCATCAATTCCATAGTCTTCATCATTTATTTCTGGATATTTAAATTTATAATTTCCTGCTGCTTCAACTACTTCTAAAGGAGTATGTTCTTTATTCATAGTTTCTTTTCCAACCATACAGAATCTTGTATTTTCGAAACCTTCTACTATATCATCTCCTGGTTTAAAGTCTACATCTGATGGATCCATATTAGTATCACGTAAAAATGGATCATCCATTGTTGCATCTATTGCATACCAAACTTTTTCTGTTGCTCTTGCAGTAGTTTGTTTCTCTATTTGTACATAGTTCCACATATGAGGTACAGCAGCTGAACCTTCTGATTGGTGTAACCCTTGTACTAAAATATTTTCTACACCTATTCTATCTAATAATACTTTTATAGATCTTGCATACCCTTCACAAACAGCTTGCCCTTTTACAAGTGAACCATATGGAGTACCTATAAAAGATTCATTTCCAGGAGTACAATCACTTTCTAATCTATAAGATGTATTATTAATAATTTCGTTATGAATTAATCTAATCTTTTCTGTAGTTAAATCTTTATCTGCTTCTTCAGTAATATTATTTGCTTTTTCTACTATTTCATCTACTTTATTATTAAAATCTTCAATTGCCTTGTCTATATTTTCAGTAGTAAATCCATCTACAAAATAATCTTTATATCTACCAGATCCAAGATACACATGATATTTATTTTCAGCATCTTTAGTTGTTCTAATAGACATTTTTTGGAATTCTACATAAAATATTTCAGGATAATCTGCATAGAATGCATATCTAGCAGCATTCATTGCTGTAATTAATTCTGAACTACCTTTTTCATAATTTTTTGCTTCTTCTTCTGTAAAATAACCATTAGCTACAAGATCGTAATCTTGGCTACCTGTTTTTAAAATTCCATTCACATACATAGTATGTAATGCATTATAAATTTTTTTAGCTTCATCAGTTAATTGATTATAATGAAATTTTGCATCAACATTTTGGTTTTCAGCTGCATATACATAATTATCAATTCTAATGAAACTAAATTGTGACATGAATAATACCACTAATAAAAAAACTGATATTATCTTCTTCATTTTCATAATTAAAATTTCTCCTTTCAACCTCTTAATTTTTACGATTTCAATATTGTAGTAAATAGTAAATTATATTACTTCACAAGTATTAAATATTATAATACTTTTTCCCATTTTAGTCAATCATTTCCATATATCTTTTTTTTCTGATATAGATACTGTTTCAAGCTTTTTACAATTATTGATTTAACTATATTTTCGCAATAATAATTTATGTATAAAAAACAAGAAAAGTAACAGAATAAATTCTATTACTTTTCTAAATTTTTAATAACTCCACAATTAGGTGCAATAAAAACATTATCACCAAATTTCACTTTATTTGCATCAAGTATTATAATTAGCATCATACAATTCACCAGTTAACATCTTTTCCTTTTCTGTCATAATAATTCTCCTAACTTATTTCATTTTTAAATAACTTTCTATAAATCCATCTAAATCTCCATCCATAACAGCTTGAACATTCCCAACTTCATAGTTAGTTCTATGATCTTTAACCATAGTATATGGACAAAATACATATGAACGTATTTGGCTTCCCCAAGCAATTTCTCTTTGTATTCCTTTTAAATCTTCAATCTTCTCTTTTTGCTCTTTTTCTTTTAAATCTAATAACTTAGACTTAAGCATTTTCATAGCTGTTTCACGATTTTGAATTTGAGAGCGCTCAGATTGACATTGAGCTACTATATTAGTCGGAATATGTGTAATCCTAACTGCTGACGATGTTTTATTAACATGTTGTCCTCCAGCTCCAGAAGCTCTATAGGTATCAACTCTTAAATCATCTGGATTAATATCAAGTTCAATATCATCTGTAATCTCTGGCAACACTTCTATTGAAGCAAAAGATGTATGACGCCTACTATTACTATCAAAAGGTGAAATACGCACTAAACGATGAACTCCCATTTCGCCTTTTAAATAGCCATATGCATTCTCTCCAACCACTTCAAAAGTAACACTTTTAATTCCAGCCTCATCACCCTCTAAAAAGTCAATTTCATTCACTGTATATTGTGACTTTTCAGCCCATCTAGTATACATTCTATATAGCATTTCCGCCCAATCTTGTGATTCTGTTCCACCAGCTCCAGGATGTATAGTTAAAATAGCATTATTTTTATCATATTTTCCAGACAAAAACGTTTGTAATTCCAATTTTTCAAGTTCAGCTGAAATCATTTTTGTATTACTCAAAATTTCTCTTTTTAATTCTTCGTCAAATTCCATCATTACAAGTTCAGTCATTTCAATTAAATTGTTAATGTCACTTTCTATTTTTGAAAATTGAGATACTGTATCTTTTAATGACTTAATTTTCGCCAATACTTTACCAGATTCTTTGCTATCATTCCAAAAATCTTGCTCTAAAGTTTTATCTTCCAATTCTTTTAGTTCTTGTCTCTTACTAGCAATGTCAAAGAGACTCACCTAAGCTTTCTATTTTTTCTTTTAAAGAGTCAATTAACCTTTTATTTTCTTCTAACTCTAACAAAATTTCACACCCTTTCTATTATCTTTCTTCTAAACTATTACATAAACTTTTATACATTCTCTTAAATTTTTCACTACTTTGTGGATGTGTTGCTGCTCCACCATGTCCTTTTCCTCCAAAGTATTTTCCTACTTGTGACATATCTATTTCTTCATTTACTCTTCTATATGAAACAACTTCTTTATCAGTCATAATCATTCCAACAGCATCTATATTATGTACATTATTTTGAGCAACAAACCCATCTACATCATTTCTATATCTATATGGACAATGTATGTAACCAACTCTATAAGGCAAACCATCAATTTGTAATTTAGCTACTTTTATATCTTTTAATAATTCATCCATATCTTCAGCTAGTGCTTTATCATATGCTTGAACAATAGCTTCTTCTTCATCTGTAAATGTAATTGAAGCTGATGTATCTACTTTTTTACTTATACGTCTAAAATACTGTTCAAAATCAGAAGTTTCAAATAATATATGTAATTTTCTAGCATCATAGTTGTCATGTTTTTTCCATTCCCATATATCATATTGTCTAGTCCACTCCACTAGTTGGTCTAATATATCTGTTTTTTCTAAATAACCAATGCTTAATAAATATTCATAAAATAAACTTGTTCCTGATACTTTCTTACCTTCTTTTTCTACTGTTACATCAACAAAATCATATTTATCATTTCCTTCTTCTATTTCAGTTTTATGATGATCAATTACTTGTATCTTTCTTTTTAATTCTTCATCACTATTAATTTGAGAAAGAAGTGGTTCTTTAATACACAAATCAGTTACAAAAATTCTATCATAATCTCTTATAGAATTATTATCAATATATCTCTTAACATTAGTATTTACATCAAATGTTTCTGTTGGAACTATTGTATAATCATCAAACGCTTTTCTTAATAGCACTGCACAACCAGCACCATCAATATCTTGAGCATGTGTAAATAATAATACTTTCATATAATCTCCTATTAATATTTTTTCAAATTATATCATAAAATTTAATTCAATTCCTTTAATTTTAATATTTTTGTTGCTACATTTCCTATAAATATTTCATCATGTTCTACAAAAACAAGTGTAGGATGATATTTTAGTAGTACTTCTTCAATTTGTATTCTCGTTAAAATGTCTATATAGTTTAATGGCTCGTCCCATATATAAATATTAGCTTGTTCTGATACACTTTTTGCCAACAATACTTTTTTCTTTTGACCTTCACTCATCCCTTGAATATCTTTTTCAAAATCTATAGTAGAAAATCCCATTTTTGAAAGCATCACTTTAAAATTTCCCTCATTAATACCATTTTTATCTACAATAGCAATTCTATCTCCATTTTTAATTTCAAAAGTAATCTTTTCAAATATAGCCTTATTATCATATTTAATTTGAAAATCATCTGTTATAATTAATGAATTCTTTTTCGTTTCTAATGGTATTATCTTTAAAGTATCATTTCTATCAATATTATTTAATAGCATTGACTTTTGTTCAATTTTCCTCACTTTCTATATTTATCCAACTTTTTCATCAGGATCTAAAATTTCTTTTTCAAAATTATTCTTTTTCTTAAAACTGTAATGTAACAATATTGGTGTTATTAATGTTACTAATAAAACAGTTACAATTACAATTGAAAAAATCTCATTATTAATTAAGTTAATTCTTTCAGCTTCTTCAGCCATAATCAATGCAACCTCACCTCTAGTAGACATTCCTATTCCAATTTGAAGTGCTTTTTCTTTAGGATATTTACACATTCTTGCGCCCAATCCATTACCTATCATTTTGCTTAATATAGTAACAGCTGTAAATATCAATATAAATATCCATACACTCTTTTCAAACGCTAATGTTGATAAATTTAATCCAACACTTGCAAAAAATATTGGTGAAAAAATTGTATGAACCGTTACATCTATTTTTCCTTTTACTTTTCTTCCTCTTTCTGTATTTCCTATCACTAGACCTGCTATATATGCACCAATTATTCCACTAACACCCAGCCATTCAGCAACAAATGCTAATATTAACGCAAATGCTATTGAATATGTTAGCATCTGCTCAGTTTTAACATCCTTTTCTTCTATTCTTTCAAAAATTTTAAATAACAATAATCCTGAAATTATCGCTATTCCAAAAAATAAAAGAACTTTTAGTATCATTAAAAGGAAAGTTGCTACATGCAAATTACCACTATTTATTATTATTGTTAAAAATAATATACCAATTACATCATCTACAACACCTGCACCTAAAATTGCTAAACCTACACTTGATTTAATTTTTTTCATTTCAATTAAAGTTTCTACTGTTATACTAACTGATGTTGCTGTAATTACTGCACCAAAAAACAAATTAGTTTTAAAATCTTGAACATATATTAAACTAAATAGAGTTCCCATTATAAAAGGTACAACTACTCCCATAGCAGCTATTACAAGATATTTTTCACCATTTGATATAAATTTTTTAATACTAGTTTCCATACCAGCTAAAAACATAATCAATATTATTCCAACTTTAGATAGCGCTTCTAAAATTGTACTATTTTGTACAACATTTAAAACTGCTGGTCCAAGAACTATACCAGCTATTAATCCACCTAATACTTTAGGCATCTTAATTTTTTGAGTTATCAATGTAAAAATTTTTACCGACAATATTATTAAACCAATATCTAATAAATATTTGTATTCCATTTTAAACACCTTCTTCTTATGTAATTATAAAACTTGTTTCCATAGCATCTTATTATCTTTAAATTCATAACTTATTTTATTTTCATCACACAAATAAGACAAATAAGATCTTATTGTACTTCCAACAAGCACATATTGATTTGCGTTCATAATTAAATTATACCCATCAAAAATATATTTTAAAATATCTTCAAAAGTTTTCTCTTTACTACAAGCTTCGTATATTTTATCAATAATCTCATTTACTTTATTTCGATTTAGGTCTATCAAAGTTGAAATATCTTGAGTAGCTTCACAATGAGAAGGAATATAAAAATTTCCCTTTATGCTACCTAAATAATCCAAAGTATTAAGAAATTCTCTTACATCATATATAAAAAATAAATGATACTTAGTAATTGTTTCTTCACTAAATAATGAATCTGCTAAAAAGTAAACATCATCACTTGTACGAATTCCTATCATATCAAAAAAATGTCCTTTTAATGAAAAATATTCTAATCCTTCTGGTAAATTATTTTCTATATCCTTTACCCTTGATTCTTTCGCTAATAAAAATTTATTTCTAATATCTTTAAAAGGATATCCACCATAAAGAAAAGAAGATTCTAAAATAGGATTCTCTGAAAAACTTTTCTCTATATTACGAGCAAATATTTCACAACCAGTTCTATCCTGAATTATTTTATTTCCACCAATATGATCTGCATTTGAATGAGTTGTTATAATTCCTTTAACTTTCCAACCTTGCTCATCAATAATTTTCAATATCTTCTTTCCTGCTTCTTTATCATTACCAGTATCAATAAGATATACATTGTTTTCATCAGCCTTATATACTCCGATATTAGTCGGATTTTTTATATAATACGTCTTTTCGCCAACTTTTACTAATTCCATTTTTTTCTCTCTTTCATAAATATTAAACTAAATCTGTATAATATAAAATCTCTTTATTTAAAGATTTAGCATATTCTATTTCACGCTTTGTACTTTCTCCTATATAATCATTTACATTTACAACTAAAATAGCATCAGACAATTTAATTTTTTCTTTATGCATTCCTCCAATAATTCTAGCTTCTTCTTCTGTATATTCTTCTTTGTTATGCCTTGTAAGTTCATTTGGCATTAATACACAGTTTCTTTGCAACGTCATTTTTTCTGTTATTTCAACCATTTCTTTTTTAAACTTATAACTTCCACATACAGTTATTACTTTCATTTTTACACACCTCTTCTACATTTCTATTTCTTCTATTTTTTCTCCTTTATAATTTATTTTACTTTTTTATAAATACTCTCGCAGGCTTTACAAGTAACTTTCATTTCATAACTAGCTACTTTTTTATCTAATATCGTAATCAATGGTTCATTATCTTTTGGACAACATAATCTATTTTTGATAGTAATTAATTCATCTTCACATTCTTTACCTGTTTTACTATCTTCAAAATTCAATAATGCACTACCTTGACTTCCACAATTACACTTATATTTTAACTCTAGTCTATCATATGTTGAATAACATAAATATCCTATATTTTCATTACATACATCACAATACATCCAGCCACCATAATTAGTAGCTAATCTCGTATTCACTAATTCTTTATTCTTTAACACTCTACCCATAATTTATTTTCCTCCTCATATACTTTTACTATTATTTATATAATCTAACAACTAAATATTCAAATAATACTTTCCTTTCTTAAAAATAATTAAATTTTCTTTTTAAAAATCATTTTGAATAAATACTTGATGTAGAAACTCCTCCATCTACTGTATAAATTCCTCCTGTTACATATGAAGCTTCCTCACTACTTAAAAAAGCAACTACATTTGCAACTTCATTTGGATTTCCAATACGCTTAATTGGAATTCTATTAGCACATTTTATCTTTTGTTCTTCATTTTTAAAACTTTTTTCTAATAATTCTGTTAAAATTGGACCTGGTAAAACACAATTTACTCTAACCCCCAAATCTGCATATTCTTGTGCTAAGCATTTAGTAAACATCACAATTCCAGCCTTGGTTGTACAATATAGTGGTGATGTTAATTCTGGAACTAATCCTAAACATGAAGCAATATTAACAATACATCCTTTACTTTCTTTTAACTTATCTATCAAATTTCTTGTAACCTTAAATGTTCCTTTTATATTCACATCAACCATATTGTCTATATCTTCGTCTGTAGTTTGTTCAATATATTTTTCAAAATATATTCCTGCATTATTAACTAATATATCCACCTTATCTATTAAACTAACGGCTTCCTTTATTTCATTATCTTTAGTTATATTTACTTTATAATACTCTAATGTAGATTTTGGCTCTTTTGTATCAAATATAATTACTTTAGCTCCCAATTCTTTTAACTTATTTGAAATAGCTTCGCCGATTCCATTACTACCGCCAGTTATAACTGCTACTTTACCATTTAAATTCATATTTTATTTCCCCTATATTTTAATTTCTATATTCAACAAGTTCACAATTTTTTATTCCAGGAATTTTTAATTTTCCATTTGGTTTTATATTATTAAAATAACAATATATCATTGCACAAACACCAGAATGTGTGACAATTAAAACATTTTTTCCTTTATAATCTTTTTTTATTTTTTCTATTATATTAGATATTCTTTCTAAAAAATCTCTAACACTCTCAGCTCTTTCGTAACATTTATTTTGTTCCCAATCCCAGAACTCTACCCAATCATAATCTACATCTTTCTGCTTACCTTCAAATTCTCCAAAATCTCTTTCTCGTAAATCTTCTAATTCTATTATTGGAATATCTCTATCTTGGCAAATTATTTCAGCTGTTGATTTGCATCTATTTCGTGGACTACATAAAACTACATCTAATTTTGTATTCAAAAGTTCATTTCTCACACTGTTTGCTTGACACCTTCCCGTTTCATTTAATTCAGTATCAATACTTCCTTGTGTTCTTCCTTCTAAATTCCAATCTGTTTGTCCATGTCTAATGACATAAATCATATAACACCTCTTTAATAATCTTTCTATAATCTATGTGCTGTAATAATTGTATAACTATATGAATTAATAGTTATCTTTACACCATCAATTTCACAATACCAATTCTTGCCTTGTTTATAGATATTACAGTTTTTATCTAACACTTTTGCCCTACAGTATTCAACTACATCATTAACATCTAATTTAAGATTTCTCTTAATTCTATCAATGCCCATTTCAGTAGTATGAACTTTGTCTATATTTGATAACAGCACTTCTTTATTCATACTTATTACATCTCCTCGTTAAATTGTAATTTGTTAAATTTATTATAACATAAAAGAACAGATAGTTTTCTGTTCTTTATACAAATATTTTTAATAATTAAATACTTTTTGTTAATTTTCTTCCTTTTTCTTTTCTTCTTTTTTCTTTTTACTCCACCAAGTACCAGCTAATGAGCAACTACCACCCATACATATAAAGGCTATCATAATTATCCAAAATTCCATATTATTATTTCTCCTATCTTAAATTTTATTGATAATAAATATTATAATTAAATTTATAATAAGTACTATCACACCTGCTAATATTGCAAATAAAATCTTCTGATACATTCTTTTTCCTAATTCTTGTTGTCTTTCTTCGTAATTTAATTGTTTGTTATTAATAAAAGCCAAAATTTCTTTATATGTTTGAATATTATTGTTTTTTTTGATTTTTTCAGCTATTCCAGCAGTAAAAAAAGTTACTAAAAAAAATAAAATCCAAATAATAACACCAATATTTCCTTCAAGCTTAAAAAGAGGATAAGCTGTAATGGCTAAAATTAATAATTCTGCTAAATAAATGTATCCAATAATGTTAAACTCTCTTACTTTTTGAGTATTAACTAAGTTTTTAATTTTCTCAATATCTCCTTTCATAAAATCATCTAAAGATACTTTAAAGATGTCACTAAGTAGTAGTAAGCTTTTTATATCTGGATAACTTTTACTATTTTCCCAATTTGAAATAGTTTGTCTCGAAACAAATATTTTTTCTGCCAATTCATCTTGAGAAATATTCTGTTTTTCTCTATATTTTTTTATCCTTATTCCTACATCCATTTTGTACCTCCAATAATATTTTATATACTAGGTATTTTTTTGTCTATCAAAAGTCTTTTACATTAATATTTTTTGACTTTATCTGTTTGTCAAAAGTTTTTTACATTATATTTTACATTCGATAAATTGTAATTTTTAGTTATATATTTTTTATATAATTTAATATTTTAGTTGTAAATGTATTTAATATTAAATACATTATATATCCAATAATTCCGCCTAATATATTAGTTATTAAATCAGTTATATCTGATGACCTACAACCATTTATTAAAGGTTGTAGTATTTCTATACTTAGACTCAATAAAAAAGTATAGAAAGCAACTTTTAATAATTTAGTATTTTCTTTTTTTATTAAAGGCAATAAAAATCCAAAAGGAATTGTCATTATAATATTTAATACTATCTGTCTAGCAAAATCTCCTCTGCCAAAAGTAACATCAATAAAGGGTACTAAATTCATTGGAGTATATGAGTGATTAAATATAAATGGTAAAGATGTTATTATAGGCATTAAAGTAAAATATAATACAAATGATAAATATATATACATTATGGTGTTTACAAATAATACATCTTTTCCTTGTGATTTCCATTTCTTATAAAATATAAATATATATATAACTATTAAAGCAATAAAGTCTATTATTTCTTTCATAATTATCTCCTCAACAACTTACTATTTGTCTAATTTCTATTATAATAACATAAAAGAAAGTAATTATCTACTAATTACTTCCTCTGCCCTATATATTATTTTTATTTTATTATCTATCTGACGTTACTATATCAAAATCAACACTAGTCCCATCATCTGTTGTTACAGCATTAACATTTATTTCAGCATTAATATTTTGTCTATCAAATTCTGATTTATTTATTAATGTTACTACTTCTTCTTTTCCATCAAGTGATTTCATTTCATATTTTACAAACTCATCTCCGCCAATATATTCTGCTTGATTTTCAGTTACAACTTTGTATTTAGATTGATCATAATTTATAGTAATTACTTTTTTTAGTTCTTCTTTTATTCCTTCTGCTATTTTTCCATCAGTTGCAGCATTTACTGTAAATAATCCACCAGAAACTACTATCATTACTGCAGCACATATCGAAATAACTTTGTTTCTTTTAGATATTTTCATTCTCTCCTCACTTTCCAAGCTAGATACAACTATTTTGCTTCTCACATTCTTTAGTATTTTATTATTCAATTCCTTATTTCCCATAGTCATACCCTCTTTCTTTTAATTTCTTTTTAATTGTCTTTCTTTGCCTATGTAATATTACTTTTACTTTCATTTCTGAAATATTTAGTTCTTTTGAAATTTCCTTGATTTTTTTTCCTTTATAATAAAAACTTATAAATATTTTTTGTTCTTCTGATTTCATACTATCTATCATATTTTGTATTATTAAACTTTTTTCATTTTGCTCTGCTAAATTTTCAACATCAACATAACTACTTATCTCATTTTCATAATCTTCTATATTTTCAATATTAGTTTTTATATTCATAATTCTATACTTCTTTTTTATAAGATTTTTAGTTATGCCTATCAAATATGGTTTTACCTTTAGTGTTTTGTCTAGCTTCTGATAATTTTTCCATAATACTACAAATACATCTGATAATACTTCTTCAATATCTTCTTTGTTACTCATACAATTTTTTAACATTGTATAAATATAACCATTATAAGTCTCTATTATCTCTTCAATATTCAGTTTATTGTTTTCTTCATAATCGCCTATTGTTTTGTTAATCAATTTAAGTTTAAACTCCTTATCAAAAGAACTTTCATTTATATAATCCCTTAAAAATAAAAAAGGTTACAACTTTTTTTATTATAACAAAAAAAGCAGTATTAAAACTGCTTATTTTTATTTGTTTTCTTCTATATATTTAACTACATCACCAACTGTAACAATTTTTTCTGCATCAGTATCTGGAATTTCCATATCGAATTCTTCCTCTAAAGCCATTACAAGCTCAACAATATCTAAAGAATCTGCTGATAAATCATCAACAAATGTTGCCTCCATAGTTACATTTCCTTCTTCAACTCCTAATTGTTCTACAACAATTCCTTTTACCTTTTCAAAAATTTCTTGTTCATTCATAATTAATTTTCTCCCTTCTTTTATACACCCATAATATTATAACCACTATCTGCATAAATAACTTGACCAGTTATAGCATCTGACATATCACTTAATAAAAATGTTGCAACATTTCCAACTTGAGTTGTTGTTACATTTCTATGAAGCGGAGCTTTTTCTTCAACTACAGTTAATATAGTTGAAAAATCTTTTATTCCTTTTGCTGATAATGTTTTTATAGGTCCAGCAGATATTGCATTAACTCTTTTACCTTCTTTACCTAAGTTTTCAGCTAAATATCTTACACTTGCCTCTAAAGCTGCTTTTGCAACTCCCATAACATTATATCCTTCTAAAACTTTAGTAGAACCATGATATGTTAAAGTTATTAAATTAGCATTTTCATTTAATAAGTCAACTTCTTTTGCCATTCTAGCAGCTAATACAAATGAATATGAACTAACATCAACAGCATGAGAATATCCTTCTTTGCTTGTAAAAATAAAATCATTGTGTAAATCTTCTGTATTAGCATGAGCTATTGCATGAACTAATCCATCAATCTTACCATTTTCTGATTTAATCTTTTCAAAAGTTTCTTTTACTAATTCATCTTCTGAAGCACCATTTAAAACATAAGCTTTACTACCTTTAAATTCAGATATTAATTCTTCAATCTTATCTTTATTATCTTCACCCATGTATGTAAATATTAATTGTGCTCCATTTTCATAAGCTGATTTAGCTATTCCAAAAGCTATACTCCACTTATTTCTTATTCCCATTATCAATATTTTTTTGTTTTTTAATAACATTTTATCCTCCTTAAATAACATTAAAACTACTTATATTTCTAAACTTTTGATATCTATTTTCTACAATATCTTCTTTAGTCATTTCTGACATTTCTTTAATTTCTTTTTCTATTTCTTTTTTTATGTTATCTGTTATCTTTTTAAAATCATTTTCTTTCAATTCAATTGGTTCTTGTATTATTTCATCAACTACTTTTAAATCATATAAATCTTTTGCTGTCAATTTCATTTTCTCTGCTGCTTCTTTAAATCTGCTAGAATCTTTCCACAATATACTGCTATAACCTTCAGGAGATAGTATTGAATATATAGCATTTTCTAGCATATAAACTTTATTTGCTACACCTATTGCTAAAGCACCACCAGATGATCCTTCTCCAATTACAATTGCAATTATTGGAACTTTTAATTTTGCCATTTCAAACATAGATTTTGCAATTGCTTCGCCTTGCCCTCTTTCTTCTGCTTCAATTCCTGGATATGCTCCTTTTGTATCTATAAAAGTAATTACTGGTCTATTAAATTTTTCTGCTTGCTTCATAAATCTGATTGCTTTTCTATAACTTTCTGGATTAGGCATTCCAAAATTTCTTTCAATATTTTCTTTAGTAGTTCTCCCTTTTTGTTCTGCAATTATCGTAAAAGATTGATTACCAATTTTGCCTAAACCACACACTATTGCTTTATCATCTTTAAAAGCTCTATCACCATGAAGTTCAATAAAATCATCAAATATATTTTCTACATAATCAAGAGCTGTTTTTCTTTTAGGATTTCTTGCGATTTCAACTTTTTCCCATGCCGAAATTTTTTGTTTACTAGCCATTTAGATTACCTCCTTTATGATATTGGATTAACCTATATAAAGTATCTTTCATTTCTTCTCTTTTAACAATCTTATCAATAAATCCATGCTCCAATAAAAACTCTGCTGTTTGAAAACCTTCTGGTAATTTTTCTCCAATTGTTTGTTCAATTACTCTTTGTCCTGCAAATCCAATCATTGCACCTGGTTCTGCTAAAATAATATCTCCTAAACTTGCAAAAGATGCTGTTACACCTCCATATGTTGGATCTGTCAACACAGATATATATAAAAGACCTGCTTCATCTAATTTTGTTAAAGCTGCTGTTGTCTTTGCCATTTGCATAAGTGATATTATACCTTCTTGCATTCTAGCTCCACCTGAAACAGCAAATATAATTATTGGAAGTTTTAATTCTATTGCTTTTTCTATACTATAAGTAATTTTTTCTCCAACTACTGCTCCCATACTTCCCATTAAAAAACCACTATCCATTATACATATTACAACATCTTCACCATTGATTTTTCCTGTTCCGCAAGCTATTGCTTCTTCTAATCCAGTCTTTTCTCTTAGTGATTTTAGTTTTTTAGGATAATCTTCTAAATCAAGTGGATTATTAGTATCTATATTTAAATCAAATCTTTTATATGTATCTTTATCAATTATCGTTTCTAATCTTTTTCCTATGTGCATTCTAAAATAATGACCACAATTAGGACAAACACTAAAATTATTTCTAATAGTTTCTTTATATATTATTTCCTTACATTTATCACATTTAACCCATTTTCCTATTGGAATATCTATGTTAGATTTTTTATTATTTAAAGCTTTATTTTCTCTCTTTTTTATTTTATCGATAATCATATTAACACCTCTCTTATATAGTTTCAAAAAGAATTAGTATATTGCAAAGCAAATTAAAATTTTATACACCAGAGTGTACATAAGTACATGAGGATTATAAAATTTTAATTTAACACAGCAAGATGCTGATTATTTTTGAAACTCACTCTCGATAAATGACGTATCAAAAGTTCCCCTAATGAAGTTAGGATTTCTAATAATATCAAAAAGAAAATCTCTATTAGTATCAATTCCATCAACAACAAGTTCTTCTAATGCTCTCTTCATTTTACTAATTGCTTCATTTCTATTAACACCATAAGTTATAATTTTAGCAATCATAGAATCATAATTAGAAGGAATCGTATATCCACTATAAATAGCAGTATCAACTCTTATACCATTACCTCCTGGTAAATTAAGTTCATTTATTTTTCCTGGTGATGGCATAAAGTTTTTACTTGGATTTTCCGCATTTATTCTACACTCAATAGAATGACCTCTAAACTCAATTTCTTTTTGTTTAAATTTTAATTCTTCGCCTGCAGCAATTCTTATTTGTTCTTTTACTAAATCAATTCCAGTTCTCATTTCAGTTATTGGATGTTCTACCTGAATTCTAGTATTCATTTCCATGAAGTAAAAATTTTTATCTTTATCAACTAAAAATTCTATTGTTCCGCAACTTGTATAATTTGCTGCTTTTGCTGCTTTTATTGCAGCATTTCCCATTTTAGTTCTTAGTTTATCATCAACTATGGTAGAAGGTGTTTCTTCAATCATTTTTTGATGGTTTCTTTGAATAGAACAATCTCTTTCTCCTAAATGAACTACATTTCCATGTTCGTCAGCTAAAATTTGTATTTCAACATGACGTGGATTTTGAATAAATTTTTCAATATATATTTCATCATCATTAAAAGAATTTCTAGCTTCTTGTTTTACTATATTATAATTTGATTCAAGTTCTTCAGCAGAATTAACTATTCTAATACCTTTTCCTCCACCACCAGCGGCAGCTTTTAATAAAACTGGATAGCCTATCTTTTTACATACATTAACAGCTTGTTTTAAATCTTTTATACTACCATCTGATCCAGGAATAACTGGTACTCCTTCTTTTTTCATTAATTCTTTACTATTAGACTTATTTCCAAGTAAATCTATAACTTCAGATTTTGGTCCAATAAATTTTATATTTGATTCTTCACAAATTTTTGCAAATTGAGAATTTTCAGATAAAAAGCCAAAACCAGGATGAATACTGTCTGCTTTAGTTATATTAGCAGCTTCTACAATACTTCTAATATTTAGATAACTTTGTTTAGAATTTGCTGGTCCTATACATACTGCTTCATCAGCTAATCTAGTATGCAGTGCATCTTTATCAGCTTCTGAGTATACAGCAACAGTTTTAATATTCATTTCTTTACAAGCTCTTATAATACGAACTGCAATCTCTCCACGATTTGCAATTAATATCTTGTTCATTTTTCACATTCCTTTCTAACCAACTACTGCAAAAGTAAATTCCCCTTTAGCTGCAAGCACACCATCGACAGTAGCAATGCCTTCTCCAACCCCAATAGGTCCTTTTCTCTTAATAATTTTAACTTCTAACTTTAATTTATCACCAGGCACAACCATCTTTTTAAACTTCATTTTATCAATTCCACCAAACAAAGCATTTTTTCCTTTGTTTTCTTCCATAGAAAGTATTGCAATTGCACCAGCTTGAGCTAATGATTCAGCAATTAAAACACCTGGCATTATAGGATTACCTGGAAAATGACCTTGAAAATACCATTCATCTTTATCTACATACTTATATGCTGTTGTCATTTCCCCTGGCACATATTCTTCAACTTCATCAATCATTAAAAATGGTTCTCTTTGTGGTATTATTTTCTTAATTTCTTCTTTATTTAACATCTCAAAACCTCTCTATTCTATAACAAATAATTCTGTACCATATTCTACAGGTTCACCATCTTTTACGAGTATTTCTACTACTTTTCCTTCATATTCAGACTCTATTTCATTCATTAACTTCATAGCTTCGATTATACAAAGTGTTTCACCCATTTTTACATTTTTACCAATTTCAACATATGGATCTGATGTTGGTGATGGCTTTAAATAAAATGTTCCAACCATTGGAGATTTGACAATATTTCCTTTTACTTCTTTAACTTCAACTTTTTCTTTAGTATCATTTACTTCAATAGCTTTAGATTCTACTTGAACAACTTTAGTTTCACAAGCTAAATCTTTTTTCATACTAATTTTAGTTCCATCTGGAAAGTCAATATCAATTGATGTAAGTTTCGAATTTCCCATATCTTCCATTAATTGTTTTATTTTATCGTATTCCATTTTTATTCCTCCACATTCCATTTTCTCATAACAATACTACTGTTATGTCCTCCAAAGCCTAATGAATTAGACATTGCTATATTAAACTCTGCTTTTTCTGCATTGTTTACAACCAAATTTAAATCACATTCTTCGTCTTTTTCTTTATAATTTATTGTAGGTGGTAATATTTGATCTTCCAATGCTTTCATACAAATTACAGCTTCGACTCCACCAGCAGCACCTAATAAATGTCCTGTATTTCCTTTTGTAGAACTTACTCTTACATCTTTAGCAGATGTTCCAAAAGCTGTTTTTATTGCCATAGTCTCTGTTGAATCATTTAAATGAGTGGAAGTACCATGAGCATTTATATAACCAACTTCACTTGGTTTAATATTTGCATTTTCCATTGCTCTTATCATTGCCTTTGCTCCACATTCTCCATCTGGACATGGTGAAGTAATATGATATGCATCTGTAGTAGAACCAAAGCCTATAAGCTCTCCATAAATTTTAGCGCCTCTTTTTTTAGCATGTTCTAATTCTTCAAGAACTAATATACCAGCACCTTCACCCATTACAAATCCGCTTCTTTCTTTATCAAATGGTATACTAGCTCTGTTTTTATCTTCACTTCCAGATAATGCTTTCATATTTTCGAAACCAGCTATACCAAGTTCACATATAGAAGCTTCTGTTCCACCAGCTATAACTACATCTTCATCACCCATTTTTATAGTTTTATAAGCTTCTCCAACAGCATGCGTTGCTGATGCACAAGCAGTTACTATACTCATTGATTCGCCTTTAAAACCGAACTCTATTGAAATATTACCAGCTGGCATATTTGCTATTGCCATTGGAATAAACATTGGTGATACTCTTTTATTTCCTTTATTAACTAATGTACTTGCTTGATCTTGAATTGTTATTAATCCTGCTATACCAGAACTTACAAAAATTCCAACTCTATCAAAATCAGTATTTTCTTTTGTAATTCCAGAATCTTCAACAGCTTCTCTTGCTGCTATTATTGCAAACTGAGATGATCTATCAAATCTTTTAGCTTGCTTTGGATCAAAATATTCTGATGCATCATAATCTTTAACTTCTGCATCTAATTTTGTTTTAAAATTAGTAGTATCAAAAACACTAATTTCATCAATTCCACATTTTGAATTTTTTATTCCATCCCAAGTCTCTTCAACATTTTTTCCAATAGGAGTTATCGCTCCCAATCCCGTTACAACTACTCTCTTTTCCATTTTCTCTCTCCTTCTATTTTCTAACCTAGTCATTAAAATCAAAATTAGTATATTACTAGGCAGAAGTAAAGTTTATACACCGGAATGTACATAAGTACATGAGGATTATAAACTTTGCTTCTAACAACGTAAGATACTGATTTTCATTTCAATCACATCAACATACCGCCATCAACGTTTATTACCTGACCAGTAATATAACTACTATCCTCAGAAGCTAAAAACTTAACAACATTAGCAACATCACTAGTATTTCCCATTCTCTTAAGTGGAATATTTTTACTAATCTCTTCTTTAACTTCATCTTTTAAAACATCAGTCATTTGAGTTTGAATAAAACCAGGAGCTACAGCATTTACTAAAATATTTCTACTTCCAACTTCCTTAGCTAAACTCTTAGTAAATCCAATTATTCCTGCTTTAGATGCAGAATAATTTGTTTGACCAGCATTTCCACTTATTCCAACAACAGAAGATAAATTTATAATTCTTCCACTTTTTTGTTTCATCATATATGGAATTGTATTTTTAGTAACGTTAAAAGTACCAACTAAATTAACATCAATTACAGACTCAAAATCTTCTTTCTTCATTCTCATAAGCAACATATCTTTAGTTATACCTGCATTATTTACTAATACATCAATTTGTCCAAATTTTTCTATTATATCTTTAACCATTTTTTCAGTAGAATCAAAGTCTGAAACATCACCTTGAACTGCAAAACATTGAACATTTAATTTTTCAATTTCAGCTTTAGTATTTACTAAATCATCATTTTCAGTTCTATAATTTACTGCAATATCATATCCTTCTTTTGCAAGTGTTATTGCTATTTGCTTTCCTATTCCTCTTGTACCTCCAGTTATAAAAGCTACTTTACTCATTATTTAACCTCCTTAATAACTTCTTCTAAAGTTTCACAATTAAAAATATTCATTATTTTTATTTCTTCTTCAAATTTCATTCTTTTAACAAATCCACTTAATGTCTTTCCTGGTCCAATTTCTATAAAAGTTCTAATTCCTCCTTCATACATAGCTTTTAAATCTTCAGTAAATTTAACAGGATTCATAATATGTCTTGATAAAACTTCTACTACATCATCACTAGCTGTATATTGTTTTCCATCAATATTTTTTACAACTTTTGAATCTTTTTTATTTATATTAGTTTTTTGTAATTCTTCTTTTAGTTTTTCAGAACATTTATCTAATTTAGCTGTATGAAAAGGTCCTGTTGTATTTAATACACTAACCTTTTTTGCACCTTTTTCTTTTGCAATTTCTCCAGCTTTTATTACAGCTTCTTCATCTCCTGAAATTACTATTTGACCTATAGTATTAAAATTTGCTGGAACAACAAATCCTTCTTTTACTTCTTTGCAAGCCTCTATAACACTATTTTCATCTAATCCTAATATAGCAGCCATTTTCCAATTTCCTTGAGGAATATAATTTTGCATTATTTCTCCCCTTTTTTGAACAAGCTTAATTCCGTCTTCAAAATCAAATATATTGTCTTCTATTAAAGCTGTATATTCTCCTAAACTCAAACCTGCTGACATATCTGAAACTATATTATTTTTCTTAAGAACTTCTAATATAGCTAAACTTTCAGTAAGTATTGCAAGTTGAGTATTTTTAGTTTCATTTAAAACTTCTTCTGGCCCTTCAAAAGATATTTTTTTAATATCTACACCTGTAATTTCAGAAACTCTATCATATACTTTTTTGACTTCTTCATATTGATCATATAAATCTTTTCCCATGCTTAATGTCTGTGATCCTTGACCTGGAAATAAAAAACCTATTTTCATATTTATAACTCATTCCTTTCTTAATCTAGTTGGAAAAGAATTGGATATTTTGCTAGGCAAATACCAATTATTTTTCAACCATCAATTCTCCTTTTTAATATTTCTTCAAATTTATTACAAAAACTTGCTATAATTTCTGTTCTATCTATACTAATTCCAAACTCTTTTTTTATTGATGTTGCTATATTTTTTATATCATCAGTAAATGTTGTTTTTTCTGTATTTAAACCAATTCCTATAACTAAAAATCTAACCTCTTCTGATATCATTTTGCTTTCTGTTAATATTCCGCCTAGCTTTTTTCCATTGTATATAATGTCATTTGGAGCTTTTATACTAAGACTAATATTATATTTCTCTTTTAAAACTTCTATTAATATTTGTGCTATTTCTACTGTTATTCCTTCAAGTTTTTCTTGTTTACAATTAGTTTGTATATAAAAAGAAAATGCAATATTTTTTGATTCATCAGTATGCCATATTCGTCCATGTGTTCCTTTTCCTTTTGTTTGAATATCTGCCATAACTAAGGTTCCATTTTCAATATTCTGATTTTCTATTCTTCTCCAAATTTCATTTTGTGTTGAATCAATTTCACTATAATAAATAAAATTTCTTCCTAAAAAATTAGTTTTCAAATTTGTTAATTGCATCTAAATTTGCCTGCCTTTTTATTTTATTTGTTGTTGTTTTTATTAAAGGTTCTTCTGTTATAATCATTCCTCTAATTGCTTTATACTTTGGCATTTGCGCATTTACTTCTTTAATTTTTTCTAAAAGTGCTTTATAGATTTCTTCTTCTGTTTCTACTTTATACACATCTTTCACAATTTCTCTATCAAAAACAATTTCTACATTTATTTTTATATTTTCTTTATCATCTGATAATTGTTTTCCAAAAATAAATGATTCTTTTACTCCTTCAATTTTGTTTACTAAATTCTCCATTTCTTCTGGAAAAATATTTTTTCCATTTTTAAGAACTATAACACTTTTCTTACGTCCACAAATAAATATATATCCTTCATCATCTATCTTAGCTAAATCTCCTGTATAGAACCATTCTCCATCAAAAGCTTCTTTAGTAGCATTTTCATCTTCATAATAACCTAAAGCCACATTAGGTCCTTTAACTACCAATTCTCCAATTCCCTCTTTGTTTACATCAACAAGTTTTACTTCATCACTAGGAACAGCCTTTCCAATAGAACCAATCTTATGATATTTTTTTGTTCCTACTGCAACAACTGGAGATGTTTCCGTTAAACCATAACCTTGAACTAAATTTATTCCTAATAATCTGTATTTTTCTTCGATTACTGGATCTAATGCTGCTGCTCCACTAATAAATAATTTAATATTTCCACCAATTAAATCATGTATTTCTTTGAAAGCTTTTTTTCTTTCTTCCATTGTAGAATTTCTTAATTCTTCTTCTTTATCTAAAACGGCTTGTAATTTACCTTGTTTCTCAATTTGTTTTCTTATCATTCCAAATATTCTTTCATAAATACCAGGAACACAAGCCATTATTGAAACATTATATTCTTTTAAATTATCTACAACATGTCTTAAACCATCGCAAAATACGGTTTGTGCTCCTTTATACAAAGAGAATAAAAATCCAACAGTACATTCAAAAACATGGTGTATTGGTAATATAGAAAGAAAAACATCATCTGAATTAACATCTAATATACTTCCTATATCCATTAAATTTGAACAGATATTTTTATGTGAAAGTGCTACTACTTTTGAACTTGAAGTTGTTCCAGATGTAAAAAGCATTATGCTCATTTTTTCACTATCTATTTTTGCATTTATAAATTCTTTATTTCCTTGAGCTATTAAATTTTTACCTTTTGAAATCAATTCTTTTTGAGAATATATTCCTTCTTTATGTTCATCATTATCCATTGTAATTAAGTGTTTTAATTTATTATTCTCACTATATTTAATTTTAGTTAGCACTTCTTCATATTTTTTTGAATAAAATATTGCTTCTATTTCTGATCTTTCTATTAATGATTCTAATTCATTTTCAGGTAAAGATTTATCTAATGGAACTACTATTCCTGTTCCACAAACTATCGATAAATATGCTATTTCCCATTCATATCTATTCTCACCTATAACAGCAATTCTTTTATCTTTAAGTCCCATATCAATAAGTGCTGTTCCTAAAGCATCTATCATTTCTCTTACTTCTTTATGAGAAAAAATTGTATATTTTCCGTCTAAATTTTTTATTTTATAAGCAGGTTTATCACTATATAAATCTTTTGTTTTATTAAGCATATCCTTTAAATTGTCTATTTGTATTGTTTCATATAATCTCTCGCCCATCTATAATCTCACTTTCTTTATCTTACATGTATAAATATTTACTCTTAATTTTATACCATATTTTCATTCTCAAGTCTTTAGACTGAAAGGTCAGTACAAAAAATATATATTGCTTAAACACCTACTAGTTCTTGCATTAAATCATGTACTGGAACTATTTTTTCTATTTTGTGTACATTGCTACCAACAAAAATTAATCCTTCATCTAAATTTCCTTTTACTGCATTAATTAATGCTTTTGTTATACAATATGGTGTAGTTGCAACATTACATGTTTTTATACATCCATAACATTTTGTAATTTTACTTTTTTCATTTTCTACTTTCTTTATAAAGTTATTATTTAAAGCTCTTCCTGGCATACCAACAGGACTTTTAATTATTTTTATGTTTTCTTTGCTAGCTTCCACATAAGCTTTTTTAAATTCTTCTGATGCATCACATTCATTTGTTGCTACAAATCTAGTTGCCATTTGTACACCCGAAGCTCCTAAACCTAAAAATTTCTCAATATCATTTTTATCCCAAATTCCTCCAGCAGAAATAACTGGTATTTTTTTTCCTGTATCTTTTTCAACTTCTTTTATATATTCAACTACTTCTTTTGTTATATCTTCTAATTTTGGTTTATTTCCTTCTTCTAACTCTTCCGGCTTAAATCCTAAGTGTCCTCCTGCTTCAGTTCCTTCAATCACTATCATATCAGGTGCATAATTATATTTTGTAATCCAATGTTTTACGATTAATTTACAACATCTTAAAGATGAAACTATTGGTGCAATTTTTGTTTTAGAACCTTTTATATATTCTGGCAAATCTTTTGGAATACCAGCTCCTGAAATTATTAAATCTATTTTTTGTTTTACACATTCTTTAACTATATCAGCATAATTTTTAAGGGCAACCATAACATTAACAGCTAATATTTTGTCTTCACCTGCTATTTCTCTTGCTTTCTTTATTTCTGTTCCTATTGCTCTTAAATTTGCTTTTAATGGATTAGTATTAAAATCTTCTTCCTTGTATCCTATGTCAGCTGTAGATATAACACCAATTCCTCCTTCTTTACTTACATTTCCTGCTAGCTTATGTAGTGACACTCCAACTCCCATTCCTCCTTGAATTATAGGATATTTTGATTCTTTATTTCCTAATTTTATTCCTTTCATAAAATATATACTCCTTTCCAGTTTTTACTATTTATATCATAAAATACTGTAGTACCGGTTGAACTGATTAGTCAGTTCAATAAATAAGGTAATCTAGTATGTATAACTAGATTACCTCTGTTTTTTTTACATTATAAATTATAATTTTTTTATGCAAACTAAATATATATAATAAAATAGTATAGAATTTTCAAAATGCGCTAGCGACCAAACGAGCATTTAAATGCGAGTGCGAATTTGAGCAATCTACAATATAAAAACGAAGTTTTTTATTTAAAGATTGCGAAGAGCAAAATTTGAAAATTCTATACTATTTTATTATATATCTAATTATTTTCTTCTAATAATTTTTGAAATTTATCATTAAAATCTTTTTTATGTTTCTTTAAACTAATTGGTTTCAAATTTTTATCTGTAAAACAATGTTTTGTTTCTCCAATTAAAACTATCTCTCCAGTACCTTTTTTAGTCACTTCATAGCCTACTGTCATTCTAACACTTGAATATTCTTTAATATATAATTTTATACATATTATATCTCCAAAAGTCACATGATGTTTATATTCACAATTAACACCTAAAACCGGTATAGTCAAGCCATTTTCCTCTAATACTTCAAAAGGCATTTCTAATGTTCTCATCCATTCACATCTAGCTTCTTCTAAAAATCTTATATAGTTAGAATGATGTACCACTCCCATTCTATCAGTTTCATAATAATTAATTTTTCTCTCAAAAACAAAATCCATCTTTAACTCCTTACATTAATTATCTCGCATCAAGTGCTTTTATATTTTTATCTTTAATACTTACTTTTAATAAAATATATTTTCTATTTTTTGATCTGGATGAGTTTCCTTTTGTTCTTTTAATTCCCATGGGTAAACAAATAATTTTTCTCGTGGTAAATCAAAACCATAAAAACTCTTTTTAACATCTTTAGGCAAGTTTTCCTCACCTCTTACACAAACACAAGCTAATAAAATATTCGCCTTAGGTAATGTTTGCTTTATCTCATATAAGGCTTTGTTCATAGTTTCTCCAGAACTATAAGTTCCTTCCACTACTAATAAATTCAATTCTCTTTCCTTATCCAAATCTTTTAATGAATTTAATAAAGTAATATGGTCATATATACCATCTTTTTTTATTTTCTTTACTTGAATTGGTGCAAACTTAATTAAATTTAATTCATTTGCAATATATACAGCTGGAACAGCTCCGCTTCTTAAAATTGGAACTACATAATCTATTCTGATATTATTTTCATCAGTATATTTTTTAATTTCTTTTGATAATTTTAAAACATACTTTTTAAATTTTCCATGTGATATTGTTCTTATTTTATCTTCGTATTTTATAGGTCCATCATTATTTCTTGCTTGCATTTATTTCACCTCGCCCATATGTTTTTCTTTTTTAGAATCACGTATATAACCTATTATTGAAGCTATTAATAGTATTGACTCTAGTATTATTCCCATAATTGACATTATAAAAGCATTATAAATTAACCATAATATACCTGCTATAATTCCTAATATTTTGTACATCTTAACATTTTTCTGCCATAAAGAAATTGTTGTAATCAAAGTTGCAATTACAGACATAAGACTTAAGAAACCATCATAAGTAAATACTGTTAAAAGTATCACTGCTAATACTGTAACAATAAGAACCATTAAATCAAATTTTTCGCTTATCTTTTTACCTTTAAGCTTTCTTCTTTCCTGAATTAAAAGTACTAAATCTCTTATAGTCATAATAAGTGACATAGCCGCACCAGTATATCCATTAAGCATTGCCATAGAAACAGTTTGTCCTATATGTGCTATTAAATTTGTAATTAATATTTTTAATCTATCTTGAAGCAAATAACTAAGTGTTAATACTCCAAAATATGCTATTGTAATTATTTGTGAAATAATATATACAACTGTAATTTCCATTTATTCTCCTATTCCTCAAATTCAAAGTTTGATACTGTATATCCTAATTGTTTTAACTTAGAAAACATCAAACTTGGAGAAATACCAATCATTGTATTATAATCTCCATTTATCCAATCTATAAAAACAGCAGCTTTCCCATGAGGAACATATCCACAACATTTAAAAATATTTTTTTCACCTTCTACATACCAATTAATTTCTTCATCTGTTAATTCTCTAAATTTAACTTCTGTTGAACTAGAAAAAGTAATAGTTTTATCTTTATATAAATCTTTAATTGTAATTCCAGTAATAATTTTATTTGTTTTATTAGACATTGCTTTAATATTTTTTACAATTTCTTCTTTTGTTTTAGGCTTTTCATATTTATTTCCATCAAAATATACAATTGTATCGGCAGATATTATTATCGCTTTTTCATTAATTTGTTCAGCCACTGATTCTGCTTTTCCTCTTGATAATTCTTCTACATATTCATTAGGATCTGTTTTGTTACTATCTTCATCTACTAAGCTTTTAACCACTTCATATTTTAAGCCAATCATTTTAAATATATCTTGTCTTTGTTTTGAACTAGACGCTAATATAACTTTTACTTTTTCCATCTACTTTTACCTCTATTCTTTTATAAAAAGAGCCCACATATGTGAACTCTTTTACTTTTTGCTATTTAATTATATATAACATTATTTTTATTGTCAAATATTATTTCTAATCTACATTTACACCTTTTTCAAAACATATTTTACCTAACAGATAATAAAATAACGTATAGAAAATATATAAACCTGTTCCTGCATACATTATTTTTTTAATTATACTTGTAGGAACTATTTCATCAGTATTAATAAAATTCATAATATCTGGATTCAAAGCACCAACAAGGAAAACTAATATAATAGAAAAAATTTGTGTTATAAAATATAATCCTATTCCTATCATAATTGATTTAACTATCTTATTTTGATTAAATCTATGTCCTAAAATCATTGCCGAATAACCTATAAATACTATAAAAATCATTTCTGTTACAAATACCAAAAACATTAAAAATAAAATACTTACTACAGTAGTATCTGACACTGTTGCTGCAATCTCTAAAGCCTCTTTAATATTTTCTAAATTTGCCTTAGAATAAAAACATATAAATAAAGATATTAAAATAACTACAATAGTTGTAAACATAGCTATAACTGCAGTAATTGCCTTAGCATCATATATCTTTTTCTTTTTTACTGGTAATGTATGTGTAAGGTATGACTCATCTTGATAACAGTTTTTTAAAAATCTAAACCATAAACTTCTTAAACAAAATATTAAACTTGCTATTGCCATAAAAATTGCTGATACAACTAAAAGTATTGTAATTACTGAATACAATACTGAGTTTTCTACACTTTTTGTAACTCTAGATAACAAAGAAAAAGCAATAGCTAAAATATATAAAACTACAACATTTTTATATACATATTTCAAATCATACTTTAATAATTTTCCTAACATTTAAAATACCTCCTAAAAATTTCATCTATTGATGCATTTTCTTTATTTCTCAATTCATCAGCAGAAGAATTAAGTACTATTTCTCCTTCATTTATAAAAATAACTTCATCTAAAATTCTTTCAATATCTGATATTAAATGCGTAGAAATAAGTACACTTGCACCTTCATTAAAATTAGAAAGTATTGTATCTAATATATAGTCTCTTGTAGCTGGATCAACTCCACCTAACGGTTCATCTAAAATATATAGTTCTGCATCTCTACTCATTACAAGAATTAGTTGTAATTTTTCTTGCATTCCTTTTGACATTTTAGATATGTGAGTATCTATATTTAAATTTAAATCTTTTAATAATTTTTTTGCTCTTTCTATATCAAAATTATCATAAAACTCTTCAAAGTATTTAAGCACTTCATCAATAGTCATTTCTTTATCTAGATATGTTCTTTCTGGTAAATACGAAATAACCTTCTTAGAAGCTATACCCGGCTTTTTCCCATTAATTAATACTTCTCCACTAGTAGGTGTTAATAAATCATTTATAAGTTTTATTAAAGTACTTTTTCCTGTTCCATTTTTTCCTAATAAACCTATTATTTTTCCTCGTGGAATAGTAATGTTGATATCATTTAAAATTTGTTTATCATCAAATTTTTTACATAGATGTTTACATTCTAATAATTCCATTACTCATCTCCTCCTAATTCTTGCAAGTATGTAACAGCATCATCGTAGCTTATACCTATGTTTTTCATATCATTCAAATATTTAGTTATCTTTTCTTTTGCCAATTCTTTTTTTACTTTTTCAATTAATTTAATATCTGTTGTAACAAATTTTCCATTTGTTCTTTCTGTATAAACTAATCCTTCATTTTCAAGTTCTACTAATGCCTTTTGCATAGTATTAGGATTAACTCTTACAATAAGTGCTAGCTCTCTTACTGAAGGTAATCTTTCACCTTGTTTTAGTTTTCCAGAAACTATCTCTAGTCTAAGTTTTTCAACTAATTGAATATAAATTGGTCTTTCATTATCAAAAATATAATCCACAATTTTATCCTTTCTATTATTGTATTACTTGCATAATACAATAATACTATTTTACTTTTTTCTTGTCAATATATTTTTAAATTTATTTTAGCATACAAAAAGAGCTATGTGTTACCATAGCCCTTTTTATATCAATTTATTTTAGTGTTAACCCATCTTTAAATGCATTTCCAACTACTTCTCTTAATACTCTATAAGTATTACTTGTCATATCAAATGCTATTATCTCCATTTTATCAACATCAATATTTCCATTGGCATCTAAATACTTTTCATCTATTGAACAATTTACAACTTTTCCAATTAAATCTCCATCATCTAATGATTCTACTATACATTCTAATGTTAATGGATATTCTTCAATAATTGGAGCATCTACAAAATTTGATTTTGTTACATGAACACCTGATTTTGCTATTTTATCTTCATCATTTCCTGATACAACTCCGAAATAATCAGAAATCTTTACTGTTGATTTTGTTGCAAATCCAACTGTAAAAGCTTTTTTAATTTCTAAATTCTCAGTAGTTTTATGTGGTGCTAATGATATAAATATTTTTCCATAATCATACATTCCACCCCAAGCAGCATTCATAACATTTGCTTTTCCATTTTCATCATATGTTCCAATCATTAAAACTGGAAGCGGTAAAAAATTAACTTTATTACCTAAATCTTTTCTCATAATACTCTCCTTCAAATTTATTGATTAATCTATGTTAATTAATTCATATTCCTTCGTTCCAAAACCTAATTCAGCTGCTGCATCTATTGTATGAGTTCCATGTCTTGATTCTACTCTTTCTAAGAAATGTTCTTTTCCTTTGTCATCAGATTTTTTAATTAAATCTATACATGCTTGATCTATTGCAATAGGATCTAATGAAGCTAAAATTCCTATATCTTTCATGCATGGATCTTCAGCTACGGCACAACAATCGCAATCTACAGATAAATTACACATTACATTAATATACACAATTCTATTTTCAAAATATTTAGCAACAGCTGAAGCTGAATCTGCCATAGCTTCTAAAAATTTATCTTGATCCACTTTAAACATTTCTTCAAATGTTCCATTTTCATTTCCAACACAATGTATAAAACTCTTTCCATGTCCTGAAGCAACACCTATTGATAATTGTTTTAAAGCTCCACCATATCCTCCCATTGGATGTCCTTTAAAATGTGATAATACTAGCATTGAATCATAATTATCTATATTTTTTCCTACATAATCTCTTTTTATTACTTTTCCGTTTGGAATTTCTAATACTTTATCTGGACCTTCACCGTCCATAATATCTACATCAAAATACTCGCTCCAACCATGTTCTTTCATTAATTCAACATGTCTTTCAGTTGTATTTCTTGCCCCATCATAAGCAGTATTACATTCTACAACTGTTCCATTAACTTTATTAACAATAGCTTTTACAAATTCAGGTTTAATATAATTTTGATTTCCTTTTTCTCCTGAATGTAATTTTACAGCAACCTTTCCTGGTAAATTCATTCCTAATGTTTCATACATTTTAACTACTGATTCTGGAGTAATCTCCTTAGTAAAATAAACTTTTGCTTTTTCCATTTTCATCCACCTTTCTTTATCAGATATTATTAAATTTATTTTATCATTTCATTATAAATTTTAGTAATATCTTTTTCATCTTTATATTTATTTTCCATTGGGCACATACCTGTTTTGTCATTATTTATAACATATTCAGTTAAAGTCTTATATCCATATTTTATATTATTTTTTTCTAAAACTGGAATAGCATACTTACTCATAACATCTGCATATATTTCTTTAACTCCTGCAACTGTTAATATTGAACCTGCAACTTTTCCTATTACTTTATCTGCTATAACAGCATCTTTTAAAGCTAATTTATTTTCTCTTAGAATATCTTTTATATCATTGATTCTATTTTGATAATATTCTTTGCATTCTCCATTTGAATATAAAACTACTAAACTAGCATTTTTTTCATATAATTTTTGTTTTACAATTTCTAAATTAGTCATTTTTAAACTTCAATCCTTTATTTAATATCATACTAATTACTGGTACAGTTATTAATTGAATAGCTATTCCTGGAAGACCTGTTTTAATGCTTGCAATTACTGAAATTCCATAAGTAGGTAATCCTACCCAATTAATTGCTACAAACAATACTCCTGCATATATAATTCTTCCTAAAACAATTGTTAAAACTAAAGATACATATGAATTGAATTTCTTATTAAATGCACCTAATAAAATAGCATAAATAACAAGTTCTATAAGCATGTATGGTAATCTAGCTAAACTTGGCATTCCTGTTAATAAATAACTAAATATAACTGATATCCCAGCTACTATACTTCCACTTATTATTCCCATTGTAAGTGCTGCAATTAATACTGCAAAATGCATTGGTAAAAATACACTTCCTGCTGTAGCTCCTGCTAAAAAGTGAAATATTCTTGGTAATAAAATTCCTACACCACTTAATAAAGCTGTAGTAATACCATATTTTACTTTCTTGTTTGATAATACCTCTACCAAACGATTTTGTTTTTTCATTGTGTTTACTTTTTCTAACATAATTCACTCCTCCTAAAATTTATTTTAATAAAAAATTATTAACACTATAATTCTTCTGTAAAATCTTTTCTTTTACCAGCTTCAATTTCTTCATATAATGATATTTTATAGTTTAATCTATCTACTGTTTCATTAATATTTTTTTGCTTTTCTAATAGCTTTTCTCTTTGTTCTTCAAGTAGTTTTTTTCTAGCCTTAACTGTGCTTTTTCCTTTTTCAAACAAAGACATATATTCTATTAGTACTTCAATTTCAACTCCTGCTCCTCTCATGCATTTTATGAATTCAATTCTTTTGCAAGATTCTTCATCATAATTTCTGATTCCACTTTCTGTTCTAGGCACTTCATTTAATAATCCTATTCTTTCGTAATATCTTAAAGTATCTGTTGTTAAGTCATACTTTTTACTTACTTCTGCTATAGTCAATTTACTTCCTCCATTTTATTATTCACTATTATTTTTTCACTTCAATATTTACACTTATTATATATCACTTAGAGTTAACTCTAAGTCAAGACTTTTTTATAAATTTATATACTTTTTCAATGTTTGCCAACCATAAAGGCAGACCTAATGCAAAAAAATAGAGCCACTATTTAGTAGCCCCTATATATTTTCTCAACTGCGACAACATTATTGTCGCAAAAAAACGCCTAGGAGGCAACGTACTTAACATACGCTTAGCTTTTAGCTACCTTACCTAGGTCTTACTTTACCAATATTTTACTATACAATAATCTGTATGTCAAATATTTCATTAATATTTTATGTATTATTTTCTTTATTATTCCTAACATTCCTTGGAAACAAACTTACTTTAAAATTTTTATTTTTTAATTCTTTTATTAAATGTTCAACTATACTTATGTCCTTATACGCATTATAAAAAGTATTAACTATTAAATCCGCTAACTGTATTCCATAGTTTGTTTTAGAATCATAATAAGTAATTTTAAAATCATCTTGATAAATACAAAATTCAGTCTTTAAATATGTTTCTAAATTATTCAACTCACCCACTCTTATGTTTCTATTATCTATACTAATAATAAATTCTATTGATTCATCATTATTTTGTAATTTTATTTCAGGTAATATGCAGTCTTGAATTAAAACTTTTACAGAATAATTAAAAAATATATTTGAATCAACTATTTCATCTAGATATAAATATATTTTCATTTCTCTCCTAAAGTATTATTTTCATTTTTTTGCTTTTTATCTAAGTATCTTTAATAAATATTTAGTTAAAAAAATAGAGCTACTATTTTAGTAGCCCTACATTTTTTATTTAGTTATTCTTTCCACAACAATTTTTGTATTTCTTACCACTTCCACAAGGACATAAATCATTTCTTCCAACTTTTGGTGCATCATTTACTATTGGTGCTTTAACTTGTTTCTTTTCTTCTCCAGCAAGTTCTGGATTAATCATAGAATCAATATCTTCTCTTCCTTCTCCAGTTACTTTAACTGTGCTTTTTCTTTCATATCCTTCTCTTTTCTTAATACACATTAAGATTTTAGTAACTTCTAATTTAATATTTCCAATCATCTCATCGAACATATCTGAACCATCAATTTGATATTGGATAACTGGATCTTTTTGTCCATACGCACGAAGACCAATACCATTTTTTAGTTCATCCATTTCATCAATATGATCCATCCATTTTTCATCAACAACTTTTAATAAAACAATTCTTTGAAGTTCTTTAAATGGTTCTTCACCAATTTCTTCACGTTTTGCTTCATATGTTGCTAATGCTTTTTCTGTTATTTCAGCTAATATTTCATCAGCATCTGGATTTTCTTTCTTTAAAGCTTCAACTTCTTTAATGTTTAATCCATTTTGAATTTCAAGCAATAATGCACTTGTATCTGGCTTTCTTTCTTCTAATTCATTTCTATAAGTATCAACAATTAACTCACAAGCTTCTGTTATCATGTGTTTAATCGATTCAGTAACATCTTCTCCATTTAATACTTCTCTTCTTTGTCCATATATAATTTCTCTTTGTGTGTTCATAACATCATCATAGCTTAATACATGTTTTCTGATTGAGAAGTTTCTACTTTCAACTTTCTTTTGAGCTGATTCAACTGCTTTAGAAATTGGTTTAAATTGAATTGGCATGCTCTCATCTGCACCTAACGCATTATATACAGCAGTAACTCTGTCACCACCAAATATTTTCATTAAGTCATCATCTAAACCAATATAGAATATTGATTCTCCTGGATCTCCTTGACGTCCACTACGTCCACGAAGCTGGTTATCAATTCTTCTTGATTCATGTCTTTCAGTACCAATTATTTTTAATCCGCCTGCTTCAATAACTTTTTCTTTTTCTTCTTTTATTTCTTTCTTATATTTGCTTTCTAAATCATTAAATGTTTTTCTAGCTTCAATAACTTTTTCATCTTTAGTTTCGTTATGAGCAGAAGCTTGATTAATAAGTTCATCAGTATAGCCTTGTCTTTTCATTTCTTGTTTAGCCATATATTCTGTGTTACCACCAAGCATAATATCAGTACCACGACCAGCCATGTTAGTAGCAATAGTTACAGCACCATATTTACCAGCTTGAGCAATAATTTCAGCTTCTTTTTCATGGAATTTAGCATTTAATACTTCGTGAGGTATACCAACTTTTTTAAGTAATTTACTTAATTTCTCAGATTTTTCAATTGAAACTGTACCAACTAGAACCGGTTGACCTTTTTCATGTGATTTTCTTATTTCTTCAGCAACAGCTTCAAATTTAACTTTTTCATTTTTATATATAATATCATTATCGTCTTTTCTAGCAACTGGTAAATTTGTAGGAATACAAACAACATCTAAGTTATAAATCTCTCTGAATTCCTCTTCTTCTGTTTTAGCTGTACCAGTCATACCTGCTAATTTAGCATACATTCTGAAATAGTTTTGGAATGTAATATTTGCTAAAGTTTTTTGTTCATCAGCAATTTTAACACCTTCTTTAGCTTCAATTGCTTGATGTAAACCAGCATTATATCTTCTTCCATACATAATTCTTCCTGTAAATTCATCAACGATTAATACTTCTCCATCTTTAACAATGTAATCAGTATCTTTTTTCATAACACCATGAGCTTTTAAAGCTTGGTTTACATTATGAACTATATCCGTATTATCCAAATCATTAAAGTTTTCAACAGCAAAATAATCTTCAGCTTTCTTAATACCTTTTTGTGTTAATGTAGCTGTTTTAGCTTTTAAGTCAACTATATAATCATATTTTTCATTATCTTCTTGTTGCTCTTCATTTTTAACATCCTCTTCAACAATAACTTTAGCTTGTAATCTCTTAACAAAATCATTAGCTCTTTTATATAAATCTGAAGATTTATTTCCTCTACCAGAAATAATAAGTGGTGTTCTAGCCTCATCAACTAAGATACTATCAATTTCATCGACAATTGCATACGCCAAACCTCTTTGAACCATATCTTCTTTATGAATAACCATGTTATCTCTTAAATAATCAAATCCATATTCGTTATTTGTTCCATAAGTAATGTCACAAGCATATGCCCTTTGTTTATCTTGTTGGTTCATTCTTGAAATATTTAATCCAACAGATAAACCTAAGAATTTATATAATTTTCCCATCCATTCACTATCTCTTTTGGCTAGGTAATCGTTAACCGTAATAACATGAACACCTTTACCTGTAAGAGCATTCAAATATACTGGTAATGTAGCAACTAATGTTTTACCTTCACCAGTTTTCATTTCTGCAATTCTACCTTGATGAAGTATAATACCACCAATTAATTGCACATCAAAGTGTCTCATTTCTAAAACTCTTTTTGATGCCTCTCTTACTACCGCAAAAGCTTCTGGTAAAATGTCATCTAATGTTTTGCCATTAGCTAATTGATCTTTGAAATAATCAGTTTTAGCTCTTAACTCTGCATCTGTTAATTTTTCCATTACTGGTTCTAAACTATTGATTTTATTTACGATAGGTTGAACTCTTTTTACTTCTTTTTCACTATAAGATTTAAATAATCCCATCTATTTTGCCTCCTAATTATTAACTATCGATAAATATATCATTATTTTACTTATATTGCAAGAATAATAACGAAAATCTTTCATACTATTAAATATACTTATAAAAAGGCGGTATTTGATTATGCGTATATATAATTTTAAAGTTAACAAGACAAAATTAACAAAAATATTATTACTTATTTTTATTTTAATTTGCTTATGCATACTACTTATTTCTTTTTCTGATTTATTTACTAAAGTTAAAAATTATAAAAATGAAGAATTTACTATTAATGACACTAGTTTTTCCTCTACTGATAATGAAATACCTTCAAATCAGTACACTAATGCTCTTAAAGCAGTTCATGAAAATTTAAACGACTACATTGGAAAAGAAATTACTTTTACAGGATATGTTTATAAAATAGACTACTTACAAAAAAATCAATTTGTCATTGCTAGAAATATGATTATTAATGAAGCCTCACAAACTGTAGTTGTTGGATTTCTTTGTGAATATAATGAAATTTCAAATTTCGAAAATTTATCTTGGGTAAAACTTACTGGAACTATACAAAAAGGTGATTTAAATGGTGAAATTCCTATATTAAATATTACTCATATTGAAAAAACATCTAAACCAGACGATGAATTTGTATATCCTCCTGAAGATACCTATATTCCAACGAGCAATATATATTAATCATCATTAACAAAATACTTCATATACATTGTCAAACAATTAATTATAATTATTAAAATAATAGGGCCAAACAATAATCCTAGTACTCCACTAATTTTAAAACCTATATACATAGCAATTAATGTATATAACGGATGTATTCCTAAATTATTTGAAACTATTTTAGGTTCTAGAACTTGTCTTACTACCGTGATTAAAAACAATAATCCCAAAACACTTACACCTAAAGTTACATCACCTAATATAATTAAAGCAATTCCCCATGGAAGCATAACCGTTCCAGAACCTAAAATTGGTAACAAATCTACAAAACCAATTCCTAAAGCAATTAAAAATGGAGACTTAACATTCATTCCTAAAAACTCAAAAACATACAATCCTATAAGTACTATAACAAATGAAATACAAACTAATGTTAATTCAGCTTTCAAAAATTTTCCTAATACACTAATTACTGATTGAAAGTTATTATTAGCATTTCGTATCCATTTTTTAGGGATTCTTTGCTCTATATCATCTAAAAGCAAAATTCTATCAGTTGTAATAAAATATGTTGCTAAAATTGTTATAATAAGATACACAATAAAAGATGGAATTCTAGTTATTAGATTTAAAAAATTAATTAAGAAATCTTTTAAGTATCCTAATCCTTTTCCTAAAACTTCATTTGTTGTATTTATAACAAATTGCTTTACATCATCAGATACATTAACATCTTCTAGTTTCAAAAATCTACTTACATTTTCTACAGATTTGAAAATATCGTTTCCAAACTTAGGAAAGTCTGATAGAAGATTAGTGATTTCTGACGTTATTAATATTGCTGATACTGTAATTATTCCAATCAAAATTGAAAAAACTATAACTAATGCTATTATCGCTGAATATTTTCTAACCAAAGTTGTTTTTTTGCAAATAAATTTTACAAAAGGCTCTATGATACTTGCAATAACTAATGCTATAAAAAAAGGCATAAAAAAATAAGCCATTTTTAAAACTAAAAAAACAGCAGCAACTAAAATTATTGCATACAAAGATTTTTTATATTTTAATAAATACTTAATAATTTCAAACATTAAACTACCTCTAAAAATAGTATTAGTGTTTTTTTCTAAAATATTCATATTATAGGAAGTTTGGAAAATTTTCCTATAATACGACAAAAGGCCAATTGTCACAGTTGACAATCAGCCTCGCCCCACAGGAAAATTTCTCACTTCGATGTCAGCTTAAACCAGACAGCAATAGCAATAATAATAACTAGAAGACCTCCCGCTATTTTTAATAATTCATAATTTGCACACACGATTCCCCAAAAAACAAGTTGAATCATAGCTGCTAAACATAGAATCATTACAACGCCTCTTGCTCCAATCCCATACTCTTCTGTCTCTTTACGGCCTACAATCGTCATGACTATAGCTACGACTACGAAAACAAATGAGTATAGGTAAGCAAATTCTCCTAGTATTAAAGCTGTCCACTTTTTCCAGTCTTGGGCAAATTCCATTTTCCCAATCCTTACTCCAAAAGCAATTGCACCTGCAAAAAACACAAAGATACCAATTAACTTCGGAATAACCTTACTTGCACTAACTTCAAATACTTCTTCCCGTTCCTCCATTTGGAACACCTCCTTGATGTATAATATCTATGATGAACAGGTCATTAGACCCGATTGTGTTTCATTAAATGAAAGTTTTCATATTATATCATACAATTGTCTTTTAGTAAAGAAAAAAACATCTAATAAACTACTCTATCAGATGTTTTTATTATATTAATCGATTTTTCTTTGAACAGCTGCCCTAAATTTATCTCCTCTATCATAAGCATTTTTAAACATATCAAAACTTGCACTTGCTGGTGAAAACAAAACAATATCACCAGGTTTAGTAACATCATCAGCTATCTCTATAGCTTCTTCTAAAGAAAAAGCCTCATATATGTCCATTTTTTTATTCTGCTTCTCGAGTTCATCTATAACAGCCTTATATATCTTTAATTTAGTAGCTCCCATTAGTATTAATGTTTTAACTCCATCTACAATCGGTTTTCCAATAGGTGTATAATCTAAATTTTTATCATATCCACCAGCAATTAAAACTACTTTTTTATCGAAAGCTCTAATTCCAGATATTGTTCTAGTAGGACTAGAGCTTGCTGAATCATTATACCATTTTACATTTTTACTACTATCTTTAACCAACTCTAATCTATGATGAACACCTACAAATTCTGATACTACTTTTTTAGCTGTCATTTCATCAACCAAAGTTCTTGTAGCAGCTAAAGCCGCACAAATATTTTGGTAATTGTGTTTTCCAATTAACGCTATATCTTTTACATTTAATATATGTTTTCTTAAATTATTTTCACAAAATTTAATTGTTCCTTCATCAACTATATATCCATTATCTAATCTTTCTTGATCACTAAAGAAAATAACTTCTCCTTTTGCTTCTTTAGCAAATTGTCTAGTAACTGGATTATCATAATTTAAAACCAAAATACCTTTTTCATCTTGATGTTTAAAGATTTCCTTTTTAGCTTCAGTATACTCCTCTAAATCAGTATGATAATCTAGATGATTTGGTGTAACATTTGTTACTACTGATATTGAAGGACTTATTTTCATATTCATTAATTGAAAACTACTCATTTCTAAAACAACTATATCTTCTGGTAACATTTCAGAAACTTTTGTAAATAAAGGTGTTCCTATATTTCCACCTAACCAAACATTGTAACCTTTCGCTTTTAATATTTCATATGTAAGTGTTGTAGTTGTAGTTTTTCCATCACTTCCTGTAATACCAATAACTTTACACGGAGCAAGTTCTAAAAGCATCTCTATTTCAGTTGTAACAATTGCTCCTCTTTTTGCTTCTTCAACTAATTCTTTTCTATTTGGCAAGCAACTAGGTGAACGGAAAATTAAATCAAAACCTTTTAATTTTGATAAATAATCATGACCTATTGAAAAAGCCATTCCATGTTCCACTACTTTATCCATTGTAGTTTTATCTATATCGTCAATATTTCTATTATCAAATACTGTAACATTTGCCTTGTATTTTCTCATATATTCAATTAAAGGTACATTACTAGTTCCAAGCCCAATAATAGCAACTTTTTTACCATTTAAATATTGATTAAATTCATTTAATTTTTCATTTACAAATCCCATGCTATTATTCCTTTCCACTAACTATTATATTCTTTAATACCATTTTTGTTGACTCTTCTACACTCTTTGAATTAGACACATCTATAATTATAGTATTATCATATATTTTATAGTAACCACTTTTTTCTTGTAATTCATCTCTTTTTAAGATATTTTCTTTTATCATATTTTCATCAACATTGTCTTCATATTGTTTAGTTTTCCATTGAACTCTTTTATCAATATCTGCTTTAATAAAAAAATGATAATCAATTTCCGGATAAATTTTAATAGTATCTCTTCCAGAAAAAATCACATTATAATCTTTTTTATAATATTCTATATAACTTCTTACTACTTTGTAAGCATTACCATTACTAGCAATATTAGAAATTTTTGAAACTGCCATTGAATTTTCTAAAGACTGTAATTCTTTTTCTTCTATCTTTTTTCCATGTGCATAAACAACACTTTCTCCATTTTCTATTTTAATTGAAATTTCAAATTTTTCTAATAAATTCTTTAAATCTATTGATTTCATATCTTCAAAAGGAATTTTTTCCTTTATTACTTGATATGTGATTGCTCTATAAACATTTCCAGCATGTAAAACAATTGAATTTGGAATATATTTTAAAAGTTCTTTGCAAATTGATGTTTTGCCTGTTCCAACTAATCCTTCTATTCCTATAACCATATTTTTTTTCATATTTCCTCCGTTTATAAGTTCATATTCCAAAACACAAGATGTATTATACTACATTTTTTTACAAAGATGAATAATTTTATATAAAATTGAAAAAATATATTTATACAAAGCAATTAGCTTTAAAAACTCTGGAGGTGTTTTATGAGTAAAGAAAAAAAGAATAAACAATCTAAAAAGAATTCATCAAATAATAATAGTAACAATAATAATGACTAATTATTATTGAATTTATTTTAAAAAGCTACTTTATAACAAAGTAGCTTTTTATTCTATATTATTTTTAAAATATTCTATATCTTCTGAATCAAGATTATGTTGTATCTTTTTAAAAACACTTAAACTTCTCGTACAAAATTGAAAAACTTCACCTACATTAGTTTTATCCATTCTATTTTGAAGTGCAACTAATGCTTCTTCTCTGCTTTCTTCTGGTATAGTAAATTTTATTAAATCAGAAATTATCGCAGAATCTAATTCATTACAACATTTATATAACATCTCAAGTTTTCTGTTTTCTGGAACATTATAACTTATTATATCAGCAATTTGCTGACCTGATAAATAATTATAAACTACATTTAAAATGTCCGGCACTTTTTCTGAACTAGTACTACAAATTATATCTTCTAAATCTGTTTTATTAATTTCTTTAGCATATTTTTTAAGTGCAATAATTTTCCTATCATCATCTATATTCTGAATAATCGTAGCTTTAGCAAAACCGTCTAATTTAGAATGATATAAATTTAAAGCATCTAATCTTTCATATAATGGAATATATCTATCAATTATTTCAGCTATTCCAAACGAATCAAATCTATCTACGCATTTTTTTAAGGCATTTAATCTTTGGTCAGGAGTAATACTATTAAATAATTGATATATATCTTCTAAATCTAATCTATATTCGAACTCATGTAAAACTTGTATTTTTCCTTCGTAGTTCAATTTCTTTACTGATAGCTCCGCTAAATCATATGGTGTTATATATTTATTTGATATTCTAATAGCTTCAACTCTATCTTTCATTGGTAAATGTGAAATTATTTGAACAATATCAGAAGATTTCATAAATTCTGCATGATTAGTCAAAATTTCTAAAACTTTTTTAGAATCACGCTCACGAGTAGCAAGTAAAACAATTTTCTGTATATCACTTGTTTCTTCTGGCAAAGCTTTAACACTTGACTTAAAAAATATTCTCTTAATCCTTTCAAATAAATTCATCATTAGCTACCTCATTTTATACTTCAATGATAGTATATCACTAATGTTATTTTAATAAGATTACATTTGTGTTACTTTTTTAATACAAATAAATAACTTAAAAACTATCATCAAGAATAACCTTTTTTTACAATTAGAATATAGTTACATATAAATAAAATAAGATATAGTTTTCAAAATTTTGCTCTTCGCAATCTACAACATAAAAACGGAGTTTTTTATTCGGAGATTGCTCAATTTCGCACTCCAGCAAACTTTGTTTGCTGGCGTTTGGTCGCTAGCGCAATTTTAAAAACTATATCTTATTTTATTTATTATATATTGCTATTCTTGTCAAAAAAGGACATCCCTATTGACATTTATCTTTCTAAATATTTTTTTAAAAATTTTCCTGTTTCTGATTCAGGATTTCTTGAAATTTGTTCTGGTGTACCAATAGCAACAATTCTACCTCCAGCTTCTCCACCTTCTGGTCCTAAATCTATAATATGATCAGCTGTTTTAATCAAATCTAAATTATGTTCAATAACTATAATCGTATTTCCTGTATCAACAAGTCTTTGTAAAATATCAACTAATCTATGAACATCATCTATATGAAGTCCTGTTGTTGGCTCATCTAAAATATATAATGTTTTTCCTGTAGCTCTTTTAGAAAGTTCTGTAGCAAGTTTTACCCTTTGAGCTTCACCACCTGATAATGTTGTAGAAGGTTGTCCAAGTTTTATATAACCTAAACCTACATCATACAAGGTTTGCATCTTAGTTTTTATTTTAGGAATATTTGAAAAGAACTCTAATGCTTCTTCAACTGTCATATCTAAAACATCTGAAATACTTTTTCCTTTATATTTTGCTTCTAGTGTTTCTCTATTATATCTTTTTCCATGACATACTTCACAAGGAACATAAATATCAGGTAAGAAATTCATTTCTATTTTTATAATACCATCACCTTGACAAGCTTCACATCTACCACCAGGGACATTAAAACTAAATCTTCCTTTTTGATATCCATGCATTTTAGCTTCATTTGTGTTTGCAAAAATATCTCTAATTGTATCAAATACACCTGTATATGTAGCAGGATTTGAACGTGGAGTTCTACCTATTGGTGATTGATCTATATTTATTATTTTATCAATATTTTCTACACCTTTAATTTCTTCACATCTGCCCGGTTTTAAATTTGATTTATACAATTGTCTAGCTAAATAATTATATAAAACTTCATTTACTAATGTACTCTTTCCAGAACCAGAAATACCTGTTACACAATTAAATACTCCTAATGGAAACTTAACATTTACATTTTTTAAGTTATGTTCTGAAGCACCTATAATTTCAATACTTTTTCCATTTGATTTTCTTCTTTTTTTAGGTACTACAATTTTCTTTTTACCACTTAAATATTGACCCGTAATAGATTCAGGAATTAATTTTATTTCATCAGCAGTTCCTTGTGCTATAACATTTCCACCATGAACACCTGGACCTGGTCCTATATCTATAATTTGATCTGCTGCATACATAGTATCTTCATCATGTTCAACAACAACTAAAGTATTTCCTAAATCTCTTAGTTTTCTAAGCGTTGCAAGTAACCTATCATTATCTCTTTGATGAAGCCCTATACTTGGTTCATCTAATATATATAATACTCCACTAAGTCCAGAACCAATTTGAGTTGCTAAACGAATTCTTTGAGCTTCACCACCAGATAAAGTTCCAGCTGATCTAGATAATGTTAAATATGAAAGACCTACATCTATTAAAAATTGTAATCTTGTTGTAAGTTCTCTAAATATTTGATCAGCAATCATTCTATCTTTTTTAGATAAATTTAAATTTTCAAGATATTTTTTTATTTCGTTTATAGGCATATCAGTAAGTTCGTTAATATTTTTATCTCCAATTTTAACAGATAACACCTCTTCTTTAAGTCTAGCACCATGACATGTATTACATGGCTTTTCACTCATATACATCTCATAAAAATCTCTCATACCTTGTGATTTTGTTTCTCTATAACGTCTGTCTAATGTAGGAATAACGCCTTCAAAAGGAGCACTAAAATTTCTAGTTCCAGCTGCTGAAGTATATTCAAAATCAATAACATCATCACCTGTACCGTATAAAATTTTATCTAAAAACTCACGAGGAAGTTTTTTAATTGGTTTAGTAATATCAACACCATAATATTTAGCTATAGATTCAAAATACATTTTTGCCATAGTCTCACCTTTTTTCATTGTACTTGAACCAAAAGCTTTAACTCCATCATACAAAGTTTTATTTTTATCTGGTATTATTAAATCTTCATCCATTCTCATTAAATATCCAATACCTGTACATTCTGGACAAGCACCTTGTGGATTATTAAATGAAAACATTCTTGGACTTAGTTCTTCAAAACTTATTCCACAATCTGGGCAAGCATAATTTTGACTATATATTTTTTCTCCTATATTAACAGCGTCAATTGTAACTAAGTTATTAGCATATTTTAAAGCTGTTTCTACTGATTCTGTTAAACGATTTCTAATGTCTTCTTTTACAACTAATCTATCAACAATTATGTCTATATTATGTTTTTTCTTTCTATCAATTTCTATGTCATCAGAAATTTCATACATTTTTCCATCGATTCTAGCTCTTACAAAACCATCTTTTTGAAAGTCTTCTAATAATTTTACATATTCACCTTTTTTTCCTCTGATAACAGGTGCTAATACTTGAATTTTTGTTCCTTCTGGTAACTCTAATATATTATCTACTATTTGATCTATAGTTTGTTTTTCTATTTTTTTACCACATTTAGGACAATATGGAACTCCTACTCTAGCATAAAGTAAACGAATAAAATCATATATTTCTGTAACTGTTCCAACTGTAGAACGTGGATTTTTTGATGTTGTTTTTTGATCTATTGATATAGCTGGAGAAAGACCTTCTATACTTTCTACATCTGGTTTTTCCATTAATCCTAAAAATTGTCTAGCATATGAAGAAAGGCTTTCAACATATCTTCTTTGTCCTTCTGCATATAAAGTATCAAAAGCTAATGATGATTTCCCAGATCCTGAAAGTCCAGTAATGACAACTAACTTATCTCTAGGTATTTCTAAACTAATATTTTTTAAATTATGTTCTTTTGCTCCCTTTATAACAATAGAGTTATTCATTATATATTTCCCCCAAACTTTAATCTTAAATTTTATTACTACACAGTTTTGTATTCTATCATACTTTCACCTAGTTGTCATTACTTTTAAGCAAAAAAATCAAACTTTTGTTTTATATTTTTAGAGTTTCTTTAAAGTTACCATAACATATTTACTTCTATATATGTTTGTGATATAATATTAAAAGTTCCATTTTGAATAAAGGACACTCGTAATTTGTGTACCTATTCTCGGAACCGACAGAAAAATCGTTGATTGTTTTTAATAGAACAGGAGGTTAGTATGAATTCTACTATCACCATTAACGATCGATTGGAGTATGCTGCCGAAACCGGCGCATACAACACAACGCTTTTTGTCTGGGGAAACACCGCCAAGCGGCTGCGTAGCAGTGGCGTAGTTCTCACCAAGACGAACGTCCCTGCTACTGCCAAGGGGTGCCTGCACTACAGCATCTCCTGGGAGAAGGCCAGTGTGGACATTCCGGAAGGGCCCTTCGTTCTGGAGGAAATGATTCGCAAGCTCAACGCTGATCAGATTCCTGTCAGTCAGGGCAACCTTCTCTGGCTCATGGCCGAAAGCTACAACCGTCACAAAGCCTTTGAAGCTGAAGAAGCAGCAAGGAAAGAGGCTGAAAAAGCGGCCATTGAAACCGATGCTCAGTAAGACGTAAACATCGTCAGACCACGAGCAAAAGCAACAACGCAAACCTATCACTAATCAATTGATTTTCTGTCAAAAAGGCCCCGCATCTTAACTGATTGCGGGGCTTTTCTTTTTACTATAAAGTACTATCTTTATATTTATTATTCTACATTATTTTATATTCCACATTTAAAACTTCTTCATCTTCATTTACACAAATATGTACTTCAAAATTACAACTTTCACATAATAATCCTTTAATAAAAAATCTATCTAACATTATTATATTAGACAAAAGTTTATCTTTTTTAAGTAATTCATCTATTTCTATCCATTCTGAAGTATTTTCTTCAAACTCTTTTGGTTCACCCTCATAAGTATCTGTAACAAAAGTTTCAAAAGTAAATATTCTATCTGGATACTCTGTTACTATAGTTCCTCTACGTTTAAGATTTTTAACTATCATTCCTGTTTCTTCTCTGAACTCTCTTTTTGCTGTTTCTTCTGGTGTTTCTCCTTCTTCAATTTTTCCACCAGGAATATCATAATAGCCTTCTTTTATATTTCCTACTTTATATTTAGTAACTACTACTTTATTGTTTCTTATTAAAAAACATTTAACAGCTTTTCTAACTTTCTTTTCCATTAAACTATCTCCTAAACCCATTCTTCAATAATTTCTTTTGAAATATTTAAATTTCCTCTTCCAACACCTATTTGTAAATCTGGTTTTGGACTTCCATGATAATCACTGCCACCGCTTATATATAAATTATTTTTTCTAGCATAATCTACTAATATATCTTTTTTATCATCATCTACTGCTGATGGATGAAAACACTCTATTCCATCTAACTCAGCTTCTTTTCTTAAATCATCTATAAATTTCATCGTATCATCAAATTTATATTCAAAAGGATGCGCTAAAAAAGCTTTTCCTCCAGCCTCATGAATAATATCTACAACTTCTTTATATGGTGGTCTAAATTCTATATGATTCATAAAGTAACTACTTTTAGGATTAGCTAATCCTTTTCTAAAAAATAATGTAAAAGACTCTGCAAACTCTCCTAATATTTCTTTATTCTTATCATTTTTTAAAATTTCCCAATACATAGGTTGCTCAACATAGTCAGTTGGTTTTTCAGGTTTTTTAAATTTAGTTTCATCATATATAATTCCATGCTTATCAAAAATATCCAGCATTCGATTATAACATATAACTTGTTGCTGTCTTAATTTATCATCAGAATAATATTTTTGTACCCATTCATTAATCACGTCTGTGTCTATACCATATCCTAAAATTTCAATGTTCTTATCTTGAAATCTAGCATGCAACTCCGTTCCTTTTATAATTTTACCTGTAAAAATTTTATTGTTTTTTAAAGCTTCATCCTCATACTGCCTGCAAGTATCATGATCTGTTATTGATATATACTCTAATTTCTTTTCTTCACACATTTTTAAAACTTCTTCAACAGTTTTATCACCATCAGAATACACTGTATGCATATGTATATCTATCATATCTACATCTCCTAATCTATTTTCATTTTATATGTAACTTCATATTCATCATCAAAACCACTGGCTTGATAAAAACTTCTAGCATTTTTGTTTTTAGCATTTGCTGTTACATATATTGTGTCTATCCCTTTATTTTTACAGTATTTTTTATATTCATTTACTAATCTTTTGCCTATACCAAGTCTTCGATACTTTTCTTCAATGTAAAAATTGTCTAGCTCAGCACTTTTAGCATTAATACTGTTATAAGATTTCATAATTCCAGCTAAATAACCAATTATTTTATCATTATCTATTGCTACCCATACAGTTCCATTTTCAATAATTTTTTTAAAATATTTTTCTCCTTCATCTGAAAAAGTCCATTCCATGTTTAAAGATGAATCAAAGTTTTCATGTTCAAAATCAAACAACTTATAATTTAAATCTTGTACTCCTTTTAAATCTTCTAAACTAGCTTTTCTTATTACAATATTCATAATAACTCCTATATATTATAATTTATTATATTTTGTACTAACCCCTTTAGATTTTTCAACAGGATATTTCTTTTTAGTCTTATCTAATTTTTTCAAAACAATTTCTTCTGGACTAACACCAAGTTTCATTGCCATTTGAATACAATATGTAAATACATCAGCCAATTCTTCACACACTTCTTCTTTATTATATTTTTCTGCATCCCATTGAAAACATTCTAATAATTCTGCTGATTCAATTGAAATACATTTTGCTAAATTTTCAGGTGTATGAAACTTATCCCAATCTCTTTCTTTATTAAATTCAACAATTTGCTTCATTACTTCTTCCATATCTTTTCTCCTCTAATTATTTTTTATAATACTCAGCTAACTTTCTAAAAGCTTCAAATGATTTTTCTATCATATCAGTTTTAACACAATATGCAATTCTAACATAACCACTACATCCGAAAGAACTTCCTGGCACAAAAAGCAAATTAAATTCTTTTGCCTTACTACAAAATTCTTTATCATCAACAGGTGTTTTTACAAATAGATAAAATGCTCCTTCTGGTTTTATACATTCAAAACCTAGCTCTGTTAATTTTGAATATAGTAAATCTCTATTTTTCTTATAAATACTAATATCAACTTTTTCATTAATACACTTCATAACTGTTCTTTGAATTAAAGAAGGTGCATTAACACAACCAATAATTCTATTTGAAATAGTAATTGCTGTGATTATATTTTTAGAGTCTTCCATTTCATCTGGAACAACCACATATCCAATTCTTTCTCCTGGTAATGAAAGAGTTTTACTATATGAATATACAATGAATGTATTGTTATAATATTTAGTTAGATATGGTACTTCTATATCATCATATACTAATTCTCTATATGGCTCATCTGAAATCAAAAATATTTCATGACTATATTCTTCTTGTTTTCTATTCATAATTTCAACCATTTTTTTAATAGTATCTTCTTTATAAATAACACCTGTTGGATTATTAGGTGTATTTACTAAAACAGCTTTAGTTTTATTTGTAATTTTATTTTCAAATTCTTCTAGATTAGGTTCAAAATTTTCTGTATTTGGAGATATTGCAACTACTCTTCCATCATATCCTGCAACATAATTATTATATTCCATAAAATATGGAGCAAAAACTATAACTTCATCATCTGGATTTAATATACTTTTAAAAATAATATTAAGAGCAGATGCTGCACCTACTGTCATTATTATATTGTTTTCTGAAAAATCAGTTTCAAATCTTTTGTTTATAGAAGTTGCTATAGTAGTTCTAACATCTTCAAAGCCGCTATTACTCATATATCCATGAACTTTTAAAGAATCCTCTTTTTCTAAAATTTCTTTAATAGCTTCATTTACCTTTTCAGGTGTTTCTACACTAGGATTTCCTAAACTAAAATCAAATACATTTTCATCTCCATAAATTTTTCTTAAGTTCTTTCCTTCTTCAAACATTTCTCTAATAACAGAATTGTTTTCAACAAGTTTTTTCATTTTATCTGATATCATATAAAACCTCTCTATTCTTTGGTATATCTACCTAATACTTTGTAAAAAGTAACTATGTTTTTTAATTCTTCAATCGCTTTAATATAATTTTTATTTTCTATATCTACATCTACAATAAAGTAATATTCTCCAAGTTTAGTTTTTGCTGGTCTTGATTCTATTTTAGTTAAATTTAATCCATACTTATTAAATATTCCGAGTGCTTTATACAAAGCTCCTGGTTCATGTTTAGTAGCAAAAACCATACTAAGCTTATTAAATTCTATTTCTTCTTTGTCAACTTTTTTCAAAACAATAAATTTAGTTTCATTAAAATTATTATCTTGAATTTCTTTTTCTAATAAAGTCAAATTATATTCTTTTGCACATTCAATATTGCAAATACATGCTGCATTTTCTTTGTTACTAACCTCTTTCGCAGCTAAAGCTGTGCTAGACACTTCTATTATTTCAGCATTTTTTAAATTATTTTCTATATAATTTCTGCATTGTGCTAACGCCTGTGGATGTGAATATAATTCGGTAATGTTACATAAATTATAATTTTCTTTTGCCATTAAATTTTGATTAATTTTTAATACCTTTTCTGCACAGATTTCAATATCACTAATTTCAATTATACAGTCAATCGTTTCAGTAACACAACCTTGCAGAGAATTTTCTACTGGCACAATTGCTCTATCTATTTTAGAATTTTCTAATGCAATTATTGTATCTTTAATTGTTTTAAAAGGTATTTTTTCATAACTTTCATCAAATACTTTGTTACAAATTTCATATGAAAAAGTTCCTTTTGGTCCTAAATATCCAACTTTCATTTATAACTTCCTTATTATTTTATTTTGTTAACTTTATATTCTTGATTTTTTAGAACTTCATATGCTTTTTCTTGATCTTCTAAGCTATAAAATTCTAAATCTAAAGCTCCATCAAATGTCTCTTTATTATGAACAATTCCAATATTTTTTATGTTTACATCACTATCAGAAAGCAATCCAATAACTTTTGCAAGAGAACCTTTTTCATCTTTAATTATTACATTAAGCATTGGAGCTGTAAATCCGTTTACTTTTTTATTTACAAAACTATCTCTATATTTTTTAGAAGTTTCAAAATAATTATGATTTTTCTCATTATCTTCAATATGATTTCTAAACTCCTGCAAATTAGAAATATATTTTTCTAAAACTGGAATAATTTCATTTTTATTTTCATGACAAATATGTTCCCACATAGTAGGATCTGAAGATGCTATTCTTGTAATATCTTTAAAACCTCCAGCAGCTAATAATTTCATATGTTCTTCTTTATCATCTAATTCTTTAACCATATTTACTAAACCTGCTGCTATAATATGTGGAACATGACTAATAGCTGCAACTATATAATCATGTTTTTTATAATCTATTACTATTGGTATAGCCTTTAATTCATTAACTACTTGTTTTATTTTCTCAACTGATTCACTATTATTATTTTCAGTTAAAATATAATATGTGTTCTCGAAAAGTAAATCATGTGAAGTATTATATCCAGATCTTTCTGAACCAACCATTGGATGAGCTCCAACAAAATTAATTTCTAAATCTTTTAATTCTTCAACAATATTTCTTTTAGTACTTCCAATATCAGTAATAACACAATCTTTCTTTACAATATTAGATAATTTTTTAGCATACTCTGGTATAAAACCTACTGGTGTACAAAGAAATATAACATCACATTCTTTAAAGTCCTCAAACTCTGTTACTATATCTGTTATATTTTGTTCTTTTTTTGCTAATTCCAACTCTTCTCTATTTATATCATATGCAAATATTTTATTTATCTTATCAGACTTAGTTAAAGTTCTAGCTATACAACCTCCCATAAAACCAAGTCCTATAATTCCTATATTAAACATTTAAATCTCCTATTTATTTTCAATAAATTTTTCTAGTTCTTTAATTTTATCACGCAATTCAGCAGCTTTCTCAAATTCCATTGCTTGAGCTGCTTTTAACATCTCATCTGTTAACCTATTAATAATATCTTCTGTAGTTTCATTTTTATCAATTTTATATTCTGATGATATATCTTCAACAATTGTAGCTTTAATAATATCTCTAACAGATTTTTTAATTGTTTGAGGTGTTATTCCATGTTCTTTATTATATGCCTCTTGAATAGCTCTTCTTCTATTTGTTTCTGAAATAGCTTTTTCCATAGATTCAGTAAGTTCATCAGCATACATTATAACTTTTCCTTCAGTATTTCTAGCAGCACGACCTATAGTTTGAATAAGTGATCTTTCTGAACGTAAAAATCCTTCTTTATCTGCATCTAATATTGCAACTAATGATACTTCTGGAATGTCTAAACCTTCTCTTAAAAGATTAATTCCAACTAAAACATCAAATTCACCTATACGCAAATCTCTAATAATTTCCATTCTTTCTAATGCCTTAATTTCAGAATGCATATACCTAACTCTAATACCTATATTTCTTAAATACGCTGTTAAATCTTCTGCCATTTTTTTAGTTAATGTTGTAACTAATACTCTTTCTTCTTTTTCTACTCTTTCATTTATTTGAGTAATTAAATCATCTATCTGGTTTTCAACTGGTTTAACTTCAATTTTAGGATCTAATAAGCCTGTTGGTCTAATAATTTGTTCTACAACATTATCTTTAGCATGTTCTTTTTCATAATCTGCTGGTGTCGCACTAACAAATATACATTGATTAATTCTTTCTTCAAATTCATTAAACTTAAGCGGTCTATTATCATATGCAGAAGGTAATCTAAATCCAAAATTAACAAGAGAATCTTTTCTTGCTCTATCACCATTATACATAGCCCTAACTTGTGGAACAGTAGCATGTGACTCATCTATTAAAAGCAAAAAGTCATCTGGAAAATAATCAAATAATGTATATGGCGCACTTCCTGCTGGTCTACCACTTATGTGTCTTGAATAATTTTCTATTCCTTGACAAAATCCTGTTTCTTTAAGCATCTCTATATCAAAATTTGTTCTCTCTTCTATTCTTTGAGCTTCAATCAATTTTTTATTATCCTTAAAATATTGAACTCTTTCTTCCATTTCTTTTTCAATATTTTCTAATGCTTTATCTAATTTATCTTTACTTGTAACATAATGCGAATTTGGATATACCATAACATGTTCTCTAATAGCAATAGTTTTTCCTGTTAATGGATTTATTTCTGAAATTTTTTCTACTTCATCTCCCCAAAACTCCACTCTTATAGCTGATTCTTCTTGATTTGAAGGATATATTTCTAAAATATCACCTTTAGCTCTAAAAGTTCCTCTTTTAAAATCCATTTCATTTCTTGAATATTGCATATTCACAAGTTTTTTCATAATTTCATTTCTGGATTTTTCCATACCTGGACGAAGTGAAACAATCATATTTTCATAATCAATTGGATCACCCAACCCATAAATACATGAAACAGATGCAATAACAATTACATTTCTATCTTCAAATAAAGATGCTGTAGCTGAATGTCTAAGCTTGTCTATTTCATCATTAATAGAAGCATCTTTTTCAATATACGTATCTGATGCTGCAATATATGCTTCTGGTTGATAATAATCATAATAAGATACAAAATATTCAACTCTATTTTCTGGAAAAAACTCTTTAAATTCAGAATATAATTGTCCTGCTAAAGTTTTATTATGTGCTAAAACTAATGTAGGTTTTTGTGTTCTTTCAATTATATTTGCCATTGTAAATGTCTTACCAGAACCTGTAACACCTAACAATGTTTGAAATTTTTTTCCTTCATTTATTCCTTTAACTAAATAATCTATAGCCTGTGGCTGATCACCAGTAGGCTTATATTCAGATACTAACTTAAACATTTTTCTCTCCCTTTTTTGAAACTATTAAAGTTTTATCTCTTAAATTCTTAGTATATGTTATTTTAATCAATATTGATTTCTAATCCGACTCCTACTTCATTTATTTTTAATTCTTTTCCCATTTCTATTTTTGCCTTTAAAGAAATACAATGACAAGGATATAATAATTCTGGATTTATTTTTTTTAAATATCTAATTGTTTTATCCAATCTATCGTTTATATCAAATAAATGAAATCCACCAATTACTCCATATACTTTATTTTCATTACATACTTTTTGAGCATATTCTATTATATTACATATTCCACTATGAGAACATCCAGTTATTATAAATAATCCTTTTTTGCTTTTATACACTATAGCAGTATCATCTTTAACTGTATCATCTATGGTTTTCCCTGATATATCACACTTACCTATAATTTGTCGTTTTTCAAAATTATTTAAATTAGGTATTTCTCCTAAAAAAGTAATATTATCACTTATTTTAAAAGGATTATTTGTAAGTTTTAGATTACAAACTTGTTCTAATTCTTCTTTTAGCATAGATGTTCCAATATACTCATTGTCACATACCTTTTTATTAAAACATTCCGTATGTGCTATTAGTTCAATATTTTTATTATTAACATTTTCAAATAAATATTTTAATCCACCTGTATGATCATTGTGTCCATGTGATATTGCTATTTTGTTTATTTTTTCTAAATTAATATTCATACTTTTTGCATTTTTTATAAAAGCATTAGAATACCCAGTATCAAATAACATTTTAACATCTTCATCTTCTATATAATAACTTACAGCTGGCTCCCCTAAATAATACTCATCTATAAAAGTATTATTATCTACTAAAACTTTTAGTTTCATCATATATTTCCTCTCAGACTTTAATAATTAATCTTTATCTTCTATTTACAGATAATCTTATATATTTCATTTGGATTTTTTGCAAAAAAAGTTGGATTTACTGTTGATAATGTTTCAAAAGAATCCATTCCATATAGAACTGCTATTGTATCTATTTTACAATATTTTCCTGCTTCAATATCACTTTTTCTATCACCTATCATTATTGCACTATTTGAATCAATTGCTTTTATTGCACACTCTAACATTTCCTTTTTATTTTGATTTGGAAATTCCCTACACATACCTATAACATTATCAAAATATTGCCTTATATCTAAAAATTCTAAAATCTTTATTGTAGTATCCATTGCTTTTAAAGTAACAACATTTAAACTTTTTCCCTGCCCTTTTAATTCTTTCAATAATTCCTTTATTCCATTATATATTTTAGAAAGCTCAACAGTATTTTCTGCCTGATATTTTTTATATAATTCAATTGCATAATTTATATCATTTTCATCTGTTATAAACTTTGAAAAAGACTCTTTTAAAGGAGGTCCACAAAAAATCTTTCCTAAATTTTCTATATTGTCTGTATTTATCGCTAATTGATTAAGTGCATATCGAGCTGATTCTGCTGTTCCTTCTACAGTATTAACTAGTGTACCATCAAAATCAAAATAAATATATTTATAATCCATAAAAATTTCTCTCCTAACTATTCTCACATCTATCTACAACAATTAATGGTACATATATCTCGTCATCAGAATATCCTGCATGTTTAGATTTATGATTTTTATCTCCAGTTGTTAAAATACTTTTATCAGAATTTTCTGCTATTGCTATAAAATCTCCTATTGCACCTCTAAACAATTCATTTTCTTCACCATTGCCAAACAATTTACTATCTAGTATTTCTTGCTTTGTATATAAAACAAAATCTCTTCTAAACCTTTTATTAAATTCTTTTGGAAATGCATCTTTATATTCTTCTTTTACCTTAAAAGATACAGCCCTTTGTTCTAAAGAAGTAGTTCTTTCTAGCATTTTCATTATTTCTGGATGCTCTTCTTCTAAATAAATTGGTTCTGATAATCTATGACCATGGTCTGCAATTACAATTACCATAGCATTTTTAATCTCACTACATAATTTTTCTACTTTATCATTTCTTATTTGTATTAACTCTTTTGCTTTTTTCGAATCTGGTCCATAATCATGCATAGTATGATCAGGCTCTGTATCATAAGCATAAATATATTTTTTTCCAGATTTTTGACATTTGTTTTTAATAATTTCAAACATTTCATCTACTTTATCATATGGTGTTGTACCATATGGACTAACTTCAAATGCTGTAAAATTTGTATTCTCATTTATTTCATCTGTAATTTTCTTTTGAACTAATTTATTCTTTACTTTTAAAAATTCATCACATGTTATTCCTTCATTTCCTTTTTTGCAATTTCTAAATAAAGTTATTGTTTCATCAATTGGTTCTATATACATATTCCAACCCAGCCAACCATGTTCTATAGGATTAAGTCCTGTACATATTGATGTAGTTGCAGCAGTAGTTGTAGCTGGAAATACAGTTGTAATCTCTTTTACTCTGTTTTTATTTAAAAAACTTTCTTTATCCAAATTTCTATTTAATATTCTTGATCCCATACCATCAAATAATATCAATACAACATTTTCAGGCTGTTTTTCATCTAACATTTTATCAATATATTCTAAAGAATTATGTTTTGTTTCTAATCCAAAATATTTTCTAATTGAACAAGCCAAGTTTGTTATACATTCATTATAATTATTTTTAATAATCATCTATTTACCACCTTATAATTTACCACTACATTTTGTGCATTATATCACATAGTACATATGTTCGCAATAGTATAGTACAATTTATATAGATTTTTAATGTATCCTTGAATTTTCAAAAAAACAGTATATAATTATAATATAATTTTTAAAGGAGATTTAAAATGAACAAATTAAAAATAATTATTTCTTTATTAATATTTTCATTAATTATCTTATTATGCTCTATAACATCTAATGCTGTTTTAATTGATGAACCTGACTTTGAAACATCTATTGATATTATTTGGTACGACTATAATGATGCATTAGGTCAAAGACCTGATTCAATTATTATTCCAATATACAGTGAAACTGATAGTGTAAATCTAGAACGTATTTTATATGCAAAAGATTGCACAATAACAGATTTAGGAGATGGAATAAGAACTAAATGGACTGGTACTATAAAATTACCAAAATCAGATAGTAAGCTTTTTGCTAGAGATTATGGTATATATACTTTAAGAATACCTAATGACCAACAACCTTTTAATGATACTTATGATTCAATCAGTTCTTCTGGTAGAAAAGAATGGACTGGTGGTGTTGCTGAAGGTCCAGACTTTCAAATAGAACTTTGGCCAAATCTAAATCAATTTTATACCTTTAATATAGTTTTTGAAGACGATAATAATAGAGATAATATAAGAAGTCTTTTTGATAAATTTAATATAACTTCAAATATTGGTCTTATTGAAGAAAATGTACCATTTATGAAAAATAACAATATTTACACTTATAGTCGATATTTACAAACTTATGAATATGACGCAAATAAAATACCTGTTTGGAATAATCCTGCAGAATATAATCTTGCATTCTTTGAAAACAACACTCATCAAAGACCAAATGGTGACATAGTAAAATACAATTTAAAAACTGAAAAAAAAGGTCCAATAATTACAACTTATGTTTCATATACACCAGATACATTAGATTATAATATACCAGTAAAAATAAATTTTGATAATAATCTAGCTCCAAAACCAAATAATTTACAATTAACTTTAAAAACAGCTAATGCAACATATAAAACAGTTAATTTAAACCAAGCTAATAATTATTCTTGTTCTTTTTCAAATGTATATTTAAGAGAAAATGGATCAGACGCTACTTATACAGTTAGCTTAGATAATACTAATGATTGGGAATTTACTATCATAGGTAATCAAAAAGATGGATTTAATATTGACGCTAAATTTATTGGACAATTACCTACTCCTGAAACCTCTGAAACTCCAACAGAAGAAATTAAAGTTCCAGACATATACACTGGTGGAACAATGTATAGTGTTAAAACATTACTATCTTTTATAATTACATATTCTCTAGTTGCAATTACTTTAATTACTACTATAATTAAACATAAAAGAAAATAAGTTGACATAATTTTAATAAGATAATATAATATTTGCAAACCTTTATAGGAGTGATTACTATGCTAGAAAGATTTCGGATTATTTCCAACTTACTAGACGTAGACCCATTCTGGATATGGCTATTAATTGGCTTATTAATTTTATTAGCTATTGTAAAATGCCTCTATCCTTGGAAACCAGAATGGAAATCAAAGACTACAAAAGATAAAGATGGCAATGAAGTTACAACCTATTACCATTTAGATATATAGAACAATAGTGGGCTGAACTCTAGTTCAGCCCACGTTTAATTGTTCGCCCGCGAAAATTCTGAAAGAATTTTCTATAATATAAACGAGTACCCTCAGCATTGCGCTGGGGGTACTTGTTTATATATTAATATCCAATTCTATTGGACAATGATCACTTCCAAATATCTCTGAATGAATTTTAGCATCTTCAATATTTTCTTTTATTCTATCTGAAACAATAAAATAATCAATTCTCCAACCAATATTTTTAGCACGCACATTTGCCATATAAGACCACCAAGTATAGCTATCCTCTTTATCAGGATATTTATATCTAAAAGTATCTACAAATCCGCTATTTAATAGTATTGTCATTTTTTCTCTTTCTTCATTTGTAAATCCTGAATTTCCTACATTTGATTTAGCATTTTTTATATCTATTTCTTGATGTGCAACATTTAAATCACCACAATAAATAACTGGCTTTATTTCATCTAACTCTTTTAAATATTCTCTAAGCACATCTTCCCAAATCATCCTATATGGTAATCTTTCTAACGTCCTTTTTGAATTAGGAGTATAACAATTCACTAAATAAAATTTATCAAATTCTAATGTTATTAATCTTCCTTCATTATCATGTTCTTCTATTCCTAATCCATATTTAACACTTATTGGTTCTTGTTTTGTAAAAATTGCTGTTCCTGAATATCCTTTTTTCTCTGCACTATTCCAATATTGATAATATCCATTAAATATCATTTCCATAAATATATCTAATTGTTCTAATTGCATTTTTGTTTCTTGAATACAAAATATATCAGCATCTATTTCTTCAAAAAATTCTTTAAAACCTTTATTAACCGCTGCTCTTAATCCATTAACATTCCACGATATTAGCTTCATTTTTTCTCCTATACTATTATTTTTGTCCTTCAATTTGTTTTTCATCTCTATTCATTGTCAATGCAGTAATAGCTTCATTAGCATTTTCTTTTTCTAATTGAACCGTTCTATCTTCGGAAAATCTTCGAGCATCTTCCCAACTTATAAAACTTTCTTGATATTTTTTCATTTGATTTAGCACATCACTTATTCCTGAAATTTCTTCTGGTAATATGCCTACAAAACCTTTTTTATCTGTTTTTAAAATTCCTCTAATATTGTTTCTATGATCTGTTATTGATTGAGATATTTCATCTCTTGCTTCTTGTGACAAATTTTTAGGTAATTTTAAAAATTGTAAAAAGAATTCTATCAATCGAACATCATATCTACTACCTCTCATTGAATACTCTTCTGACATATCCCTTTGTTCAAATAGTTTTTGTATTATAGTAACTGCATCCATTTTTCCATCTAAAGTTGCTTTCTTTAATTCTTCTGGCAATACAGATTTTCCTAACGTTCTATCTTCATATATTGCAGAATGCGTATTATTCTTGTATTGTACTTCAAAAGCACATCTATCTTCATTATAGTCTTCTCTATCAAAAAATCCATCTACTAATTTTGCTCCTCTTTTTTGAGAAGCTACTTCTATACACTGTTTTCTAATTTCTATAGATAAATTGCGTCTTTCTTCACTCATTTTTTGTATTTCTTCTTCATTTACTGATAATTCCATAGCTTTATCCAATACTTTAATTCTTTTTAAAATTTCTGGATTTCTTGCGCTATTTATTTCCTCAATATCTTGCTCTGTTAATTCATGTTCATATTGACTTGGCTCTGCTTCAAAAATAGCGTACATATTTTCAAGCATCCAGTCTCTTAAGAACTCAAACGCCTCACAATAATCTAATGTATATATTCCATTATTATTTAAATTTCTAATTAACTCATTAATATCTGCTTGCTCTAAACTTGACAAACTTCTTTTTTCTTCTGGAACAAATGCTTTTATTCTATCTGGCAAATATTTATAATAATCTTTAACTAGCATTGCAACAGTATTTTGGCTTGGTTTACCATCTGCCGGAATATTAGCAATTCTATTAAATGTCATTAAAGCTCCTGTTATTCCATTTGAAAAAAATACTTTAGGAATCGCTTCTTTTCCTAATTTTCCAGAAGAATTAACACCTATCCTTGATTCTAGTCCTGTTTGTGATAAACCTGCTTCAGCAGTTTGCGGTGTAAAATGAAAACCATATATTTTATTTTTAAAATCAATATCTTTTATATCAACACTTTTCACGTATTTCTTTATCCTTTCGTTAATGTGCCCTTCCTTTTTTCTATCTCATTATATCAATTTTCTTTACAATATGTAAAGAATCCAAAAATTTAATTAACATTCTTAGCCTTTAAGCTTATTAAATACAAAAATGGAGCTTTAAAAGCTCCATCTTCTAATTTTCAATTTGTAATCTTTCTCCAATATATATAAGATTAACATTTTTTATATTATTTAAATTAGCAATACTTTGTACTGTTGTTCCATATCTTAAAGCTAACTCACTTAAAGTATCTCCTCTTCTTACAGTATAAATAATATGATTTGTAATAAATCTATCTTCATTATTTTTATTACCATTTATAGGTACTCTGATTCTTTCACCAGGAAAAATCAAATTAGGATTTCGAATTTGACTATTTAAAATTACTAATTCATTTACAGTTGTACCATATTTTCTAGCTATTCCGCTAAGTGTATTTCCTCTTTGAACAATGTATTCTAAATCATGATTATAATTTTCTGAATTTCCACTTGGAGTAATATGTGTATCATCATTTAAAAAGATGTCTTCTGTAAATTTATCTCTATCAACATTTCCTCTTATGCCTGGAACATTTCCTGTACTAGTATATTGAAATCCTTCCCAGTATTCCCAATTAGTTCTACTTGGAACTTCTACACCATATTCTGCTATCCATAATGGATATTCATTCGCTAGTTCTTCACTAAATACACTTCTAGCATTATATGCATCACTGTATATGATAACTTCTCTTCCTGTAATTTCTCTAACTCTTTCTAAAAAAGCTCTAGAAATATCATTAATTTCATAAATGTTTAAATTTCCAAATGATTCAAAATCCATTGCTAATTTGCAATCTGGGCTAGTATTAGATATTACTGATGAGAAAAATTCTGCTTGCCTTATAGCTTCTGATTGAGTTCTAGCAGTTAAATAATGATAAAATCCTACTTTAAGTCCATTTTCTTTTGCATCATTATAATTAATTTTAAAATATGAATCTACAATATTATCCCCTTGACTTGCTTTTATATAAACAACATCAATTCCTGACGCTTTAACAGCACTATAATTAATATACCCCTGCCAATCACTAACATCAATTCCATCATATATAACATCACTAGATGCTGTAGTAGCAAAAATATTAAGTGGTAATACAATCATTAAAATTAATAATGTAATAAGTAAAGTTTTTAACTTCATTTTTTTCACCTCCAACTTTTCTTTTTGTATATTATGATAAAAAAACGAAGTCAGAAACTTGTTTACGCATTATTTATTTTTTAACTATACATTTGTCTAAATCTGAAATAATTTTTTCTTTATTCATTTTTTGTCCGATAAATACTAGTTTAACTATTCTATCACCATATTTTTCATCCCAGTCATTTCTTATTTCTGGATTTTCTTTCAATATCATAGAAATCTGAGCCTCTGGAAATGAAGCAATCCATTGTCCAGCTTCGTAAGCCTGTACTTGTTTTCCTGATTGTTCAAAAACATATGATGTTTCTGGTTCATTTTCAAACCAAATAACACCTTTACATCTTATAATATTTTCTGGAAAAGCACTTGCAAACTTATCAAATTCATCTCTATCTAAAGGAGCTCTTCTTGTATATACAAAAGTTCCTATTCCATATTCTTCTGTTTCTCCTTCTTCGTCTTCTTCCTCATCTTTATTAAGTTCTTCTATCCATGCAGCAGACATTGACACTTCATCAAAATTAAAAGAATTTGTATTTAATATTTTATCTACTGAAACTTTAGAATAATTTGTTTCTATAATTTCGGCTTTAGGTTGTAACCTTCTAATTATTGCTTTAACTTTATCTAATTCATCTTTTGAAAGCTCATCTACTTTATTTAAAATAATTTTTGTACAAAATTCAATTTGTTGAATTAATAAATTTTCAATATCTTCATCATCAATATTATCTTTTACCAAATTATCTCCACAATTAAATTCATCTCTTAAACGTAAAGCGTCTACAACAGTAACAACATTGTCTAATCTACAAATTTCAGGTAATCCATATTTAGCTGATTCCTCTGAAAGAACTGTTATTGTTTGAGCTATTGGTAATGGTTCACATACACCACTAGCTTCAATTAAAATATAATCAAATTTTTTTGTTGAAATAATATCTGCTATTTGTTGCATTAAATCAACCTTTAATGTACAACAAATACAACCATTTTGAAGTGGAACTAAACTTGAATCTTCTTCCTGAACATAGCCTCCTTTTCCTATTAAATTTGCATCAATATTTACTTCACCTATATCATTTACAATTACTGCAACCTTATATCCTTCTTGATTATTTAAAACATGATTAATTAAAGTAGTTTTTCCTGCTCCTAAATATCCTGTAAGTAAAGTAATTGGAACTGTTTTATCTATTTTCATTTTTATACCTCCTAAAAAATAAAATTTACCTATACATTATAGCAAAAAAAGGCAGAAAAGTAACGTATTTTCTACCTTTTTTTATATATAATACAATTAATATCTATTGATTTTCTTCATTATTTTCATATGTCAAGCCATCTATTTGTTGAACATCTTCATTAACCTCATTCTCATATTCTGAATGAGAACCTAAAATTATTTTAAAAAATAATATACTAGCTAGTGAAATTGCAATGATAATTACTACAAATATAATATCTTGATTTTGTTCCATATTTTTCCTCCAATAATATTATAATAAAACCTAATTACCAATTCAATAACAAATATATTACATTTTTCCAAAAAAAGGTGAAAAAGTCGAAACCTTTTCACCTTTTTTTAGTACTAAACTCTTCACAATACATCATAAAGAGCAAAGCCGTGCTGCAGTTTTACTTGCCAATTGCAGCCAATTTTGTTTCCTTGTCAATACGTTCATACTCCGCATACACTCGCTTGAAATCATCCATCGTCATATCAGTCTTCCTCACAACATTGTAGATTTCCTTGTAAATATCCACCTGCATGAGTTCTGACCGCAGTCGCTGGTACATTTTGTGGATAAGCTGATGTGTGTACTTCTGCCACTCCTCTTCTAAGTCTAAGAGTAGCATTCCTCTAATCTCGGTTCCTGAAATTGCAATCGTGCTACGCGGGACAATGATTTCCATTGTGTCTTTCAGTTGCTGGGCATCAAACCACTGACTACGAAACTCATCATTTCCATAAATCATGAAGCTTGCAAACTTGTGCATATGTGTTTTTACTTCACTTATCACATATTCGCCCCACTCATTGGAAATATCCAGCTCATTTGTCAGGTCATTTAGCCCGCGGACCATGAACACTTCGTCTGACTCATTCGGATACGTATTTCTGATTACCTCAATTCGTGTTTCGACACGAAAAGGATTTCTCAGAGTTCCATATTCGTTTGCAGAGCCAACCAGCACTAATGTCCGCTGACAAAAAGTACGGCTGGTGTCAAACAAAGATACATGTCCTAACTGTTCATGATTGAACCGTCCCACCACGACACCCAGATCTCTCGGTTGAATTGACATTTTGTTTCCTCCTTCTGCTTTTTTCAATGTTTTGGTGTCAGTTATGTATTATAACACTTTTATATATTTATGTAAACATTAAAAAACTTCTAGGAAAATTCCTAGAAGTCTTCTTTAATAACATTCTATAATAGCATTAACTATATTTTTTTCTTTATTTTCTATAACCACATAGTGTTTTTCATTAACCTTTGCATATTTTGCTGTAACAGTATCGCCCAATGTAATTTCTTTTTTATATGTAATCCTAAAATTATCATAAGGTATATTTTGATATACATCTTCTGGAAAAGCTTCATATGCCAAATTCATATAATAAACATTATGCATATGATTATTCAAGTCAATATCTTTTCTTCCAACAGTATATGAAAACTCATTCGTAAATTTTTCTGGAATATATGGTTTTTCTAATGACTCTTCAGTAAATACTTGTACTTCTTCAGGCTCATAAACTTTTTTTATATCATCATTTAATCTTGTAATACTTCTTTTTTCCAAGTCCATCATTGCCCATTTTGAAGTTGCAATTATTGCAAGTTCGCCTTCTGAATTATAAACTTCAAAATCCCTATATGTAGAAGCTTTTTGAAAACAACGTCCCCAAGTTTTTATTTTCAATTCTTCAGAATATATTGGACGTTTGATAACTTGTACTTTCCAATCTAGTAAAATCCAACTTAAGCCAGTTTTATCAATATCTAATGCTCCATAGCCAACTTTATTAGAATGTTCACCGCCCATATTTTCAAGTATTTCTAATATAGTTTCATTTTTTATTAAATTATTTTTTCCAATATCTTTTAAACCTGTTTTAGCTGTACTTTCAAAAAACATTTTTTACCTCTTCATTCTATAAATTATACATCCTGGTTCGCCTTCATCATCTAGTAGTAATTCATAATTTTTAAACTCAGTATTATCAACTACTTGTTTTAATATTGCATCTGCACCTTTATATTTTTTTATACTAAAAATAAACTCATCTTCATTTTTTAATTTTTCATCTGATATTATATATTCAATTTCTTCTGAATCAACAATTAGACTTTCATCATAAATTGCAAATTCTGGCATACTTTGAATATGATTAAATAGAGCTGAACCAAGATATACAAACTTTGTATGTTTATTTTCTTCTGCTATTCTTAAATATCTATTATATCCTGTATATAAGCAATCTGGCTCACTTGCTATTAACCCATAAATTGAAATTGCAGATGTTAATAATATTAAAATTCCTTGAGAAATTCTCTTATTTTTAAATGGACTATCAATTAATATAAGTACAACTATACTTAAAATTGGTAGTATTGGCATAATATATCTCAAAGTATTATATTCTGGTGATACTTGTATAACAGCAACCATATATAATAAAAATACAACTGCTAGTACATATACCATACTATTTTCTTTTGTAATAATTTTTTCTTTATTCAATATTTTTTTAACTACTGCTATTATTATAAATAAAGCTATTATTGATACAAAAATTATAATTGGTATACTATATGAATATCCTACTTTAGATACATATTCAATAAACTTTTCTATAAAGCTTTTTTGCATATCAGCTTTTCCTATTCCTCTATAAGAAAAGAATATATGATTAATTGAAAAAGGAAATAATATAACACCAATTATAGCAATTTTAATATAATTAAATATATATTTAAAAATTTGTTTTTTATCTTTTTTCAAACAAATTCTTATAAATACATATAGAGCAATCAATAATGCTACAATACAGAAATAATATTGTGTTAAAAATCCTAAAATTGTTATTAATCCTAATTTAATCCATGTCTTTTTATCTATCTCAAAATCATTTTTAGCTATATTAATATTTATTAATATAAACTCTAAAATAAAGAATGTTAGCATCATATACATTCTTTGAAAAATAGCTGTAGAAATTGCTCCCATGCTTAATCCATAAAAAATTAAACCTGGAATTATCAAATGTTTTTTATCTAAAACTTCATATATTTTCTTTATAACAACTAAACTTGCTATCATAAAAGCTATATTAATTATTCCAATTATCCATTTTGAAAAATTACCTAAAAAGAATATTGAAACTGTATGTACAGCAAAATAAAATAATGGTGGATGCACATCTCTTCCTTGATTATAATAAACCATAGCATAATTACTTATTTCTTTTCCTTTAACAGTTATATAATCTTTTGCTTCTTCTGATGTTCTCCAAATAGGCTTTCTATCTTTATTAGTTTCTTCAATAAAAGCGTCTCTTTCATCTTTATGATCTATAAAATAATATTTATAATTTTTTACATAATCAATTAAATTTCCTTTAAATACTTTTGTTTTTAATAATAAATTAGTTGCATCTATTTTTTCATTATTTCTAAAAACATTATCATATACATAACTTGATGAACCATAAGAAAACATTTCGTCTTCATGGTATCCTTCTTTTTTCTGAGTATAAAATATCATTGTTCCAGTAATTATAGCTATAACAAGTATATAAATCCAATTCTTTTTTATAAATTCTTTCATATTACAAATCTCCTACTTGGAAAATTATAACATACATAACTAAAATTTCAATATTTCTTACAGATTATGAATAAAAAAATATCAAAAGTACATAATATTTCTAGGTGGTGATAAAATTGACAAATAAAGAACTTTTATATGTTGAAGATGCGCTAAGTCATGAAGAATTCATGAAAACATGTGCACAAAATACTTCAGCACAATTGCAAGATGCACAACTTGCATCTTATGCTGCAGAGTTACAACAACAGCACAATGAAATTTACAACAAATTTTTAAATTTATTATAAGGAGAAAATTATGGAAGATCGTGAATTAATGGAAAAAGAATTGCTTATCGAAAAAGGTGTATGTGATTTATACATGCATGGAGCAATCGAATCAACTACAAAAGAAGTTCATTGTGCTTTCAAAGAAGCCTTAAATACTTCTTTAGATATTCAAAATAAGCTTTATAACTTAATGAAAGAAAAAGGTTGGTATCAAACAGAATGTGCTGACGCTCAAAAGCTTAACCAAGCTAAACAAAAATTTCAAAATCAATAATAATATTAATTAAAACAAATAAAATAACCTTAATGAATTTTAAAATTTGCTCTTCGCAATCTCCGAATAAAAAACTCCGTTTTTATATTGTAGATTGCTCAAATTCGCACTTCGAAAAACTTTGTTTTTCTTCGTTTGGTCGCTAGCGCATTTTTAAATTCATTAAGGTTATTTTATTTGTTATAGTTATTACATATTTATAGTTTAGTATTTAAATATTGTTTAGCTTGGTTATAGCCTTCTTCTATCAACATATTTGTATCAACTTTTTCTAGAAGCTTTAACTTAGGTAAATTTATCTTTAATAAATAATCAGTCCCATCAATTTCATACTCATTTAATTCACTACAAATAATCGTAAAAGATTTAGACACAACATCTAAAATACTTTTATCAGGCTTACATTTATTTTCACTAGCAAAAACCACACTAACAACTTTATCTACACCCAGCTTTTTCATCTCACGCCAAGGCACATTTTCTGCAATTCCCCCATCAACTAAAAGTTCTTTTCCAAACTTACAAGGCGAAAAAACGCCTGGATAACTACAACTTGCTTGTACAGCAGTTCCTATATCTACATCATAAATATATTTAAAACCTGAACTTCTCTTTTTATTTTCATAATTAGTAAAAACATACAATTCTTCTGTACATAAATTAACAGCTGGAATTAATAAAGGTCTTTTAATATCTTTTATATTATATATTCCTTTTGCATTACAATATTTATTAATTAATTTTTTAATAATCTCTCCACTGTTTAGTCCATCAATCTTAAAACCTTTACCAGTAAAAACTTTTTTACACAATTTCTTGACATTTGTTTTATCTACATATTTTATATCTTTAACATGTTTATTAAAAATATCTTTTATTTCAGCTACTGAATAACCAGCAGTATATAAAGTTGCTACAATACTTCCAGAAGATGTTCCTGAAAAATATTCAAAATCAATACATTCTTCCTCAAAAGCTCTAATAGCACCTATATGTGCAAAACCTTTTATTCCACCTCCTGATAAACAAAGACCTAATTTCATAAAAATCACCTAGTATATACTATTACTAGGTGATTTTTTATGTTACTTGTTTGCTATTGTTGTATTTTTTTCAATATATGAATATGATGTAATTCCTTGACCTACATTAGGAACTTTCCATGAATATATTTGATCTATTACAAAAATTGTAACTAATACAGTAAGAATTGGTATTAATACTCTTTTCTTAACTTTTCTTAATGCATTATCTAGCATTGGTGCTATTATATACGAGATTGCTAATCCACCAAGTCCAAATATCAGTAAACCTTCTAAACAAATTCTTCCATTTAAATTAATAAAATATCCACTATAATCCCACCATTTTTCATTATACATTACATCTAAAGCAAAAGATGTAAAATATTCAACTATTCCACACAAGACAATTGTAGCAAAAAATTGTTTTTTAGGATTTGTTCTAAAATTATATAATAAAGTTAAAATCAATAAACCTCCCCAACCATATATTGGAAGCCATGGTCCATGCATTGTTCCTCTATTTACAAAAACTCCATCACGAACTAAATGTATACTAACTTCATATATCCAACCAATAAAACAAATTACAAAAAATAGTACCATTAAAGAGCTAATTTTATAACTTCGTAAATAGTTCAATGATTCAATTTGCAACTTTTTCTTTTTTCTTATAATAGTAAATAATCTATCAGGATATGCTTTCTTTTCTAAAATATTTTGATATTTTTCTCTTTTCATTTTTTGAATTTGCTGTTTTTCATAAGCATCTCCAAATTCTTTTCCATATAAAGAAATTCCAAAATATTTATTAAGAAAATGTCTAATATCTTTTTTATTAACTAATTCTTCTTTTTCTTCTGCATAGATGTATTCTAAAACATCTGAATATTTTTCATGAAGTACTTCATCGCTTGCAAGTTCAAATAAATATTTATCATTTAAATTATCTGATAAATCAATATTATTCTCTTTTGCATTTTCTCTTACCATTGCATAAAATTCAGCAAAAGTAGTCATTTTATATGGATTAGAATAAAATACTGCACTTAATCCAGCTGTAATCGTACTTAAAATATCCCAACCTATAAAAGACATTTCATATAAAAAGCACTTCCATTTATAACCTTTCATCATATTTCTTGATAGTTTAATTGCTTTCAATGCTCCTATATTAGGATTTTCTGCCACTATGTATGGAACTAAATAATAAGAATATTTTTTGATAAATCCACCTATAATTGTAAACATCCATAAAGTTTTAAATACGGTTAATACGAACATTGTAAAAGCAACTTTAGACCATCTTTTAATTCGTATTATTAACGCAAATCTTTGTGTTGGTATTTTAGAATAAATTCTTCCTTCTAAAAATATTCTTCTTGAAACTACCTTATATGCATTTTGTATGTAAAAATAAACAAAAAATAGTAAAATCATTACCAATACAATTAATATCATATTTCCAATTTGCTCTGAATGAACAATAGACACAATACTTTGAGCTATTCTAAGATAAAAACTACCAGAAGACAAAGTATTAATTGCCATAGCTAAAAATCCTTTATTAGTCTCAAATATTTTATTTCCATTGTGACTTTTTATATTTTCAACTGTATCCATTATGCTCATTTCTACAACTTCATCAGCTTCACTATATAAAACAGTTTTACCATCAGCAGTAGTAACTTCCATTGGCTCAGTAGCTTTAGTTGCATTTGATGAGTTTACAAACTCACTTCCTATAAATGCTGCTAAAAAACATACAAAAACAAAAAGTAAATAATGTTTTTTAAGACTTTTTCTTCCTTTTTCTTTTAAACTTTTTAACATCTTTTTCCCCTATTTCTTTTTATCATAATCATCCATAAAATGATGAACTTTTCCATCTTGAATATATGAAATAACTGTATTTAAATTAACATTTTTTGCACTATTGTAAATATTCATATCTACTTTATTATATACACTTCTAAGTTGTTTTAAAAGCTCTTTCATTTCATCTCTTTTAGAACCATGTTCTCCGAATTCTGCATCTTTTTCTGTAATTTTACAAGCACATTGTATAAATTCTAATTCATTTCTATCTCTCCATTTTATTATATCCGCTTCTTTAACATAATAAAGTGGTCTAATTAGTTCCATTCCCTCATGAAAAGTACTATGTAATTTTGGCATCATTGTTTGCATTTGAGAACCATATAACATTCCCATTAAAATTGTTTCAACAACATCATCAAAATGATGTCCTAATGCAATTTTATTACATCCTAAACTTTGAGCCTTTTTATATAAATAACCTCTTCTCATTCTTGCACAAACATAGCAAGGATGATCATCAATATGTTCTACTGACTCAAAAATATTTGATTCAAATATTTCAATAGGAATATTTAATTTCTCTGCATTCTCAATAATCTTTTGCCTATTTATTGAACTATATCCTGGGTCCATAACAATAAACTTAAGTTCAAAATTCACTTTTCTATGACGTTTAAGTTCTTGAAGACATTTGGCAAGAAGCATTGAATCTTTGCCACCAGAAATACAAACAGCAATTTTGTCACCTTCATTAACCATTTCAAACTCTTGTATTCCTTTAATAAATTGACTCCAAATACTTTTTCTATATGTAGTTATAATAGTTTTTTCTATTTTTTGACTCTCTGTTAGTTCTTTATTTTTTCCCACTTTATAATAACTTTCCTTCCTATTATACACATTAGTTTTAACTATTTTTTAATCCCTAATATGTCTTTAACTACTTCTCCTGCCACAATTAGACCTGCTACACTTGGAACAAATGAAATACTTCCAAGTGTATTTTTTTGTTCTTCATCTTCTTCTAATTTTACTGGTTCTTCTTTTGAATATACCACCTTATGTTTTTTTATTCCCCTATTTTTTAACTCTTTTCTTAAAATCTTACATACTGGACATACTGAAGTTTTATATATATCAGTAACTTCAAATCTAGTTGGATCTAATTTATTTCCAGCACTAGTTGCAGATATGATATTAACACCTAGTTTATATGCTCTTTCAATTACTTTTAATTTAGCTGTCATAGTATCAATAGCGTCTACAATATATGAAAAACTTTCATCAACTAAGTTTTCCTCTCCACCTTCAATATCTTTTTGGTCATATATTTCAACTTTTGCATTTGGATTAATATCTAATATTCTTTCTTTCATTACATCTATTTTTCTTTTTCCTATAGTAGAATGCAAAGCTAATATTTGTCTATTAATATTCGTAACATCAACATCATCAAAATCGACTAATACTAAATGACCTACTCCAGCCCTAGCTAATCCTTCAGCAGTATATGAACCTACTCCACCTATTCCATATACCGCTACTTTAGCATTTTTTAATTTTTCTACTCCGGCTTTTCCAATTAATAATTCTGTTCTTGAAAATTGATTTTTCATACATTTAATTCCTTATTTATAAAATACTTTTAATTTTAAAACATTTAATACTACAAATAAACTACTTAAAGTCATAGCTAAAGATGCTATCATTGGATTTATCATTATACCAAACTTAACTAAAAATCCACATGCTACTGGTATCATACAAGCATTATAGAAAAAAGCCCAAAATAAATTTTGTTTTATATTTCTAACTGTCTTTTTACTAATTTCAATAACATCATTTATTCTATTTAAATTATCATTCATAATTACAACTTGTGCAGAATCTCTAGCTATATCAGTTCCAGAAGCTACCGATACACCTATATCAGCTTTCACTAAACTAATACTATCATTAATACCATCTCCACACATCATTACTAATCCATCTTGCTTTAATTTTTCGATTTCTTCTGCTTTTTGTTTTGGCATTACATTTGAGATGACCTTATCTATTTTTATCTTTTTAGCAATATTCTGAGCTGTTTTTTCATTATCTCCAGTAAGCATTATAACATCAATATTCTTTGCTTTTAAATCGTGTATAACTTTTATTATATCTTCTCGAATAGTATCTTTAACACCAACTAATGCTATCAATTTATTATCTAGGGCTACATACAAAATACTATTTCCATCTTGAACTAACTCTTCAGCATCTTGCTTTTCTAAGATTTCAATTTTATTTTCATCCATTAATTTCTGATTTCCAATAATAACAGTTCTCTCATTATAGTTAGCTATTACTCCCATTCCTGCAACAGCCTTAAAATCATTAGTTTCATCTATTTTGATTTTTCTTTCTATACTATAATTAACAATCGCTCTAGCTATTGGATGTTCAGATTTATTCTCAACACTTGCAATAATTTTTAAAAGTTCTTCTTCCTTCATATCAGAATAATTATACAATTTTGAAACTGTAAGTTTTCCTTCAGTTAAAGTTCCTGTTTTATCAAATACTACAGTTTTTACTTTATGTGCGTTTTCTAAACTTTCACTACTCTTTACTAAAATACCTTTTTTAGTAGCTAGTCCTGAACCTACTACAATAGCAAGAGGTGTTGCCAAACCAAGACTGCAAGGGCAAGCCACAACTAATACAGTTATAAAAATATTAATTGCAAAAGCAATATCTTTTGAAATTATAATCCAAGTAATAAAAGCAATAACAGCAATTGCTATTACTACTGGAACAAAAACACTACTTACCTTATCAGCAATTTTTGCAATTGGCGCTTTAGAGCTAGTACTTTCTACAACCAATCTAACAATTTCAGAAACTGTTGATTCTTTTCCTATTTTTTCAGCTTTATATTTTATAGTTCCTTCATAGTTAATACTTCCTGCAATTACCTTTGAGCCTATTTCTCTTTTTACTGGAACACTTTCACCAGTAATAAAAGATTCATCTATATGTGTAGCACCTTCTATAACAGTTCCATCAACAGCAATTTTTTCACCTGGTTTACATACAACAATATCTTCTTTTTGAATTTCATCTAAAGTAACTGTTTTCTCTTTTCCTTCTCTTATAATAACTGCATGATTAGGTGTAATTGTCATTAATTCTTTTAAAGCTTCTTTAGTTTTATCAGTATTTCTGCCCTCTATATATTTTCCAACTTTTATAAAGAAAACTACAATTGCAGCTGATTCATAATAAAGATTCATAACATAATGACTATGTCCTCTAAAAATCATTACTGTTCCAAAAATACTGTATATCATACTTGCCACAACACCTATCATAACAAGAGTATCCATATTAGGTGTTTTATGAATTAAATTTTTAAATCCATTACGTAATATATCTTTTCCTAAAAATAAAACAATTGATGAAAGAACTAATAAACATATTGCAAATCTAGCAGGATATTTCATCATTTTAATAAAAGGTATTTCAGGCAATCCAATCATTGCCCCCATTGAAATATACAAAATAATCAATGAAAAAATAGTTATTAAAATAATTTTATATTTTTCAAAAGAATTCTTTTTTTCTTCTTTTTCAAAGTTATCTATTCCTAAACTTTCAAATCCAGCTTTATCGATAAATTTTTCTACCTCTTCTAAACTTAGCTTTTCATCATCATATTCTATATTAGCATTATTCATAACTAAATTAACTGAAGCTAAATTTATTCCATCCTGCTTATTTAAATATTTTTCTAAACCAGAAGAACAAGCACTACAAGTCATTCCTCCGATTTTTAATAATACCTTTTTCAATTTCATTCTCCTTTTAAAGAAAATCCAGCATCTTCTATAGCCTCTTTAATATTTTCCATTTTAACTTTAGAAAAATCTACTTCTAAATTAGCTTTTCCTGTTTCAAAGCTTATATCTATTACTTGTACTCCATCTAAATTTGATAAAATCTTTTGTAATCTTGTACTGCATCCTGAGCAATGCATTCCTTCAATATTTAATTCGATTTTTTCCATAGTTTCCTCCTTAAAATTATCTTATTCTTTTAATTAAATTTGTAACTTCTTCTATTATTTCCAAGTTTCCAGATTGTATTTCATATGAAACACAATTTGCTAAATGACTTTCAAATATAGAATCTTGTAAACTTTTTATAGAATTATTTATAGCAGATAGTTGGATTAATACATCATCACAATATCTATCATCTGCAATCATTTGTTTAATTCCTCTTACCTGTCCTTCAATAATATTTAATCTTTTTGTTATTTTTTTCTTTTCATCTTCTGATCTATGAGTACTTTTTTGACATGCTTGACATTTATCACATTTTTCACAACTCATATTCTCACCTCATCTCGCAAAAATTATATACCCCTTAGGGGTATATGTCAATAATATTAATAATAATTTAATATGCAAAAAACACAAAAACTCTAGCAAGCAGAGTTCTTGTGTTTACTTTTTTCTTTATATTTATTCAATAATTTAATAATTATATATGCTACATAAAACGGTATAACCATTTGCCCTATTATCATTACTGGTGTAAATAGTTTTCCTGTCATTTTATATAAAACTGTTATTGGAGTATGAGGAAAATCCATTGATATAAACATTAAATTAGTATCAAAAATATTATTTACTACCAAAGCAGCAATACAAACTACTCCAACTAGGCTAGCAAAATATAAAACATCTTTTTTCTCTAATTCCACATAATGTGTCTTATTAACTAAAAGTGTTAAATATACCATAGTTCCATGAAAGAAAAAGCTATGAATACTTATAAAATGAAACACTGGATATGTTAAAAGTGATGTTGTTGGAAAAAATATAAATACTAATCCACCAACAATCGAACCTGTAGCCAAAAAAACATCTCCTACTCTCTTAAATTTACCTTTAGTAAATGAACTTAAAATTCCTGCATATAAAAGCAAACTACAATAATATAAAGGCAACCACTCTTTAACATTTGTTATCTCAAAACTCTGTAATGTAAACCATATTTTAAAAATTTCTAGTCCAACTAATATTATTGTTAATCTCTTTATTATTTTATACACTTCTTCTTTACTTTTATGCACTGTTCTTTTCAATAACCAAGCAATACACACAAGCGTTACTAAGATTAATGCAAAATGTCCAGAAGTAAAAATCTTGCAAGCCTTATATTCTCCTGCTTTAGCAAAAAACATATCATACCTCAACTTATAAATTTTACTTTAATTATTCTACCATAAATCAATATTTTTTTCGACATTTTTCTATTTTTAAATATGCCAATTTATTTTTTATCAACATAAATTTTATGAGTCGGATACTTTCCTTCTTTGATTATTTCTTTTAAAATTTTAGGCTGCAAATTTATTTCATCTATTTTATCAATATCAATCCACTCATACTGCAGATAATCTTGTCCTTCTAGGTTTTTAAGAGTATATTCAATTTTTTTGTCTTCAGCATCTATAAACTCTGCTTCATAAATAAACATAAATTCATGAAATTTAATTCCATCTGAATCAGTAAAAAAATTTTCGATTGTAGCTAAAAAGTCTTTAACTTCAACTTTTTTACCAATTTCTTCTTCCATTTCTCTTTTCACTGTAGTCTTAGAATCTTCACCTATTTCAATTCTTCCACCTATTATACAATAATGTTCATCTTGCTTATTTCTATGTAACAAAATTTTATTGTTATGAATAATCATGCCAGCAGCACGAATATTTAGTTTATATTCTTCTCCAACCATTAAACTTAAATCCATATTTATTTCCTTCCTAAATAACTATTTACTTTACGATTTTTCCTCCACCTACTACAATATCATCTAAATAAAATACAGCAGATTGTCCGAGGCGTAATTCTAGCAACAGGATTATCAAAATTCACTTGAATAGTATCATCATCTATCTGTTCAATAATAGCACTTTCTTGCATGCTTGAATACCTAGTCTTTACAGTCACTTTCATTGGTTTTAATATTTTATCTACCAGTAATAAATTAATATTCTTAACTATCATTTCTGATTTATAAATGTAATCTTTTTCACCAACAATAACTTCATTTTTTTCTTTATCAAAACCTACTACAAAAAGAGGTTCTTTATAGGCAATTCCAAGTCCTTTACGTTGTCCAATAGTATAATTATAAAGTCCTGTATGTTTTCCTAAAACAGTTCCATCAATATGTACAATATTACCCTTTTTAGGTTTTATATCAGAATTTTCTTCCAAAAATCTTTTATAATCTCCGTCAGGTATAAAACAAATATCCTCACTATCAGGTTTATTTGCAACTTTCAATTTATTCTCATTTGCAATTTTTCTAATCTCTTCTTTATTTTCAAAATCAGCAAGAGGAAAAATTATATGCTCTATTAATTCTTTCGGAATATTCCATAAAACGTAGCTTTGATCTTTTTTTCCTGCATTTGATTTTTTCAAAACCCATCTTCCATATTCTTCACTATATTCAGTTTTTGCGTAATGTCCAGTTGCAATATAATTACAGCCTAGTTCCTTAGCTTTTTCATTCATCAAACCAAATTTCATATATTTATTACATTCTATACATGGATTTGGTGTTAAACACTTTGAATAACAATCAATAAAATCATCGATTACATACTTTTTAAATTCTTCTTTAAAGTTATATGTAAAATGTGGCACTCCTATTTGAGTACACACATTTTTAGCATCAATATATGTTTCTTGATTACAACAACTTCCACTATTAAAAAGTTCCATTGTCATTCCTATAACTTCATATCCTTGATTTTTAAGCAAAAGTGCAGACACTGAAGAATCTACTCCACCACTCATACCAAGTAAAACTCTCTTATTTTCTTCCATTATTTCTTCCTTAATATTCTTATTTTATATTAGTAGTACATTTATAGTTCGAAAAAGAATTATTATTTTGCAAGGCGTACAAGAATAATATTCCGAGGCGTACATAAGTACTCCGCAGGAATATTATTTGAAGTACAACACAGCAAAATGATGATTATCTTTCGAACTTCTTGTCAATTATGTCTTCAACAGTATGCCAAGCAAGCAAAGCACACTTAACCCTAGCTGGCATATTGGAAACATTTTTAAAAGCAATTGCATCCTCAAGTTTTTCAAGCTCTGCTTCATCTTTAGTTTCTCTTTTTATCATTTCTATAAAAATTCTTACAATTTCTTTAGCTTCATAAATTGTCTTACCTTTAAGAGTATCAATCATAACCGATGTAGACGCTTGAGATATAGCACATCCATGTCCTGAAAAAGCCATATCTTCAATAACCTCTCCATTCATTTTCATTTCTAAAGTAATTTCATCACCACAATTAGGGTTATGACCAATTTCTGAAAAATCTGCATTCATCATTTTCTTTTTATTATAAGAATTCATACTATGTTCCATAATTATATCATTATATAATTCATCCATACTATCCATATGCTCATTCCCTTCTAGTTATAAAATAATTGTGATTTTAGCTAGGCGTTCAAAAAAGAAATACCGGAAATGTACTATTGCACATTGAGGATTTTCTTTTGAAGAACAACAACGATAAAACGCAATTATTTTTTAACTTTTTTGTACATATTTTGCAAACATATTATATGCTTTTTCAATCCCTTCTACTAATTTATCCACATCTTCTTTTGTATTATAAATATAAAAACTAGCTCTACAAGTAGAATCTATTCCTAAAAATCTTAATAATGGTTGTGCACAATGATTACCAGATCTTATTCCAACATTTATTGAATCTAAAATACTTGCAACATCATGAGGATGAACTCCTTTAATGTTAAAAGAAATTACAGCTGAATGATTCTCTTTATTTGGCGTCATATATAAATTTACATAGTCTAACTTTTCAAGTTTTTCTCTAGCATATTCCACCAATTCTCTATCATGATTTTGAATCTTGTCATATCCAACACTTTCGATATAATCGATAGCTGCACCTAGACCTACTACAGCCTCAACATTTTGAGTACCAGCTTCAAATTTATTTGGAAGTGGTGCAAAAGTAGTTTTTTGTTCATAAACATACTCAATCATATCTCCACCCATTAAAAATGGATTCATTTTATTAAGCAATTCTTTTTTACCATATAAAATTCCAATACCTAAAGGAGCAAGCATTTTATGTCCTGAAAAAACTAAAAAGTCTGCATCTAAATCTTGAACATCAATTCTCATATGTGGAATACTTTGAGAGCTATCAACTATAACAACAGCTCCCTTTTTATGAGCATATTTTATAATTTCTTTAACATTATTAATAGTACCTGTAACATTTGAAACATGAGTAATTGCAACTATCTTAGTATTACGAGTAATTTTTTCTTCAATTTCCTCTTTAGATAATTCAAATTCAGAATTAATATACATATATTTTAAATTACTCTCAGTTTTTCTTGTAACATATTGCCAAGGAACTAAATTAGAATGATGTTCCATTATTGAAATAACCACATCATCATTTCTGCTCAAATTTCCTAATCCATATGAATAAGCAATTAAATTTAAACTCTCACTAGCATTTTTAGAAAAAATTATCTCTTCTTCTGATTTTGCATTTATAAATTTAGCAATTTTTTTACGTGTATCTTCATATATTTGAGTCGCTTCAATACTTAAACTATAAGCACCTCTATGTGGATTAGCATTACTGTTTTTATAAAACTCCTCTATTCTATCAATAACCATTTTAGGCTTTTGAGAAGTTGCTCCACTATCTAAATACACAATATCTTTATTTTTAAAAATTGGAAAATCCTTTTTATAATCCATTAATCTAATCTCCTATCAATTTCCTTTAAAATTTCTTCTCTTAAATCTGCTTCTTTTATTCTTTCTATTATTTCATTAAATCTAGCTTTAACAATTAATTTAATGGCTTCTTTATATTCTAAACCTCTTGTCATAATATAAAAAAGTTCACTTTCTTCTACTCTACCAGAAGCAGTAGAATGATTACCTTCTACATCTTCTTCAGTACACAAAAGCATTGGTAAAGCTATACTTTTAGAATCATCAGACAAAATCATACAATATTCATTTTCATTTCCAATTGCTTTTTTACAACCTCTTTTAAAATCAATAGTTCCCTTAAAATTCTTCTTAGATTTTTCCTTTAAAGCTCCTTGAACATCAATATTAATATTTGTCTTTTTGCCTCTAAGTTCTGCTATATAATTAATATCTTTTAATTGATTATTAGTACCTAAATAAACTGTTTTTAAATCATTTTTTGCTTCATCACCAATTATATTTGAATAATAATTAGAAACACTTTTTTCAGCACCAATATCTATAATAGTATATTCAAGATTTGTATTTTCTGATAATTCATTTTCAAAGCTCTCAAAATTCAAAGATTTCTCATTTAATAAATTAACAACAACCAATTTAACCTTAGCATTATTAATACAATTCACCTTTATAATTCCATTATGAAAACATTTTTTTAAAGTTTCAGATTTATATTCTATAGTAACACTACAATCTTTAGAGCTATTTATTTCAATCTTATTTATTAAATTACAATTCTTATCATCAAATTTATAAATAATTCTAATATTATCTTTTTTATCAACATTTAATTTAATTGAATTATTAAATGATTTATTACAATTCTCTTCTAGCTCTTTTCCATTTCCATAAGTCAAAGAAAAATTATCAGTTACTTTTTCAACCTCAGTATTATCACAAACAACTTCTACATTATTAAATTCTTTTAAATTTTCCGGAAACTCAACATCTTCCAATTTAATATTATTTATTAAAAAATTCCTAGAAGTCCTAACAGGCGTCTCATTTAAAACCATTGTATATTTTTCCCCTTTTACCCTACTAAAATTTTATCTTTATTTTCGTCATCAGGTTAACATCAAAATCGTTATATTACTAGGCAAATCATAAATTAATTATCCGAGGCGTACACAGGTACGTCGCAGGATATTAAATTATGATTTAACGACGTAAGATGATGATTTTCATGTTAACGCTATCCAATGCCACCTTCAAGTTCCAAATTAATAAGATTATTCATCTCCACCGCATACTCCACAGGTAGCTCTTTTGAAATAGGATACGCAAAACCTCTAACAATCATGGCCTTAGCATCTTCTTCTGAAAGACCACGACTCATTAGATAAAAAATCTCTTTATCACTAATCTTACCAATCTTAGCCTCATGAGAAAATTCCACATCATCAGTTCTAATATCATTAACTGGTATTGTGTCAGATCTAGAAATCTCATCTAGCATTAAAGACTCACAAGAAACACTGCATTTTGAATTTTTAGCATTTTCTCCAATTCTAACCAAAGCTCTATAAGTACAAGCACCACCATCTTTTGAAATAGATTTTGAATTCACAACAGAAGATGTATTAGGCGCATTATGAATAACTTTAAAACCAGTATCTAAGTTTTGAGTAGCACCTGCAAAAGTAATACCTGTATATTCAGTTTTTGAACCTTCTCCATTTAAAATACTCATTGGATATAACATAGAAACTCTTGATCCAAATGATCCTGTAACCCAATCTATTTGAGCATTTTTACCTACTATTGCTTTTTTAGTATTTAAGTTCATCATATTTTTAGACCAATTTTCAATAGTAGAATATCTTAAATAAGCGTCATCTTTAACATAAAGTTCTACACAGCCAGCATGTAAATTAACTTTATTATACTTTGGAGCTGAACAACCTTCTATAAAATGCAAACTTGCTCCTTCATCTACTATAATCAATGTATGTTCAAATTGACCTGATTCAGGTGAATTCAATCTAAAATATGATTGAAGTGGTATATCTACTTTAACACCCTTAGGAACATATACAAAAGATCCTCCAGACCATACTGCTGCATGAAGAGCTACAAATTTATGATCAGAAATAGGAACACATTTCATAAAATGTTCTTTCACAATTTCAGGGTATTCTCTAACCGCTGTATCCATATCTGTATATACAACACCTTGTTTTATAAGTTCTTCTTTTATACTATGATAAACAACTTCTGAATCATATTGAGCCCCTACACCTGATAAAGATTTTTTCTCTGCTTCTGGAATTCCAAGCTTATCAAATGTATTTTTTATATCTTCTGGAACATCTTCCCATGTACTATTTAACTTAGACTTTGGTTTAACATACGTAGCAATCTCGTCCATATTTAATTCAGATAAATCAGGACCCCAAGAAGGAAGTTCTAATTTATTGTACATCTCTAAAGCATCTAATCTAATTTTTAACATCCAATCAGGCTCATTTTTCATTTTAGAAATTTCTGTAACTATTTCTTTATTAATACCACTTTGCATTTTAAAATCATAATTATCATCATTTCTAATATCATATATATTTCTATTAATATCGTCTATTTGAGTTTTATCTGACATTAAGTTTAGTCCTCTTTTCTTTTAAAATCTTTAAATCCATTTTCTTCAATAACTTTAGCTAAACTGCTATCACCTGTTTTAATAATTTTCCCATCTACTAAAACATGTACAAAATCAGGTTTTAAATATTGCAAAATCTTAGTATTATGAGTAATTATAATAACTGAATTATCATTATTCTTGTACATCTCAATTCCCTTAGAAACTGTTCTAATCGCATCAACATCAAGACCTGAATCTGTTTCATCTAATATTACAAGCTTAGGATTTAATACAAGCATTTGTAAAATTTCATTCTTCTTTTTCTCTCCACCTGAAAATCCAACATTTAAATTTCTATCAACTAGTTTTGGATTCATATTTAGTTCATCAACATATTCCATAACTTGTTTTTTGAATTCAAAAATTTTAACAGGCTTTTCTGTAATTTTGCTTTTAGCTGTTTTTAAAAAGTTCATTCCTGAAATACCTGGTATCTCTTCAGGAGATTGAAATGACATAAACACACCTTTTTTAGCAATTTTATCAGTAGTACAATTATTTATATTTTCTCCTTCAAATTCAATTACACCTGATTTTTTAGTATATACAGGATTATTAAATATAACATTTGCAAGTGTAGATTTACCAGCACCATTAGGTCCCATAATTACATGAATCTCGCCCTTTTTAACTTTTAAATTTAAACCTTTTAAAATTTCTTTTTCTCCAACATTTGCATATAAATCTTTAATTTCTAGTAAATTACTCATATATCTCAAACCTCTCTATTTCTTTATAACATCCGCTAATGTTTTACTATCTACATAATCACTAATAGCCTTATCTAATCCTTCCCAAAAAGAACATGAAATGCAATCACCTTTTTTATCACATTTACCTTCTTCTTCTAAACACATAATAGGAGCTAAGTCCCCTTCAGAAGCTCTTAAAATATCTCCTACTGTATATTCTTCTGGAAGTTTATTTAATTTATATCCACCATTATTTCCTCTAGCTGTTTCTAAATATCCAGCTTTATTCAATAATGATACTATTTGTTCAGAATATTTAATTGATATTCCTGTTCTTTGAGCAATATCTTTTAATGATATAAAATTATCATTGCTATTCATTGCTAAATCTATCATTATACGAAGAGCATATCTTCCTTTTGTTGATACTTTCATATTATCTCCTCCAACTTCACCCATTATACTACTATTTTAGTAGGAATTGCAACCCCTTGAAAACAAAAAGATTTAAGTTGTCAACAAAACATTTTCATTGACAACTTATTAATATTTTTGAAGTCACAATTTGTGACTTCAAATTTTACCTATTAACTTAAATCTTCCCATTCTATCATCAAAATTTCTATCTTATTATTTAACTCATCAATTTTATTTTGAATTTCTGAAAGTTTCTCATAATCTGTATAAATTTCTTCTTTTTGCAAATCTTCATTTAAAAGAGCTACCTGCTTTTCTAACTCATCTATCTCTCTTTCAATTTTCTTAATTCTTGCATCTTTTCTAGCTTGTTCTTTTTGTTGTAAATATAAATTATTAGTATTTTTTTCTTTTTTCTGTTCTACAACTTTTTCTTCAGGCTTTTCTTGTTTTTCTTCCTCATATTCAGAATAAGTTTTATCATAATATTTAACACCTGACTTAGTAAAAACAAGTAATGAATCTGCTATCTTATTAACAAAAAATCTATCATGAGAAACAAATAAAATTGTTCCTGTATATTCTTTTAACAATAATTCTAAACTTTCTTTTCCTACAATATCCATATGATTTGTTGGTTCATCTAATACTAAAAAGTTAGGTCCTTTTTTCAATATCTTCGCAAGTTGTAATCTTACTTTTTCACCACCAGAAAGCATATTAATTGTTTTAAAAACATCTTCACCATAAAACATAAATGATGCTAATGAATTTCTAATTTCTGTTGTAGTAAGTAATGGAAAATTAGCTGCAAAATCATCAAATACTGTTTTTTCTGAATCTAATAATGCCATTTGCTGATCAAAATATCCTATTTCTACATTATGTCCAAATTCAAAGTTTCCACCTAATTTTTCTAATTTATTTACTAACGTTTTTAATAATGTGGATTTACCAATACCATTTTCACCAATAACAGCTAACTTTTGACCTCTATATAAATCAAAAGTAACTGTTTGAATTGTATTAGTATAACCTATTTGTAAATCTCTAACATGCAGTACATCTCGTCCACTTTCTTTTTCTAATTTAAAGTTTGTTTTAAAAGATGTTAAATCATATTTACTAGGTTCTTTTACTTTAACCATATGTTCTATTTGTTTTAATTTTGATTGAGCCATTTTCGCTTTAGTAGCTTTATATCTAAACCTTTCAACAACTCTCATTAATCTTTTTATTTCAGCTTGTTGATATTCATAATCTTTAAGTTGCTTTTCATAATTTACTTTTTTCTGTTTCTCAAATTCTGTATAATTTCCTGTATATTTTGTTATCGCACCATATTCAATTTCATATACTTTATTTACTATTTTATCTAAAAACATTCTATCATGAGAAACAATTACAACTGCTCTAGGATAATTTTTCAAATACCCTTCTAACCATTCTATAGTTGTAACATCTAAATGATTTGTAGGCTCGTCTAAAAGTAATATATCAGGTTTGCTTAATAACAATTTAATAAATGCAATTTTAGTTCTTTGTCCACCAGAAAATTCGCTTATTTTTTTAGATTTATCTTCGCTAGAAAAACCAAATTTATTAATTACTGTTTCATATTCTTTCTTATATGTATATCCTTCTAAAAATTCATATCTATCCATAGTTTTAGAATATTCAGTAGCCAATTCCTCTGATTTATCATTTTGCATCATTTCTAATAGTTTTTCCATTTTCTTTTCTAAATCTAAAACTGGTTTATACACTTTTAAAATTTCATCAAGCATAGTAATATTTTCATCTTCAAAGTCTACTTGCTTTAAATATCCTATATTAAGAGAACCTTCTTTATAGATATTAAACTTATCTTCACCAATTCCTTCTGTAAACATACTATTATCAATAAGTGCTTTTAGCAAAGTCGATTTTCCTGCACCATTTCTACCAATAACAGCAATTTTGTCTTTTCCTTTTATTTCAAAATTTATTTCTTCTAATATAGTTTCTGCACCAAATTCTACAGCACCATTTACAATTGTATAATTCATTTTTAACACTCTCTATTTTCTAAACTTCTTAATATATCATCAGTAGAATTAAATTTTACACTTTTAATTCCAACTGAATTTCCTACTTCAACATTTTTTATTTTATCATCAAAGAAAATTGTTTCATTCTTATTCAAATTTAACTTTTGAATTAATCTTTCATAAAATTTTACATCTGGTTTCATAAAATGTTCTATATGAGAACACACCATATCATCAACTAGATTTTCTATATCTACTTTTTTCTTTAAATATTCTAATGTAGGTTGTGTAATATTTGAAAAAATATAAATTTTATATCCTTGTTCTTTTAATTTGTACATTAATTCAACAGTTTCATTTATTACCGGCAAATTTTTTTCATAATTTTCTGGAGATAATACAGTTGCATATTCCTCATATTCTTTTCCTAATCTTCTCAAAATATTTATAAATTCAGCTACTTCCATTTTACCTAATAAACATTTGCTAAAACTCACTTTATTTTCTCTTAGTTTAGTAACATCTAAATTATCTCTAGCTTTTGTAAATGCAGAATCATCTAAAATGACTCCACCTACATCTAAAACAATATTTTTAATCATTCTCTTTTCCTCTCAATACCATTCCATAGTAGCACAAAGCGTCTTAATTATCAATAAATAAAAAAAGAATAAGCATCATTACTCATTCTTTTTAAATAATTGATATTAATTGAAAACAAGTTTTCAATTAACTACTAATCCTGCTAAAGCTTTGCTTGTTACAAGATTAGCAATATCCTGGTTTTTCTAATAATCTAAACATATTGCTCTTATATTCTTCAACACCTGGTTGATTAAATGGATTAACACCCAAAATAAATCCAGACATTGCACAAGCTTTTTCAAAGAAATAAATTAAATGTCCTAAATTTTCTTCATCTAATTTATCAATAGTAATCTTCATGTTAGGAACGTTACCAGTAACGTGAGCCTCAATAGTTCCTTCCATCGCCTTTTTATTTATATAATCTAAACCTTTTCCTGCTAAATAGTTTAGTCCATCAGCATTCTCAGCATCTTCTTTAACAATAATATCAGAATGTGGTTCTTCAACAGCTAAAACTGTTTCCATCAAAATTCTTTCACCATCTTGAATATATTGACCCATTGAATGTAAATCTGTAGTTAAATCTACTCCAGCTGGAAAAATTCCTTTTCCATCTTTTCCTTCACTTTCACCATAAAGTTGTTTCCACCATTCAGTCATATAATGTAATTGAGGTTCATAGTTTGCTAAAACTTCAACTTTTTTACCTGAATTATAAATTAAATTTCTAACAACTGCATATTTATAACAATCATTAAATTTAACACTTGGATCCATATATTTTTCTCTTGCATCTTTTGCACCTTGCATTAATTTATCTATATCAACTCCAGCTGTAGCAATTGGTAAAAGTCCAACAGCAGTTAATACAGAAAATCTTCCACCTACGTTATCTGGAATAACAAAAGTTTCATATCCTTCTTGATCAGCTAGTCCTTTTAAAGCTCCTCTTTTTTTATCTGTTGTAATATAAATTCTTTTCTTAGCTTCTTCAACACCATATTTAGTTTCAATAGCTTCTCTTAAAACTCTAAAAGCAATTGCTGGTTCTGTTGTAGTTCCTGATTTAGAAATAACATTTATAGAAATGTCTCTTTCTCCAATCAAATTTAATAAATCAGTTAAATAATTAGAACTTAAATTATTTCCTGCATATACTATCATTGGCATTTTTCTTTTTTTAGATGGTAACATATTATTAAAGCAATTTGTAACAGCTTCTATAACAGCTCTAGCACCTAAATATGACCCTCCTATACCTATTACAACTAATACATCTGAATCTGACTGAATTTTGCTAGCTGCTTTTTTAATTCTTTCAAATTCTTCTTTATCATAATTTTCAGGAAGATCTATCCATCCTCTAAAATCTGTTTCTATATTAGGATTATCATGTAATTTTTTATGATTTTCTGAAACTACTGATTCCATCTCATAAATCATTCTTTCATTTATACTTGAATTTTCGAAATTAAATTTTACCATAAGTTATTCCTCCTCGTTTTTTCTTTATTATATGGATAATTATTTTTTTTATCAAGTATTTTAATAAGCGATTTATCACTATACTTGATTAATTACTTCTGCTAAATATTTCATACTAGTTAAACATTCTTCCATCGTATTTCCAGTAGCTCCAACTTCTATAATACACGCTCCTTTAGCAACGTGTTCATTATATCTATACTTGGTTAATAATATTGGTCTAAATAATCCTGGATACATTTCATTTGCTTTTTCTTGGATTTTAATAGCTATTTTTAAATTCTGATTCCAATTTTCATGACTAAGTCCACCTTCATTACTCCCCATAACAAACATCAATTGAGCCGCTTTTTCTTCTCCTATCATAACGCTTGGCCCATATGTACTATCAGCAATTGCATCCCTATGCAAATCAATTACTAAATCAGCAGAATTAGAATTCAAAACATTTTGAACTGTTTCTAAAGACCTAGTATAAGCACCATTATATTCAGGATAATCATGAAAAGTTTCATCATGAATAATATTAAATCCTTTAGTTACTAATCTATTTTTAAGTTCTGTTCCTACTCCAACTACACTGCAATTAGTATTCAATGTTCTAAAATTTCCACTAGCCTCGTAATTAAAACTTTCTGTTGGAGTATAGCTCTCACTTGTATGGGTATGAAAAATAACAATATTACTTTTATCAAAATCAACATCTGGTGTAAGCATCTCTTGTGTTAATTCTACAGAAGTTTGATTTCTAACTTTAACTGTTGAATATATTGAATTGTAAATTTCTTCTTTATTATGTTCAGCAACCACAGATGTAATCGGAGAAACAGGTATTTCTTCTATACTTTGTTCATTCTTATTAGATGTCAGAACTATATTTTCATCAGATACAACATCTTTTGAAAAAGATAAAATCACACTCTCAAATTCCTTTGAAATAAAATTTTCGTTGTTTTTTTTATTTTTAACATAATCATCATCTAAGTTTTCATCTAAACATTCTATAAAAGTTTTATCTTTAAATTCTTTTTTCTTGTCCTCAACAATTGATTTTAAATCTATATTTGAAACAAATTTAAAAAATCTAGTAATCACTAAAATACAAATTATAAGTATCCCAATTTTTACTAGATTTTTTATCATATCTCCTATTCGAATAATTCTAAAATTTATCATTATAACCTCATATATATAATAAAGCGTTTATTATAATATATGTATGAACAATGAAAATATAACCATTTCTTTTATTCAAATATCTTATTGAAAATTTCTTCAGCCTTTAATTTAACCTCTTGTTCTTCACCTGTTTCCATATCTTTAAGTTTAGCACAATTATTTTTAACTTCATCATCACCAATAGTTAAAACAAATCTTGCTTTTTTCTTATCAGCATATTTAAATTGTGCTTTTAAACTTCTTTCACAAATATCTTTTTCACACAATAAACCTTCATCTCTTAAAGCCATTATTAGTTTAGTAGCACATAAATTAGCCTCTTCTCCCACAGTAGCAATATACAAATCCATATTATAATCTTGAATTTCTTCTCCATTATATTTTTCAAAAAGATCAAGTAACCTTTCAACTCCCATAGCAAAACCTACAGCAGGAGTATCTTGACCACCAACTTCTTTTACTAGTCCATCATATCTACCACCACCAAGAACTGTTAATCCATCATCTTCTGATACAAATTCAAAAACAGTTTTAGTGTAATAATCCAAACCTCTAACAATAGATGAATCAATTTCATAAGGAATTTCTAAATCAGTTAAAAGCTTTTTAACATTTTCAAAGTGAGTTTTGCATTCTTCACATAAGTAATCTAATATAATTGGTGCACCTTGATTCATTTCTTTACATTTTTTCTCTTTGCAATCTAAAATTCTCATTGGATTTTTTTCAAATCTTGTTTTACATGTATCACAATATCTATCTAAGTTTGGTCTAATAAAATCTCTTAAAGCTTCTTGATATTTTTTTCTACATTCACTACATCCTATACTATTTATATTAAGTTTAATATTAGGAATATTTAAAGCTTCAAAAATTTTACTTCCTAAAGTTATAACTTCAACATCAGCTAAGAAACTTTCTGTTCCAAATACTTCTGTTCCAAATTGTCTAAACTCTCTTAATCTTCCTTTTTGAACATTTTCATATCTATACATTGGCATCTCATACCATAATTTAATTGGTGTAGCTTGGCTTGCCATACCATTTTCGATATAACTTCTAACAACACCAGCAGTTCCTTCTGGTCTTAATGTAATACTTCTTCCGCCTTTATCTTCAAAAGTATACATTTCTTTTTGAACAACATCAGTAGTTTCTCCAACACCTCTTGAAAATAATTCTGTATGTTCAAAAACAGGAACTCTTATCTCTTTCATACCAGCATTCTCAAATATTTCACTTACAACGCTCTCAATGTATTGCCATTTATATACTTCATCTGGCAAAATATCTTTTGTGCCTTTTGGTTTTTGTATTATCATTTTTATTCCTCCATTCTTTTTCTATATATGTCATTATATATGTCATCAAGTTGAAAAAAGAAACAAGTATTGCTAGGCACAAAGATAATTAATATTACGAGGCGTACGTTGGTACGTCGCAGTAATTTAATTATCTTTGTAACAACGCAAGACGCCGTTTATTTTTTCAACGCTTAAAAGTCTTTTTTACGAAGTTCCAAATATATCGGTTTTTCTTCCTTAATCATTGTACTCTTCCCGTGACCTGGATAAATAATAGTATTCTCAGGCAATATCAAAATTCTATTAACAATAGAATCCATAATATCCTCCATACTACCAGTAGGCAAATCAGTTCTACCCCAAGTACCAGAAAAAATAGTATCACCTGTAAAAATCATATCCTCATGAAGACAATACAAGCAAAGTCCACCTTTAGTATGTCCAGGAGTAGCAATAACTCTAAACTCTATATCTCCAATATGAATTAAATCACCATCATCAATTCTAGAATCCGCTTCTAATTCTGGATTATGAGTTTCAGTATAATACGTTAAACTAATAGACTCATCATATAAACCTGTACTATCAGCACGACTTATTAAAACCTTTCCACCCTTTACACCTTGAAGTTGGTCAACAGCCCCAATATGGTCAGCATGACAATGAGTAAGAAAAATATATTTTAAATTCACTCCTAATATATCTAACATCTCTATAACTTTATCTACTTCAGCACCAGGATCTATAACCATAGCCTCTTTAGATTCTTCATCAGCAACTATATAACAATTTGTAACTAAATTTTTTTCACCAACATGTAGTTTTAATGTCTTTAATATCATTTCAATCTCCCTCTTTTTACTTCTTTTATCCTTTGTATTTTCTAACATTATTCTTTATTATTAATTATTCCGTCATCAGGTTAAGAAAAGAAACAAGTATTGCTAGGCACAAAGATAATTAATATTATGAGGCGTACGTGTGTACGTCGCAGTAATTTAATTATCTTTGTAACAACGCAAGACGCCGTTTATTTTCTTAACGTCTAACTATTTATTACGTTTTACATCATAAACGCTATCAACCTTTCTAAGTGTTCTAATTAATTTATTCAATTCCTCCAAATTCTCAAGCTCAACCGTAATATCAATAATAGCAATTCTCTCTTTAGTAGTTTTAGTATTAACACCCATAATATTAAACTTAGTAGCAGTAACCTCTTTAATAACATCAGCAAGCAACCCTTGTCTATCATTTGCATAAACAGCAATATCAACATTATAACTAGTTTTAACCTCTCCTGCCCAGTAAACATCAATCATTCTATTTTCTTCTGAAAGCAAATCATTAATATTAATACAATCAGCTCTATGAACTGAAACACCTCTACCTTTAGTTATATATCCAACAATTTGATCACCTGGAAGAGGATTACAACATCTAGAAAGTTTTACTAAACAATTATCAATTCCTTCGACAATAACACCTGTTTTAGAAGGTTTTGTTAAAGTTTTCTTAGAAGCAAGTTCTGAAATTGTTTTTTCTAAATCTTCTTCTTTGTGTTCCTTTTTATATTCTTCTAAAAGTCTTGCAATTATTTTTGTAGCAGATATAGCTCCAAAACCAATACTTGCATACATATCTTCTAAAGAATTGTATTTATATCTATCTAAAGCAATTTGTACCCATTCCGGCTTAAATAAATCACTATGCTTCATTCCTAGTTTTTTAATATCTTTTTCTAAAATTTCTTTACCTTTTTCGATATTTTCTTCTCTTTGAGCTTTTTTATACCATTGTTGAATTCTAGTTTTAGCACCACTACTTTTAACAAATTTTAGCCAATCACGACTAGGACCTTTAGCTGAATCTGATGTAATAATTTCAACAATATCTCCATTTTGAAGCTTTGTAATTATTGGCATCATCTTACTATTAATTTTAGCTCCAATCATTCTATGTCCTACTTGCTCGTGTATTGAATATGCTAAATCTATTGGTGTACTTCCTCTAGGTAAAACTTTTATATCGCCCTTAGGAGTAAATACATGAACTTCATCTTCAAATAATTCTTTTTTCAATGTATTTAAAAATTCATCTGGATTTTCTGTATTCTTTTGCCACTCCAAAGTTTCACGAAGCCACGCCAATTTATCTTCTTTAACTACTACTGCTTTTTTCTTTCCTTTATTGCTTTGTTCTTTATAAGCCCAGTGTGCTGCTATACCAAACTCAGCAATTCTATGCATATCCCAAGTTCTAATTTGTACTTCAAATGGCGTTCCTTTAGGACCAATTAAAGTTGTATGTATAGACTGATACATGTTTTTCTTAGGAACAGATATATAATCTTTAAATCTACCTGGCATTGGATTATATAAATCATGAACTATACCTAAAACAGCATAACAATCCCTAACTGAATTTACTAAAATTCTTAATGCAAATAAATCATATACTTGATCTAATGTAGAATTATCTCTTTGCATTTTTCTATATATACTATAAATGTGTTTTGCTCTTCCTGTTACTTCTGCAACTATTTTAGCATTCTTTAATTCATCTCTAATGTCATCCATAATTTTATCAATAAAAGCTAAACGTTCATCTCTTTTTTTATCTAACCCTTTAACTATTTCATGATATTCATCTGGATATAAATATTTAAAAGATAAATCTTCAAGCTCCCATTTTAAAGAATATATACCTAAACGATTAGCAAGTGGTGCATATAAATCCATAGTTTCACGTGCGTTTGCTATTTGTCTATCTCTACTTAGAAATTTTAATGTCCTCATATTATGAAGTCTATCAGCAAGTTTAATTAAAATAACTCTGATATCTTTTCCCATTGCTAAAAACATTTTTCTATAATCTTCAACTTGTTGTTCTTCTTTAGTTGTATATTGAAGTTTACCAAGTTTTGTAACACCATCTACCATTTCAGCAACTGGTTCTCCAAACTCTCTTATTAGATCTTCATGTGTTGTTTCTGTATCTTCAACTACGTCATGTAAAAGAGCTGCACAAATAGTATCTGTATCAAGTTCTAATCCAGCTAAAATATACGCAACTTGAATAGGGTGAATTATATAAGGTTCACCTGATTTTCGCTTTTGATCTCCGATGCTTTGCCTTAGCATAGTTATAAGCTTTTGTTATTTTTTTAACATCAACTCTTTTATTCTTTTCCTTTGCTACTTTTATAACATCATCAATATTTCTCTCAACTGTATCATCCTTCATACAAACAGCTCCTTCTACAATGATTTCATAATATCTTTCATATTTATTTGTATAAAATCTTTTCCGTTAAATGAGTTTATTTCTAACATTCCAGCAATATCAACTTTATCACCAATTGTATATTCCTTAGAAAATTCTCCCATATTAAATCCTATTGCATTAATTAATATATTTCCATCTTTCAATGTTAGTTTTAAATGTTTACCATCTGATAAAGCTCTTATAGAATCAATTTTTAAATTCTTATATACAAAAACTGGTCTTCTATTTGACTCTCCAAAAGGTTCTAAAACATCTAATTCTTTAACTATTTTTTCATCAATATCTTTCATTTCAACTGGTTTATCAATTTCTAGAATTGGTAGTAAATCACTAATATCTTTTTCATTAACATATTTATTAAAGTCTTCTTTAAATCTATTGAAATTCTTTCTTTCTAAGCTAAGTCCTACTGCCATTTCATGTCCACCATATTTATCTAAATGTTTTGACATATTTACTAAAGCCTCATGTAAATCAAATCCTGGTATACTTCTTCCTGAGCCTTTTCCATTTTCTCCTTCAAAACAAACTAATATAGATGGTTTGTAATATATTTCTGTAATTTTTGATGACACTATTCCTATAACACCATGATGCCAATTTGAACTTCCAAGAACAATAGCGTTATTCTTTTTATCTTCTTTTTCCATCATTTTAATAGCTTCATCAAAAATATTTTTTTCGATTTCTTGTCTTTCTCTATTAAATTTATTAAGCTCTTCAGTTATTTTTTCGGCTTCTTCAATGCTATCTGTTAAAAAAAGCTTAAGTGCTTCTTCTTCACGCCCCATTCTTCCACAAGCATTAATTCTAGGTGCTATACCAAAAGATATTGTATTAGAATTAACCAGTTTATATCCTGAAGCATTTAATAATGTTCTAAGTCCTGGATTTCTAGTAACCTCAACTAATTTTAAACCAAGCTTTGCAATAACTCTATTTTCATCTATTAATGGAACAATATCAGAAATGGTTCCAATACATACTATATCTAAATATTTTAAATATTCTTTCTCTTCAATTCCAAGCTTCATTCCTAATGCTTGTGTAAGTTTAAATACAACTCCACATCCTGCTAAACTATTAAATGGATATTTTGTATTATCCTTTCTCTTTAAGTCTATAACTGCAATTGCTGGAGGTAATTTTTCCATAGGTTCATGGTGATCTGTAACTATTGTTTCTAACCCTAAACTATTTGCATATTCTATTTCTTCTATTCCTGAAATACCACAATCTACTGTTATAATTAACGTATATCCTTGCTCATGTATGCTATCTATTGCTTTTTTATTAAGACCATATCCTTCATTTAATCTATTAGGAATATAATATCCTGCATCTAATCCACACGTCTTTAAAAATTTTTTAAGTACAGTTATACTAGTAATTCCATCAACATCATAATCTCCATAAATAATTACTTTTTCCTGATTTTCAATTGCTTTTACAATTCTCTCAACAGCAATTTCCATATCTGGCATTAAATATGGATCATGAAAATCATTTCGCGTAGGATTTAAGAAAACTTCAATATCTTTTTCATCAGTTATTTCTCTATTTACTAAAACAGTAGCTAATAAATTTGAAACATCGAATTTTTCTTGTATTTTTTTTACTTTTTCTTCATCAATCTCTTTGTATTCCCATTTTTTTCGCATCTTTTTCTCCTAAATTAACAATTCCCGTATATTATATATTATTTTTTTTAATTTTTAAATACTTTTTTCTCACTATTATCAATATTTTCGTGTTTTTATTTAATAATTATACATAGTCAACTTAAAAACAGGCTATACATAATAGCCTGTTTCATTTTAAAAATTAATTTTCATTATTTTCATCAGTTATTTTAGCAAAATGTTCTAATATATTATTCATTATATCTGTAAGCATTACATTTTCATCATGTGTCAAATTTCTATCAACACGTATAGTATCTTCGTCTATTGTTTCATATGAACCTGCATTTAAAACTAATTGTTTATTTTCATTTTCATAATATCCTGTATAAATTACATAACTTTTTCCTGTAATTCCAGCATCAAATGAAGAAAAAATTTCATATTTACCTTTTTCATTTTCTTCATTAATTATTGTCATTATATCTTTCATATTACTTATCTCTCACTTCCTTCTTCTTTATCTTCAACTCTTCTTTTATCAAATACTACAGCTGATGTATTATCTTTTCCAGCTTCTATTCTTGTTATATATTCTGGATTACCTCCATATTCTGGTTTAAGACTATATGAAGTTACAGCTTGATCTACAATTTTAGCAGCTAATTTTGCAGTTGGAGTATTTTTAGTAACTGTAAATAATTGAGTATCTGATAAACAATCAGTAACTCCATCACTAAATAACATTAACGCTTTATATGACTCATTTTTCAATCTAGTAAAGCTTGCTTGAATTGGTGATTTACTTCCAGCTCCTAAACATTTAGTTAATATATTATTTCCTCTTTTAAATCTTAACTTTTCTTTCTCAGATCTTCTTAATCTAAGCTCACTTGGTGTTAACTGTCTTCTTCCTTCTTTTTTCATAAAGTCATCCCACTTTTTCTTAAAAGCCAAAAAGTTTAAATTATCATCAACAGTTACTTGTTGTAAATGATCTCTTGCATCATATATATAACATCTTGAATCACCTATACTTGCTACTGTTGTAAAGTTTTCTCCTACAATTGCTCCTACATATGTTGAACCAGAACCTGGTGCAGAACTTAAAATATTTTCATTTATCTCATTTAATTTTTTATTCCATTCGTTTTGTAAATATTGACTATTTTTGTCTTCAAAAATCTCTGCAGGTAAACCTTCAAACCAAGTTACCATTTGTTTTGCTATTTCTTGACTAGCTTTATCTCCATCAACTGCTCCACCCATGCCATCAGCAACCATTAAGAATTTATATTTATTATTTTCAGGATGATACAACATTAATACAGAATCTTGTTGAGTATCTCTTGTATTTCCCATATCAGTAATAGCCACCATATCATCACCTAACATATATTCTCTTCTAGGTCTTGGTGTTAGTTTTTGCTCTCTCATCTCATTCTGCAAAGCTATTTGTCTTCCATCTAAAACTTCTTCACGACAATAATTTACTAATTGACTATTAACATTTAAATTGCTAACCTGATATTTAGGATCAATTGTTTGTTCAATCTTTTTAGTAACAGTTCTTCTTTGTTCGTCCAATTGAGTCATCTCTAATTGAGAATACTTAGAACAAACCATTCTTGCAATATCATCAGCTTGCAATCCTCCAATATTTTTTTGCTGTCCTAGTAAACATTTTTTCATTTGTTCAATAGCATCATCATGTCCTAATGATATCATTTTCAAACTAAAAACTAACTCATCATCATTTTCTGGCTGTCTTAATTTTGACATTTGGAAAAAATATTCAGCTAAATATACAGCTAATTCTTCTCGATCAATACTTCTAATCTTATCTCTACTTTCATTAGTTCTAGTAAAGAAATTCAAATTTCCCTCTTTTAAATATTTTGTTAATGCTTCTACTACCTGTCTTATTCCATTAGCGGTATTCTTTTCTCCATCAGCTCTTACTGAAAACATTTTGTATGTTCCATATAGTCCTTCATCTAATTTACTAATATCCATATGCATTCCTTCTATATATTAAAATAATTTCAATAAAATTATACCATATAAAAACATTACTTCAATTACAATTGTGTTACTTTTTATCACTTTATAAATATTTTTTTCATATTTTATAATATATACTTCAAAATTTTCTAACACAATAAAAAAAGGAGGAAATTAAATGTTTAGAAATTGTAACTCTTGTGGTAATGAAACAGACAATAACTCAATTTATGAAGATAATAACATTCAGCTTCCAAGCAATCCTAATTCATGTAAATGTGGTTTTGAAAGCACTTCTGGTTTCCCAACTACTTGGATGTATGCTCATAGTTATGTAGTAAATCAAAAAATGAATCAAATATATACTCCAGAAGTTGGATTAAAAATGGGAACAATATTTCCTGAACTAGTAAGTCCTTATTGTCCAAATCAATCATTAGAAGAAATAAACTATTTAAAAAGAACAAATAAAATCGGAGGTGGATGTAATTCATGAATGAAGATATAAATAATATGTCTCGTGAAGATTTAATGTATAAAATACAAGGTATTAATTTTTCATTAATAGAATTAGCTCTATATTTAGACACACATCCAGATGACAGAAGAGCTATTTACTTTCACAACCAAAAGGCAAATGAACTTAGAATGTTAACAGAATACTATCAAAAATTATATGGTCCATTAACTATCCAATATCCATGTGATAAATGGCGTTGGTTAGAACAACCTTGGCCATGGGAAAAAGGAGGTAATTGCTCATGTGGTTGTACCAAAAAAAGTTAGAATACCCTATTAAAATAAAAAATACTAATCCTAGATTAGCAAAATTTATTATTTCTCAATATGGCGGACCTGATGGTGAACTTGCTGCTTCACTTAGATATTTATCTCAAAGATTTGGTATGCCAGAAGAAAAATCTAAAGCTATATTAAATGATATTGGAACGGAAGAGTTAGCTCACTTAGAAATGGTTGGCAGTATCGTTCATCAATTAACTGATGGCGTTCCTGCAGAAGAACTTGAAAAAGCTGGCTTAGGTGCATATTATACAGATCATGGTGTTGATGTCTATCCTTCATCTGCAGCAGGTGTTCCTTTCACAGCAGCTTATATTGCATGTAAAGGTGACCCAATTGCAAACTTACAAGAAGACTTAGCAGCAGAACAAAAAGCTCGTGCAACTTATGAAAAATTAATCAATCTTTGCGCTGATGACCCAGATGTTGTTGACCCTCTTCGTTTCTTAAGAGAACGTGAAGTTGTTCACTTCCAAAGATTTGGTGAAGCATTAAATGGGGTTCAAGAAAAATTAGCTCAAAAAAGATTTTATCAAGGAAATATCAATTAGATAATCTAGTATATCTATAATTTTTATAAAATAATATTTAAAAAGCTACAACTTCAAAATTGAAGTTGTAGCTTTTTATCTTATGTATCTTTAGCAAATCATAATTATTCTTCAATTATATAGCAATCTATTCATCTCTGCTTCTGTCAAAATCGTATTTTCTTCTTCATCATCTTTTGTTATAACCTCTGCTATCTTCTTCTCTCTAACAAATAATAATATACTTAATAATATAATCAATATTGCAACACAAATTCCAGTAATAATTTTCTTTTTCATATATATTCTCCCAGCAAAAAGTAAAAGGAAAGATATACATCTTTCCTTTTGAAAAATTTATTTTGATTTTTTCATATCTATATCTTGTTCTTTTAAAGATTCAACAAAGAATTCGATAACACTATCATCATCTTCTACACCTTTGTAATCAGATCTTTTTGTTTTGCTTAAATCAATTTCAATTTCTAATGTTTCATCATCAACCCAATTTACATTTGAAGTTATTTTTGAATCATCAACTCCTAATTCTGAAGCCATCTCTGTTCCTAATGAACCCATTGTAGAATCTAATTGTTGATGAATTAATTCAACAAATTCTTCATAAGTATATGCATCAGATGTACCTACTGCATCTTCAAAAGTTTTCTTGAAGTATTTTGCTAGTTCAGCTTTTATAACCATTTTAGATATTGTATCATCATCACCTTCAACAGTTAATGTCCAAGTTGTATCTTTTAATTCATCTGTACCCATTAATTTTGTCATATCAATTGTTCCAGAATATTTTGTTGCTTTGCTTTCTTCTTCATCGTCATCTTCATCATCATTGTTATCTTTGCTTTCATTTTTATTATTTTTCTTATCTTCTTTTTCATCATCATTAGATTTTGAAGTATTAGTTTCATTTTTCTTAGATGTCTTTTCATCATCTTTATCTTTATTCATATTTATTACTGCGAAAGCTCCTACAGCCACACATAAAATTACTAAAACAGCAATAATTATGATATATACTTTTGCTCCTCCCTTTTCTTTCAATAGTTTCTCTTTCATAAAAAAATCCCCCTTTAAAATTTAATATTTTTAATATTTTATTTTTTATTAAAATATTCAGAATAAAATTGTTTTTGGCTTAGTATTTCATTTTTCTTTTCTTTATTTATATATCCATACTTAACCATTTTATCTAAAACTTGATTCTGTCTCTCTGAAGCCAATTTAAAATTTACTGTTGGTGCATATACTGAAGGTGCATTTGGAACTCCAGCAAGCATACTAGCTTCATACTCATTTAAATCAATTGGCAATTTTTCAAAATAACCTAAAGATGCCTCTTTTATAGTATAGTATCCATCTCCAAAATAAGATGTATTTACATATAATTCTAAAATTTCTTCTTTAGAATAATTTTTTTCATAATTTAATGCCATAAAACCTTCAGCTACTTTTCTTACAATTTCTTTATTTTGAGTAAAAAAAGTATTTTTAGCTAACTGTTGTGTTATTGTGCTTCCACCTTCTAATAGTTCTTTATTTTTAATATTTCTCATCATAGCTCTACCTAATGATAATATATCAATACCACCGTGTTTATAAAATCTATGATCTTCAACAGCTACTACAGCATCTAAATAAAATTTATTAATTTCTTCTAATTTTGCATAATTTTCATCACTCTGTATTTCTTTCACTTTAGAAGAAAGACTTTGTTCTTTAAGTGTATCAGAATATTTTGAATAACCTACACCTAGAAAAATTATACTTATCGAAATTAATATTAGTAAAATTAGTACAACAATTCTAATAATAGTTTTTTTCATATATTTATCCTTAATCTAAGAAACTTTATTTAATGTTTCATTGAATGAACAATTAATATCATTACGTATTTTTTCTAATTGTGATGTACAAGCTATAATTTCGAATTTTGTTTCTGATATTGTTTCCATCACTGTTTTTCTTATACTTTTTAATTTTATCTCTAATGGTAATATCACGTTTCTTTCAAAAGATTTTTTTCCATTAAAAGTAATCATAAAATTGTATTTAATTTTATCAAGTAACCCTTTTGGGTTAATCAATAATTTATCACTAGAAATAGCAAAAATATCATCAATTGCCTCTATAGTATCATCTATACATGCTTTTAATTTATCAGTACATTGATCTATTACTACATCATAATTTAATTTTTTTTGAGCTGTAGCAAAAACTTTTTTATTTGATTTTTCAATTAATGCAATATTATTATCTGAAGTAGCCTTATCTAGCCCTCTTTTACTTGCAACAAAATTTGCAACAGCTATCTTTTGATTTGTTTGAGCAAATGCAATTTCATTTTGTAAATATTTATATAAAATTTCATATTGTTCTATAACTTCGTCCATTTTTTTCTCATACATCTCTACATATACATCAATTTGTGAACTATACTTATTTAAATTACGTTTATAAAAACTTACTTCATCTAATAAATATTTTCTAAATTTCTCTATCTTATTTGCCTTTATTTCTTGTACTTTTCTAGTATATATAGCAGCTAATAGCATAAGTTTATTTTGTTCTAATCCTGTTAGTTCTGTTATCAAAACTAACATATCATCATTCACTTTAACATTTTCCATATTTTATCTCCTATTTTTTCTATCTGTCAAGTGCCTCTTTACCTTTTTTAGCTAATTTACTAGTTTCTCTAGCAACTACTTCAATTGCAGGAGCTGTTATATCTAAAACTCCTTTTAATACACTATTAGTAGCTCTAAATGTATCTTTTAAAGCATCTACTGGTGAACAATTTTTATCTAATAAGCAATTCTTCATCATATAATCTAGTGCAGTAAAAGTAAGTGCTGCAGGTGCAAAAACTACTCCAGCAGCAAGAGTACCAGCACCAGCTAATATTTTTCTTGCTTTACGACTTCCAGCTATATTAGCAATACCTTTAGTAGTTAATTCTGTAGCAGCAAGTGCTCCTTTTCCTGCAAGTTTTACTCCTTGCAAAGTCCATCTTCCACCAGTTTTTGCTGTATTTTTTATTTTTCGTTTAGTATTTGGATTCATACAACCTTTACTCCTTTATATACTAATTAATTTACTCATAAGATTATCTAATTTATCTCGAGATTTTTCTTCTTTTTCAGAAACTTCACTAAGTATTCTTTCTAAATTTTCAACAGGCTCTTTATCTAAATTTACAATTCGCCCTTCAACAAACATTTCACCCATTTGTTCATTCATAGTACTTTGTTTCCCTTCTATATAATTTAAAAACTAACACCGTTACTAATTTTATTGGTTTGTATAGATTCTATAAGACCAGTTTCTGAATTAATATATAATGTATCTGATGTTAAATATATTTTATTTGAATCTCCTTCATTACCATATTCAACATCAAAATAATATATGGTATATTCACTAGTCTCACCATTTTTTGTTATAAAAGACTGTATTATATTTTTACCTGTATTAGAATAAGTTTCTACATAATATTTTAAATCTAATATATCTTTTACTTTATTTATATCATCCATATTTAAAACTTTTTTATCAACATCATAATAAAAGTCTTTAAATACAACAACTTGCTCTGAATTTCTTATTGTATTATTTTCACTAATAAACTCTGATTCAACATTTATTATATAATAGCTTTCTGTTTCTAATACTACTTTTGAAGATCTAACAGATTGCTCTGATTTTTCAAATAGATTTGTTACTTTTCTAGTTGCTTCATTTTCAGATGATGCACTACCACACACTTTTTTTATTTTTAAATCACTTGTATTTTTTTTATCGATTTGTATCTGACGTACTCTACGCATTTCTTCTGACGAAAAATCTCTTATTTCTTCTTCTGTATAAACATTATCAACAAAAGTTTCAAAACTTGAACCTTCATTAATTTTTTCTATTTTCTTTTCATCTTTAGAATTATTTATAAGTTCCTTTGTATTAACTGATTTTTTAGCTGGAAGCTCATTTTTCTTTTTAATTACTACATTTAGTTCTATAAGAACTAAAATAATAGCAATTGCAAAAATCAAAATAAAAATTAAATTAACTTTTTTAAAGGTTTTATTTTTTTTCAACTTCTTCCTCCAATATGCATAAAAAAGTATATCATTAATAAATCTTTATAACAACATTTTTTATATATCATTTCAGTTACAAAATTCTATAAAATTTTAAACTACAAGTCTACCATATTTTTTATTTAACATCTCTCTTTTTTTCTTCCACTCTGGAATAAATATACTCACAAAATTATAGAAATTATTATCATGATGAATATACTTAAAATGTGCAAGTTCATGTACAATAACATATTCAATACACTCTACTGGAGTTTTTACTAAATTCACTGCAAACTCAACCTTATTCTTTTTTGGTGTGCAACATCCCCATCTAGACTTAAATTTCTTAATATATACATCAGGAAATGGAATATTATATTTTTTCATTTTTTCATAATACACTTCTACATACTTTATCGTAATTTCTAAGCATTCTTTCTTAAGCCATTCTTCATAAACTTTTTTAATATATTCTGCATTAGCAACGTATTTCTCTTTTATCGTTAAAATTATGTTTTCTTCTGATATTTTTATATCATTTACTTGTCCAGAAATAATTTTGCTTTTATATTTTCTTCCTAAAAAATATAAATTACTATCATTAATTAATTCTATTCTTTCTTTGTCAGAAAAATTTTTTTCTTGTAAGCTTATCTGTTTAATAATCCATTGTTTCTTTAATTTTATAAATTCTTCTATTCTTTCTAGTGAACATGATTTTGAAGTAGTAATTACTAATTTACCATCTAAAGAAAATCTCATATACATATTTTTTATCTTTTTTCTTTTAATATAATAATATATTATTTTATCATCTAGCATAAGCCAACTTTCTTCTATCTTTTCCATTTCTCTCCTCTTTTTATAAAATCAAAGATATTTATAATTTTAAAAAGTTTAGTAAATTTTCCTATAATACAAAAAAGCATTTTAGTAAAACTAAAATGCCTTTACTTATTATTTTTATTTATTTGTTTTTACAGCTAATTCAAACATACTAGTATTCTCATAATCTTTTATCATCACATCAATAACTTTTCCTTTATAAAAAACAACTTTTATTTGTTTTCCACTATCTGAATTACCTGGAACTAAAGTAGCTGTTACTGTATATATTTTTTTATTATCTTTATCTTTTTTAGGCTCTTTTATGTTTTTTACTTTATAATCTGTAGAATATGAATCACTTTTCTTAGCAAATTCTTTTAAACCTTCTTCCATATCCTCAATTTCATCAGCTTTTTTCTTTAATTTCTTATATTCTTTCTTAAAGTCTTCTGCTTCTTGGTCTGCTTCCATCCATGCAGCAGCTGCTTTTACATCAATAAGTTTATCATCTATTGCATCTTTCATTTTATCTTCTGAATATAATGCTTTAACAATATCTTTTACCTTATCTTCATATTTTTTTGGTTTACTACTAAATACTACTTTTCCTAATAATATTATAACTATAAGAACAACTAAAGCTGCTACAACTCCTCCAACAAGTCTCTTGTTTTTTAATAATTCCATTACTTTTTCTTTCATATTTTTTCTCCCCTTTTTATATTTATTCTTCTTCAATATATTGAATGCCATCTAAGAAAGACTCTTCATCTGAATCCATAATATAAATTACAACTTCATCATAAAATACCATTGTAAGCTCTAATTCTTGTCCTGACATACTAATTGTTAAAACAATTTTAGAAATTTTTTCATCATCTTCAGATATCTCTGGTTCAGAAATATCTTCTAATTTCACTTCAAAATCTATATCAGACATGTCTAATTCATTTCCATCATCATCTGTCATAGTTGTGTTTTCAACGGAATCACTCATCGCTCTTATTAGTTCTTCTGCTTGTTTCATCGCTTTTGGCATATTTAATGCTTTTTCAGTTAATTCTTCTATTCTCTCGTCATCATCAGCAAGATTACTATATTCATCTAAAAATTTAGAGTCATCTAATTCTGCATCTTGGTATGCAACATATGCTTTTGGATCAAAATATTCATCGACAAAATCTTTTATTTCATCTTCATCAGCAAAACCCTTTACAAACTTTTTAGCAGCTTCTTGATAAAATTCTTCTATTCCAAAATCCTTGTCCTCATCATCTTCTTCATCGTCATCATCATCAGTTTCATTTGTAGTATTATTATCTGTTTTATTTTCATAAGTATTTCCTAATTCATTTGTTGTAGATTGGCTATTATCAAGTTTAACCACAGAAACTCTACTTTTAGATTTTTTGCTAGTTACGCCTATAACTATAAAAGTAACAATTGCAATTATTATTATCGCTATTCCTAATAAAATTGGAATCAAAGTTTTTTTATTTCTAAACAAATCTCTCATTTTTTCCTCCATATATACATTTGTAAATATTATATTTATTTTATAAAAAAAAGTAAATACATTTACCTATTTTTGTTTTTTTATGCAATCAATAAAATCAAAGAAAAATAGCAAAAATGCTAGCTTTTTTCGGTATTTTATGGTATAATAAGAATGTAGTGAGTATTAATATTTTAAGACTTTCTAACTTAAATATTAAAAGGAGAAATCAAATGTTTAATATGTCAAAAGAAGAAAAATTAAACTTCGATATTGCTAACCTTAAACAAGATTTTGCCATTGAAAATATGTACATAACAGATGAAGATTTCGAGATAATAAAAAAATATTCAAATGATGAAATCTCTGAGAGTGAAATGATTAATATAATAACAGATAACACTCTAAAAGGAGTTTAATATGGAAAATTTTTATGAAACTAAAAATTCACTTTATTGCTATCCTGGAACAAATATCCTAATTAATAAATTAGATATCCACGATAGCAATAAATTATTTAAATTAGAAAAACAAATTGTTCTTGCTAAATCTTATATTTTAAGACAAAATACTAAAATTAAAAATTTTGATAAAAAACATTTTGTTGAAATACACTATTTTTTATTTTGTGATTTATATCCATTTGCAGGAAAATTTCGCAATGAAAATATTTCTAAAGGTGAATTTACATTCGCTAGTTGGGAATTTATAGAAAGCGAATTAGATAGATTATTATTAGAACTAAAAAACGAAAATTACTTATCAAATATTAGTAAAGAATCATTAGTTAAAAGATTAGCTTATTATTTATCTGAATTAAATGTACTTCATCCATTCAGAGAAGGAAACGGTAGAACTATACGTGAATTCATTAGAGAATTAGCTTTTAAAAATGGTTATATATTAGATTTAAGAAAAACCACTTCTAAAGAAGTATTCGACGCTAGCGTTAAATCTGTTTATGACACTACTGATTTAGAAAAAATACTTGATTTATGTTTAATAGAAAATAATAGTGAACCTATAAAACTTAAATAAAAAAAATAAAGCTTGATATAAAGTCAAGCTTTATTTTTTAGTCATTATTCATTTTCTTGATATTCATTTCCCATGCTTGTAAAATCTGGCATAATCATAAATATTTTTTCATCATATAAATATGCATATACACCCATTTCTACGCCTTCAGAAACCATTGTAAATCTTGATACTTTTACTCCTTTGATTTCAGATAATGTTTTTCCTATAATAGTTTTATCAGTTTCTATATCTTTTAAATCTTCAATATCTTTAACTTCAAGATTAGTTCCTTCTTCAGAATAAGTTTCGAATACATTTACTACATTTTCTATGAATTCGTTATTTTCATATTCTTCACTTTTAGCATTTTTATATAATTCTTCAAAATCTTCTGGTTCTTCACTTTGACTCATAGCATAAAAAGCTTTTAAATTAACTTTTTCTTTTACAAATTTTTTCATATCTTCTTTATTTCCACAAGCTTTAGCAAATTCTTTAATTTGTTCTTTGTGATATGAAGGTTTTTCTGGTTCTTTGTTTTCATCTTTGTTTGATAATTTAACAGCTACTAAAGCAGCTACTGTAGCAATTATAACTATTAAAGTCACAGCTATAATAGTAATAAGTCTTTTATCAATTTTTTTAGTATTCTCCATCTTTATCTCCCTTATTTTCTAATTATAGGCTACCTTCAGTTGCAGTAACCATTAAAATTTTTCCTTTATAAAATAATGCATACAAATCAACTGTTTGACCTTCAGATTCTACAGTGAACTTAGCTTTTTTCAATTCTTTTAATTTAATCATGTCTTCTCCGATGATTTTTCCATCACTAGAATCTAATTCTTCCATTTCACCAATATCAGTAACATTAAGTGCTGTTCCTATAGAAGAATACATTTTAAAAATAGTATTTACCTTGTTTACAAAAGTTGCAGATTCATAATCTTCTTTTAAAGATATTTTATAGTTTTTTTCAACATCTTCTGCTGTTTTACTATATTGCATTGCGAAATATGCTCTTAAATTAACATATTGTTTTACATATGCTTCCATTTTCTCATCACTTTCGCAAGCTTTAGCAAATTCTTTAATTTGTTCTTTATAATCTACTACTTTTTCTTTATTAGCTAAGGCAACAACTGCAATAATAACAGCAACTATTATAACCATTGCTAATCCCATAATTAAATGCTTATTCATTACAGGTGCTTTTGTTTTTACATTTTCATTTACTTCTTCTTCCATTTCTTTCCTCCATTAGATTCATAGCAAATTCGCATATTTTTTATAAGTTAAAATCTTATTGTAACATGTCTTGATATCCTTGTATATCAGGCATTATCATTAACATTTCACCTTTATAGAAAAGTGCATAGCATTTTCCTTCTTCATCATCTATTTTTAAAGTACATTCAGCTACTTTCATTCCTTTTATTTCAGAAAAAGTACTTAAAAAGTTATCTTTATCATCTGGAATTTTTTCTAATTTACCAATTTTTTCAACTTTAACTTTTTGTCCATCTTCTCCAACATACATTCCGAATACTTTTACTACATCATCTATAAAATCATCTTTTTTATAGTCTGATTTCTTTGCTTTTTTGTACTCTTCATCCATATCTTTTGGTTCTTCACTCTCTTGCATTGCATAATATGCTCTTAAATTAACATATTTTTTAACGTATTTTTCCATCTTTTCTTCGCTCTCGCAAGCAGCAGCAAATTTCTTTATTTGGCTTTTGTAAGATGGTTTACCAAATAAAGCTACACATGCAATTGCAACCACTATTAGTGCAACTACTATTCCTATAATTAATCCCTTACTTTTTAATTTTTCTTTCATTATTCTTCCTCCTATTAAATGATTTTTACAAATTATATATAAAAATTATTTAATAGTCAATTCATTATTCTCACAATTAATAAAAACTTCTGAATTAGGCACTACTACTTGTTCTAATATTTTTCTAGCAACTAAAGTTTCTAATTTTTGCTGAACAAATCTCTTAAGCGGTCTTGCTCCGTAAGTAGCATCATAGCCATTTTCTATTAAATATTCTTTTGCTTTTTCATCTAAAATAATTTTTATTTTTCTATCTGATAATCTTTTATTTAAATCAGCAATTTCTATATTTAAAATCTGTTCTATTTCGTCTTTTCTTAAAGGCTTGTATAAAATAATATCATTTAAACGATTTAAAAATTCTGGTCTAAATGAAACCTTTAATAACTTATCTATTTTATTTTCAGCATCTTCACTTATATTACCATCTTTATCAATTCCATCTAAAATAATATCAGAACCTAAATTTGAAGTTAAAATAATTATAGTATTTTTAAAATCCACTAATCTTCCTTGAGAATCTGTAATTCTACCATCATCTAAAACTTGAAGTAAAGTATTAAATACATCTGGATGCGCTTTTTCTACTTCATCAAATAATACTACACTATAAGGTTTTCTTCTTACTGCTTCTGTTAATTGACCTCCTTCTTCATAACCAACATATCCAGGAGCTGCACCAATTAACTTAGAAACAGAATATTTTTCCATATATTCAGACATATCTATTCTAATCATATTATGTTCATCATCAAATAATGCCTCTGCTAAGGCTTTAGCTAAACCTGTTTTACCAACACCTGTTGGTCCTAAAAACATAAATGAACCTATTGGCCTATTAGGATCTTGAATTCCTGCTCTTGAACGAATAATTGCATTAGTAACTCTAGTAACTGCATCATCTTGACCAATAATTTTTTTATGAAGTAAAGTGCCCAAGTTTAATATTTTATCTCTTTCACTTTCAACTAATTTTGAAACTGGTATCCCAGTCCATTTAGCAATAATTTTTGTAATTTCTTCTTCTGTTACTTTAGTTCTTAACAAACTCGATTCTCTAGATTTTGCAGCCAATTCTTCTTGAATTTTTAATTGTTCTTGAATCTCTGGTAATTTTCCATATTTTAATTCTGCAGCTTTATTTAAATCGTAATTTCTTTCTGCTTGTTCAATTTCACTATTAACTTTTTCTAGTTCTTCACGCATTTTCTGAGCTTTATATATTGCATCTTTTTCGTTTTGCCATTTAGTCTTCATTTCATTAAATGTAGATTGCAAATCAGCTATTTCTCTTTGAATTGTAGCTAATCTTTCCAATGAAGCTTCATCTTTTTCTTTTTTCAAAGCTGTTTCTTCTATTTGATATTGTGTAATCTTATGAGAAATTTCATCAAGCTCCATTGGCATAGATTCCATTTCTGTTTTTATCATTGAACATGCTTCATCTATTAAATCAATTGCTTTATCTGGTAAAAATCTGTCTGATATATATCTATTTGAAAGTGTTGCAGCTGTGATAATTGCACTATCAGTAATTTCTACTCCATGATATACTTCATATCTTTCTTTTAAACCTCTTAATATTGATATTGTATCTTCTACAGTTGGTTCATCAACTATTACATGTTGAAATCTTCTTTCTAATGCAGAATCTTTTTCTATATATTTTCTATATTCATTTAATGTTGTTGCACCTATACAATGTAACTCTCCTCTTGCAAGCATTGGCTTTAACAAGTTTCCTGCATCCATTGCTCCACTTGTTTGTCCTGCTCCGACAATTGTATGAATCTCGTCAATAAATAAAATTATTCTTCCTTCACTTTTTTTGATTTCTTGAAGTACTGCTTTTAATCTTTCTTCAAATTCACCTCTATATTTTGCACCAGCTACTAAAGCTCCCATATCTAGAGAAAAAATTGTACAGTTTTTTAATCCTTCAGGAACATCTCCTCTAACAATTCTTAATGCTAAACCTTCTGCAATTGCTGTTTTACCAACACCAGGCTCACCTATTAAACATGGATTATTTTTAGTTTTACGTGATAAAATTCTTATTACATTTCGTATTTCATCATCTCTTCCTATAACAGGATCTATTTTATTATCTCTAGCTAATTCTACTAAATCTGTTCCATATTTTTTCAAAACATCATATGTGTCTTCTGGAGTATCAGAAGTTACTCTACTATTTCCTCTAACCTCTTGCAATACTTTTAAAAACTCACTTTTCTTTACATTAAATAATTTAAATAATTCATTAATCTTTTCATTTGCTTTATTAAATAAAGCTATCATCAAATGTTCTACTGAAACATATTCATCTTTCATTTTTTCTGCAACCTTTTCAGAATCAGTTAATACACTATCAGTATCTTGAGTTATATATATTGAATCTATTTTTCTATCTCCCATTACTCTTGGTAATTTATTAACTTCATCATCAACAGTAGTTTTAAAATTTTCATTTACATTCATTCTTTTTAATATCTGAACAATTAAGCTATCTTCAATATTTAAAAGCGCAGATAAAATATGAAGTTGCTCTACTTGTTGATTTTCATGTTCTATCGCTATTGATTGAGCCTTCTTAATTACCTCTAAAGATTTTTGTGTTAATTTTTGTGTATCCATAAAATCCACCTACTTTTCTTTAAAATTCTATTTACATTGAAATTATACATCCGCTTTTTAGCAATGTCAATACAAGACTGCTAATTTTATTTTCTATATATATTTCTAAATTATTATAAATATATCAGTAACAATATAAGTTTTAAAACTGCGCTAGCGACCAAACGAAATGAACGTAGTGAATGTAGTGCGAAATTGAGCAATCGACCTTATAAAAACGGAGTTTTTTATTAAGGTGATTGCGAAGAGCAAAGTTTTAAAAACTTATATTGTTATTGATATATGATATCGTTAATTAAACAAAAAGTACATTAAACTTAGTATTCCCTAAATTTAATGTACTATAAAACTTATCTTCTTTCTTGTCTTCTATCTTCAAAGTTAATAGCAACTTCTTCTTTAGTCACTAAATCAACATCAAAGAAATCTCTTTTAGAATAACCTAAAATAGCAGCTAGCATTTTATAAGGAGACTTTTTAATAAGTGCATTATAACTTCTTGTTGTATCATTATAAGCCCTTCTTGTAACCTCAATATCTTTTTCAATAGCAGTTAACTCATTTTTCAAATTAACAAAATTATTAGAAGCTTTTAAATCAGGATATCTTTCCATAGAATCAAAAACATTTTTAAAAATAGCTGAAAATTTATCTTCAAGTTTTTGTCTATTATTAACTGGCATCTTTTCAGACAAAGCTTCTTTTATATCGTCAATATCAGTCAATGTTACTTTTTCTATGTTTTGATAACTTTTAACAATCTCTTGCAAATTAGGAATTAATCCTAGTCTTCTTTTTAAAACTTGGTCTAAAGTTTTAAGTGCATTTATATTGTCATCTCCACTTTTCACAATTTTATTAAACAACCTTATTACAAATACTACTAAAATAACTAATAATATTACAACAATAATTGTACCTGCCATCATTTTCTCCTTATACTTCTAATCTTTTGATTTCATCTATATTAATATTTTCATTTAATATAGAAGTTGCAATAGTAGCAAAAGTAGGATCAATATCAGTTAAATAAAGCTCATATTCTCCAGTTTTGCTATCAGAAGTTTCTAAATTAAACCCTGAAATTTTCTTTTTTAAATATTTTGCAAGTTCTACACCTGTATCTATAATTTCAATTCTATTAGATAATTCTTTTCTCATTAATTCTTTAAACAATGGATAATGTGTGCATCCTAAAATCAATTTATCAACATGTTTAAACATTTTCATATATTCTCTAACAGTATATTCAGCTACCTTGTTGCTTATCCAGCCTTCTTCTGCCATTGTTGCGAGCAAAGGTGCTGATACACTTATAATTTCTGCATTTGGTATATATTCTGAAATTTTCTTTTCCCATGCACAGCTTCTAATAGTTCCTTTAGTAGCTATAACTCCAATTGTATTATCTCTTTCATCAATTCTGTCTCTTAGATTTAATACAGTTGGCTCTATTATTCCTATTATAGGAACTTCATATATTTTTTGTAATACCTCTATAGCTTGACTAGTTACTGTACCACAAGCAATAACAATTATTTTAACTCCTTGTTTTACTAAAAAATCCACATTTTGTTTAGCTATTTCAATAATAGCATCTTGTGATTTTTGTCCATAAGGAAATCTCTTTGTATCTCCTAAATATATATATTTTTCATTAGGCAATTCTTTTATCAATTCTTTTAAAACATTCAGTCCGCCTAATCCTGAATCAAATACACCTATAGGTCTATTATTCATTTTATCTGTCCTTTCATCTTTTAAAATCATACACATTATACCTATAAAATCTCAATATTGCAATTTTTTTCCTTTAAACAATATGCATAATACATATCAGATATCAATACAAAAATTAATACTAAATATCCAAAAATATTATAATATATATCAACTAAAAAGTTACTTAAAAATATCATTCCAATACATATTAGTGGAACAACTACCAATATACTAGCAATTTGATTTAGCTTACTTTTTTCAAATAATTCATATCTAACACTTAAATATGTAATAACTGTAATAAATCCTTCAAATATTAGCAATGACATAAATTTTATAAATACATTTTTCATATAATTCATCGTTATATCATAATCTGCATTCATGCCTATCAAAATAGATATAATAAAAATAAATATATTACTTGCAAGCATAATTAATATTCTTAAAGTAATATCATTTTTTTCTAATTTTACAGAATTCTTTAATATATATAATTGAAAAATAAACGCTATTATTGACAATATAAATACAACTATAGAAATTAAATTTCTACTAAAAAAATTTGATATTATTTTAATAAAACTTGGTCTACTAATTTTATTGTTTTCAAATGAAACTTCTAAAATAATATCTGTTCCTGGATATACTAAACTATCATCTGAATATTCAATATATTCTTTATCTATTTTTACTGGTAAATTAACTTTTTCTATCTTTGATTCATTTGATAATGTACTAATTTCAAAATAATCTTTGTCTATTTTTGTTCCACTTGGAAATTTAATTTTAATAGTATAATTATTAATTGGAATTCCAAAAGAATCACTAAATAAGTTCCAATTTATATTACAGCTATCTTTTTTAAATTTGATTAAGTTACTAACTTTATATTTAATATTATATGTATATTTTTTAACACTTAGCTCTTTATTAGTTAAATTTATAACTATATTTCTGTCTTTTCTATTAATCTTTAAATCAATATTTTCTCCATTTTCAGAAGCCTCAATATTAGTTATTTCGATTTTTCTTCCATCATATTCTACAGGAAAACTTCTTTTTACAACATATTCTTTCATATGTTCTGTAGCTACTATTGTAAAACTTTCTTCTACATCTACAGAAGAATCTTCATTAATCTCCATTTGTATATTAAAATCTACTACCTTTTCTTCAATATCCGCTTCTTTTGCAAACAAATTTATATTATTAATAGCAAAAAACATAACAAATACAATACATATTCTTAAAATATTTTTATTCACTATCTTACCTCATCTTTATCTTTATCTTTTTCTAGTTCTGCTTTTATTTTTGATAACATTTCTTTAAAATCTTTAAATGTATATTGAGCTAATCTATTTATTTCTTCTCTGTTGCCATCAGAATATTTATCATACATTACAGCTACATCAATTCCTGCATTGTTTGCTGCTTCAACACCTATTAGTGCATCTTCTACTATTAAGCATTCTTCTGGTTTTGCTCCTAACTCACTTAAAATTTTATAATGTACTTCCGGATTAGGTTTCAATTCTTTTACTGCTCCTTTTGAATATACTAATGTAAATATATCATCAAAATTTGCTTTTCGAATTATATTTTGATTATGATTTCTATAAGTTTCTATTGTATGGTCATTTGTTGTACTTGCAATTACTAATGTAAATCCTTTTCTTTTTAAATATTTCAAAACTTCTTCTGCTTGTGGTTTATAATCAATTACATTTCTTAAATAATTGTCTGCAATCTCATATCTTAATTTTTTTATCTCTTCTTTTGATGCTGTTGCTCCATATTTTTCTTTCAAAAATCCACAATATAATAAATACGCATCTCCTTGTTTACTATATTCTTTTAATTTTTCATCTCTTTGCTTTCCGATATCTTCGTCCCCAACTGATTTTGTTCCTACTTCTGCTATTAGTCTTCTATCTATTTCATTCCATATTCCTACTGAATCAATTAATGTTCCATCTAAATCAAATATAATTACTTTCTTATTTTCTAACATAACTATTCCTTTTCTTAAACAATTTTAGTCAATTATATTCAATTTTAGCAAAATTAGCAATAATACTTTCAATAAGTATTAAAGTTAAGTGCAATTAAATAAAAAAGTAGTCAATATAATTTAAAATTTGCTCTTCGCAATTCAAGGAAGTTAATTTAAACAAGTTTAAATTAACTTCTAAGACTGTAACAAGCATAGCTTTAACAGTCTTAGCAGCTAGCGCATTTTAAATTGCTATTGATTACTTTTTTATTTTTTACAATTAAGTTTGTTGATATTGAAAGTATTATTCCTCTTCCTCATCAAATTGAGAATTATATAAAGTAGCATAAAAGCCATCTTTAGCTAAAAGTTCCTCATGATTTCCTTGTTCTACAATATCACCATTATTAATAACCAAAATCATATCAGCATTCTTAATAGTAGATAACCTATGAGCAATAATAAAACTAGTTCTACCCTTCATTAAGTTATCCATAGCAGCTTGAATTTGAATCTCAGTTCTAGTATCTATTGAACTTGTAGCCTCATCTAAAATTAATATCTCTGGATCTGCTAAAATAACACGAGCAATTGTTAATAGTTGCTTCTGTCCAGCAGAAATATTGCTTGTTTCCTCATTCAAAACATTATTATATCCGCCAGATAATGTTTTAATAAAATGATGTACATGAGCAGCTTTTGCAGCTTCTATAATCTCATCATCAGTTGCATCTGGCTTACTATATTTAATATTATCTTTTATAGTTCCCCCGAATAACCAAGTATCTTGAAGAACCATTCCAAAATGCTGTCTTAAATCACCCTTTTTAAAATCTTTAATGTCATATCCATCTATAGTAATTTTTCCAGAATTTAAATCATAAAATCTCATAAGTAGTTTTACAAGAGTAGTTTTTCCAGCTCCAGTTGGACCAACAATAGCAATTTTCTGTCCATCTTTTACAGAAGCATTAAAATCATTAATAATTATTTTATCTGGATTATATCCAAAATGAACATGTTCAAATTCTACGTTTCCTTTTAAAGATTTTACATCTGCCGGATTCTTGTCAGAATCTTTTTCTTCTTCTTCATCTAAGAAATCTAAAATTCTTTCTAATGCTGCAACCATAGTTTGAATTTGAGTCATTACTTGTGCTACCTCTCCAATTGGTCTTGTAAATTGCTTGTTATATTGTACAAAACTTTGAATATTTCCAACAGTAATTCTTCCTTTTATCGCAAAATATCCTCCAGCTACTGCTACAGCTACATAACCTATATTGCTAATAAAGTTCATAACTGGATGCATAAATCCACCCATAAATTGAGATTTCCAACCTGCACTAAATAATTTATCATTATATTCTTTAAATTCTTCTAAAACATCATCTTCTTTATTAAAAGCTTTTACAATTAATTGACCACTATATACTTCTTCAACTTGACCGTTAACATTACCCAAAACATCTTGTTGAGCCTTAAAGTATTTTTGTGACTTACTAACAATTCCTTTTACTAAAAAAGCTGCAACTGGTAATATTATCAATGATATTAATGTCATAGGAATATTAATTGAAATCATCATTACAAGTATTCCTATAATCGTACAAATTGCAGTTATAATATCAGTAATACATTGATTAAAAGCTTGCCCAAAAGTATCAATATCATTTGTTAAAACAGATAATACTTCACCTTTATTTTTCTTATCAAAAAAGTTCATTGGTAATTTGTGAATCTTTTTTGACAACTCATCTCTCATTTTATATGTTAAAGTTTGTGAAACTCTAGTCATTACTAAGCTTTGAATTAAAGAAAACACAGCACTAATAGCATATAATCCAACTAAAATAAGTATAATTTCAAGTATCTTATCAAAATTTATTCCACCTGTACCAGAAATCTTTCCGACAATACCCGTATAAATTTCAGTTGTAGCATTTCCTAAAATTTTAGGTCCTACAATAGTAAAAATTGTACTAGCAATAGCAAAAATGAAAACAATAATTAATGGTATTTTATATTTTTCTAAATATCTTTTAGAAAATTTAACAACTGTTCCTTTAAAATCTTCAGCATTTTCTACAGCTCCAGCTCCCATTGGTCCATGTCCACCTGGTCCTCTAGGTCTTTTAACTTTAATATTTTCTCTTCTTTCTTCACTCATTATTTGTTTTCACTTCCTTCCTGTGTTGTTTTATTTAGTTCCTCTTCAGATAATTGTGATAATGCAATTTGCCTATAAGTTTCACAATTTTTCATTAACTCTTCATGAGTTCCTTTTCCTACTATATTTCCATCTTCTAATGTAATAATTTGGTCTGCATTTAATACAGTATTAATTCTTTGAGCAACTATAATAACAGTTTTATCTTTAGTAACTGCTTTTAAATCTTCTCTTAATGCACAATCTGTTTTATAATCTAATGCAGAAAAACTATCATCAAAAATATATATTTCTGGATCAGAAGCAATTGCTCTAGCAATAGATAATCTTTGCTTTTGTCCTCCTGATACATTTGTTCCTCCCTGTGAAATTGGTGCTTGATATTTTTCTGGTTTTGTTTCTATAAATTCTGTTGCTTGAGCTATTCTAGCAGCATCAATCATCCTTTCATCATTCATATTTTTATCAGCAAATTTAATATTAGACTCTATAGTACCTGAGAATAAAACACCTTTTTGTGGTACAAATCCTATTATATCTCTTAAAGATTTTTGAGAAACATCTTTTACATTAACGCCATCGATGCACAATTCTCCACCAGTTACATCATAAAATCTTGGTATCAAATTAACAATTGTTGACTTTCCACTACCTGTACTACCAATAATAGCAGTTGTTTTTCCAGGCTCTGCTGTGAAACTAATATCTGTTAATGTTTCAGTATCAGCATCTGGATATTTAAAACATACATTTTTAAATTCTACCAATCCCTTTTTAGCATCATCAAGTAACTTTGTATTTTCTTTATCTTTGATACTTAAGTCTTGTTCTAAAATTTCCATAATTCTATTGGCAGAAATTGCTGCTCTTGGAAGCATAATTGAAACCATAGAAATCATTAAGAACGCCATTACAATTTGCATAGTATATTGAATAATTGCCATCATATCTCCAACTTGCATAATTCCATTATTAATATTTTTAGCACCAAACCATACAATCATAAGTGATATTCCATTCATTAAAAACATAAGTATTGGCATCATAAATGACATAACATTATTTACAAAAAGGTTTACTTTCATTAAATCTACATTTGCTTCATCAAAACGTTTTTCTTCTGACTTTTCTTTATGAAAAGCTCTAATAACAGGAAGTCCTGTCAAAATTTCTCTTGCTACTAAATTTATTTTGTCAATAAAGCTTTGTAATTTTTTGAACTTAGGCATTGCTACAATAAACAATATAATCATAATTGAAATAATAGATAAAATTGCAAATCCTATAATCCAAATCATTGATGTACTACTCTTATTAATGACTCTTATTAATCCACCAATTCCCATTATTGGTGCAAAAACTACCGTTCTAAATAAAATTTGAATCATACTTTGAATTTGTTGAATATCATTTGTACTTCTGGTAATTAAAGAAGCTGTAGAAAATTCTCTAAATTCTTTAGTAGAATATTTCAATACTTTTTCAAAGACTTCTTCTCTTAAGTGTTTAGCCAAACGACATGCCATTCCAGAAGAGAAAAACATAATTACAACACCTGTTATCATTATAATTAATGCAACACCTAACATCTGAAATCCAGATTTCCATATATAACTTGTTTGTATTTTATCTAAATTCATTCCAATAGCTGCATACTCTTCTTTAATAGCTGTAACTGCTGATTGTTCAATCATAGTTCCTACTTTTTCATCAATGATATTTCCAAAAGAATCAATTATTGGCTTTGATTGCTCTTCTGGTATTTCTTTAATTATTTCTATTAATGTTTTTTCTTTTAAATATGTAGCTTGATATGATGGCATTTGAGATAACATCTGTTCTTTAATCTGATTTGAATTTTCAGTATTTTGCATAAAATACATTACTACTAAAGGTTTAGCAATAGCTTGTTCCAATTTTTCTACATTTTCATCTGATATTTTCTCTTTTAATACATATATTGGCTCATCTTTTAAAGCTGGATATTTTTTCAAATACTTATCAAACTCTTTTTCTGATACAGTATTTCGTGATACTAATTCGTAATTATCTAATATAAATTCGTCTTTATCAGTTGCAAATAATACTTCATTTAATTTTTCTTCCCTAATTGCTTCAGGTATAGCTGATTCTATACCACCTTGTTGTATTCCAACATTTACAATTCTTGAAGTATAATCAGGTAGAGCAAGTTCTGCCATAGCTTGTGCTACTAGCAATACTAAAACAATTACAACTGATTTCCACGACTTTCTTAGTTTTAATAAAACTTTAAACATTGTTATTTCCTTTCTTTAATTATTTTTTTATAATTCCATATCTTAAATAATCTAAATCACGTTTGAATGCTTTTATTGCTTTTTCTTTTGAATTTCCATTTTGAAAATCCACCATATTTTTAATCATAATTCCCATAAGCATGTGAAAAATAGTTTCTAATTCTTCTACCGTTTCAACTTTGTATTTAGATGTATCTAAATATTTTAATATCTTCCCCAAATCAATTAGTTTAGGTGGATGTATGCATTTATTTTCTGTATTATTTCTTTCTTGACTGTTTTTTACATACTCTATAATCTTTTTTTCTAAAATCAATCTATCTTTATTTTTACCAGAAATAGTATTAGAAAAAAATTTCTCAAATGCAATTAATATATCACCATCAACCTCTTGAATTTTTTTAACAAAATCTTGTTCATCTTTGAACATACGATTTTTCATTATATAATCTACCAAATCTTCTCTTGATTCAAAATATTGATAAAAACTGCCTCTAGGAATTCCTGCCTGATTAATAATATTTTTGATTATTACTTCACCATTTTCTACACGTATAAATTCATCTATAGCAGCATTTATTACTCTATTTTTCTTATCTTCTGGTAAATTATAAAAAGTACTTGTAGGCATTATCCTCCCTCCTTTATTATATTCTTAAACATTATAAATGACACTGTGTCATATGTCAATATATAAATAACACAAAAAAAATTAAGATTGTATTACAACTAAATACAATCTTATTTTTTATCTTTGCAATTAATTTAAATTCTATTCTTCAATTAAAAGTTTTTCTATTCCTTCTTGAAATTTAGAAATATCAGAAACTTTAAGAGCGAAATATGGTAAATCTTTATCTTCTTCTTTTACAAATACTACAAATTCACCATCTAAATTCATTTTCTTTGGTGGTTCTTCTTCTTCCATTGCTGTTTCTTTTGTCATTATAATTGCCTCACTTTTTATTTTTCCACCTTTGTTATCCATTTCAAGTTTAATTGTTTGTAAAGCTTTTTCAATAATTATTTCATCACCATTTTTACAAGCAATTTCCTTTTTTTCAAGTTCTTTATATTCTTTTAACATATTAAATTTTAAATTAGGAATTTTTAATGTATCTTTTTCTTCCATTTTTTCGCTACCAGTATATTCATCTGCTGATTTTTCAATTTCTTCGTATATTTTAGCAAAAGTTTTTCCTTTTACTCCTTTAGCAAAAATTACTTCATCACCATCTTTAGTAGCTACTGAAAATGCAAAATTATCATTATCCTCATAATATAAGATAGTTACTTGTTCTTTTACTTTTTCATTTGTATTTTCTTCTATTCCGAAATATTTAACATTTTCAAACCATTTTCCTTCATGTTCAAATACGCCTTCATCTAATATATCAAAAGGTTCTTCATATTCAAATACTTTTTTAAGCATTGCATAAAATACATGAGCAGACTCGTCTTTTCCATCTCCCCAATTATCACCTTCGTCTATAATATCAGAATCTTCATCAAATTTATCCTTTACTCCTTTAAGTATTTCTTCTTTTAATTTATTTGATTTTACTCCCCATTTTTTATAATAATACTCATCAGAAATATCTTCTTCTGTAAAAAGTTCATCATTCAAATTTTCTAAATAATCTGGTTCAGCATCATCTAAAAATTCAACATCTTGCTCAACTAATTCATTTTTCATATCATTCCAAACTAATTGAAAAGTTGGACACCATGCTGTATCTGCTACAACTTCATCTTCCATGGTTGGAACTATTTCAATATCTTCTGAATCACCACCTGTAGGTGTTTCTACTTCATTTTTCACAGTATTAGTTTCATTTAATGTAGAAACTTTATTTTCTTTTGAATCGTCTTTCTTTGTCATTTGAAGAAAAATAATACATGATAATAAAGCAAGTACTACTATTAAAGTAACAATAACTACTATAGCTATAATTTTTCCATCTTTTTTCATTTGTTATCTCCTTTTATTTTTAATATAAATAATTATATATATATTTTTTTAGTAAAACAAGTATATTAGACATAAAAAAGAGAGCATATTGCTCTCTTTAATTTTATTTTGCGTATTCTATAGCTCTAGTTTCACGAATTACATTAACTTTAATTTGTCCTGGATATTCCATTTCTGCTTCAACTTTTTTAGCTACATCTCTTGCCATAACTATCATATCATTATCTGAAATTTTATCTGGTTTTACAATTAATCTTATTTCTCTACCAGCTTGTATAGCAAAAGATTTATCAACACCTTCAAAAGAATCAGCAATTCTTTCAAGTTCTTGTAATCTTTTAATATAAGTTTCTAATGTTTCTCTTCTAGCACCAGGTCTTGATGCTGAAATTGCATCAGCTGCTTGTATAAGTACAGCTTCTAAACTTTGAGGCTCAACATCTCCATGGTGTGCTTGTACACAATTTATAACTGTGTCATTTTCTTTATAACGTTTTAATATATCAACACCAATTTCAACATGTGTTCCTTCCATATCGTGATCTAAGGCTTTTCCTATATCATGTAATAAACCTGCTCTTCTAGCAATCTTAGGATTTAATCCTAGCTCATCAGCCATTATTCTAGCAAGGTTTGATACTTCAATAGAGTGATTAAGAACATTTTGTCCATAACTTGTTCTGTATTTTAATTTACCCAAAAGTTTTACTATATCTGGATTTAAGCCATGTACACCTGTTTCTAAAACAGCTCTTTCTCCTTCTTCTTTAATGATTGCTTCAACTTCTTCTTTAGCTTTTTCAACCATTTCTTCAATTTTTGCTGGATGAATTCTACCATCTTCTAATAGTTTTTCAAGAGCAATTCTAGCAACTTCTCTTCTTAGTGGATCAAAACCTGAAATAATAACTGCTTCAGGAGTATCATCTATAATTAAATCAATTCCTGTTAATGTTTCAAGTGTTTTAATATTTCTTCCTTCTCTACCAATTATTCTACCTTTCATTTCATCATTCGGTAATGAAACAACAGATACTGTAGTTTCAGAAGTATGATCAGCAGCACATTTTTGAATAGAATAAGCTACCATTTCTTTAGCTATTTTAGATGATTCTTCTTTATATTTATTCTCAAAATCTTTAATCATTTGAGCCTTTTCTGGAACAATTTCATTTTCCAAAGAATTTAATAACATCTTTTTAGCTTCATCAACTGATAATCCTGATATACGTTGTAATTCAGCAAGTTCTTCTTCTTTCTTTGTTTCTAATTCTTGTTTTATAGCTTCACTTTCAGCTATTTTAGCATTCAAATCTTTTTCTTTATCTTCTAAAGATTGAACTCTTTTATCCAAATTTTCTTCTTTTTGGATTAGTCTTCTTTCTTGTTGTCCTACTTCTGCTCTTCTCTCTTTAATCTCTTGATCTAAATCATTTCTAAGTTTTAACATTTCTTCTTTAGCTTTGAAAATTTCTTCCTTTTTAGTATTTTCAGCTTCTATCTTCACATTTTCAAGTAATCTTTTAGCTTCATTTTCAGCACTTTTAATTTTAGATTCAGCAATCTTTTTTCTAATAGTAATTCCTAAAGGTATGAATATTGCTGCTGAGACCAAGAGAGTAATTATAACAATAAGTATTTCGCTCATTATAATCAACCTCTTTTCTTATTAATTTTTCAATGTTCATTAAATATATAAATTTCTGTAAATTTTATATTTTTAATTATACCACACATCTATTTTATATGGATTATATCAATTTGTCAAGTTTATTAATATGCTAAACTTTACCAATAAAAAAGAAGTATATCTTTTTAAGACATACTTCTTACATTTAAAATATATTGGGAATTTTAATATTTTCATCTTTAAATGGATTTTCATTAACATACAAAAATTTGGAAGTAACTTCTCTTTTGAACCTATCAGCATATTCCATATTTTTAGTTAAAATTATACTACAGTATTTTTCTCCAAAATTATTAAAAGCATCTATTACATCATCAAAATCCATATCTTCATATATTTCTGCTTCAATACTATTTTCAAAACAACAATTAAAAATTTCTCTTGCTAAGTCTTCAAATTCTTCATCTTCACAATAAATATCAATAACATTATAAGGTATATATTCCATCTCTATATTAGTTATACTCTTACATACATTAAATAAATTTTTATCACCCAAAAATATTATTTTATTTAAGTATTCTTTTTTTTCTTCAATTAAATCTTTATTTTCATAATTATTAAAAGAAACAATATCAAATAATTTATAATCTCTTAAAATTTCTTTATATAATTCCACAATTAATTTATTTACCCCTAAACACATATCATCTATAAGTAAATTAACTATTTGACCATTTAATAGTGCTGATAACAGTAACTCTATAGTAACCACAGGATTACCATAATAAACAACCATTACGTTTTTTGTTTCTTTTTCTATTGGTTCCTTATCAATATATAAATCAATTGTTTCTAACAACTTTTCTAAATATACTACTTTTTTGTTGTATTGATAATCAATCTGATTTAATTTTTCAATTTCTTTTTTGGCATCTTTTAATTCTGTTTTTAATTCTCTACAAATTTTATTAAATATAGTACTTGAAATTTTAACATCTTTTAATTTTGTTATTATCTCCACTGTTTACAATCCCCTTGATTTATTCCTTATCTGTTTTATTATTTAAATATATTTTTTAACATATTCTTCAAATTCTTCTTTTGGAATTGGTTTTGAATAATAATATCCTTGAATTACATCACAATTTATTTTTTTCATAAAATCTACTTGTTCTTTAGTTTCAACACCTTCTACAATTGTTTTAACTTCAAGACGTTTTGCTAAATACATAATATAATTTATAATATTTTCACTACTTGATAAATCTGCTTTATCTACAAACACTTTATCAATTTTTATAACATCAATAGGCATATTCTGTAACATACTTAATGATGAATACCCTGTACCAAAATCATCTATCGAAATCATGAAACCTTTTTCTTTTATATTGTTTAAGATTTTTAGTATATTAATATTATCATCCATTGTTGCACTTTCTGTAATTTCTAAATCAATTTTACTTCTATCTAATTTATATTGATCAGCAATTTCCACATATTCATCAATAAATCTTTCATTAATAAAATGCTCTTTTGAAACATTAATTGAAACTACTGGTTGGAATCCAAACATTTCTTTCCAAGAAGCAATATCACTACATGCTTGTTTAAAAACATATAAATCTAATTTTAATATAAATTTATTTTTTTCAAATAATGATATAAATTTACCTGGTGGAACCATGCCATCTTCTGTTTGCCATCTAACTAAAGCTTCTGCACCTGAAATTGTTTCACTTTTAGCATACATCTTTGGTTGATATACTACTTTAAATTCATTATTTTCTAAAGCCTTTTCCATTGTAGACTCAATTTTTTGTTCTTCAACTAATTGATTTTCAAGTTTTTCATCAAAAATATAGTAATTCTGATGATATAATCCTTTCATTTCAGCACGAGCCATGTATGCTTTATCTAAAATTTGATTTATATCTTTATCTTCTGTTTTTACTTTGTAAACACCTACTGATAAATTAACATGTATATCAATATTCTCTACTTTCAAATCTGATACTTCTTTAATTAGTTTATCTAATACTACATTTATTTCTTTATCATAGCTAAATATTGTCGCAAAAACATCATTAGATATTCTAGATGTAATATTTTTTTCTGGTAAAACTTTAAGCATTTTTTTACCCATTGTTTTTAATATACTATTACAAAATTCATATCCATGTATATTATTTAAAGCCTTAAACTTATTAATATCCATTGTTATTATATACTTATCATCTGTATCTTCTTCTAAAAATACCGCAGCATTTTCTCTAAAATAACTTTCATTTCCTAATTCTGTTATAGAATCTATATAAGCAACTTTATACAAATTGCGACTCTTTTTATAATTAGATATATCTATATATAAAACTGCTATTACTACTACAAAATAAATTCCTAAGAATAGTATAGAAGTTACAACTAATACGGTAAAGAACTCTTTTGCTATAGTATCATTTGCTGCTACTGTTACTATATACCAATCATTTATGTTAATTTTCTCATAATGAACAAAATATGTAGTATTGTTATGTCTAACATCAAATGTTCCTTCTTCTTTTCTCTTAATGTTTTCACTCATTTTTATAATTTTATTTACATTTTCTTCATCTTTTAATTCATATCGATTAATTATATAGTTATATAAATTACCACTATCTTCTTTTATATCTTCAAAAGAATTTATAAGTATTAAACCATCATTATTTATTAGATATGTTCCGCCTTTTCCAAATAATCTTCTTACTAATATTTCTTTATAATCTTCTGTATTGATTGTTCCCATCAATACTAGTTCTTCACCATTAAGGGTAAAAGTTTTAGAATATATATTTACTTGATTATCTGAAACTGTACTAGGCCTGTTTTCTGACAAATATACTTCTTCTTGTTTAAAAAATTCACCTATATTAGTATAATTTTGCACTACATGACCATCACTTGTAACTCCATTTCCATTCTTATCAAGTATTACTAATCTAGTAAAATGATGATGTTCTAATTCTTTATCAAATCTATCAAAAATATCTTGTGGCGTTTTAAAATAGCCTCTTGATATTGAATCTACCATCATTTGTACAAAATTTTCTTGTTCAGTTATTGAAAGATTTAATTGTGTAGCTGTTTGCTCACTAATTTCTGTTATATTTTTGTATACATTTTCATAAGTCATTTCGTTAACAAAATTGATATACAATATTGTTAATAAAGCAATTAAAATTAGAAATAACCACATCCAACCAGCTCTTCTAGTATATGCTTTTGCTCCGATATTTTTTTCATTTTTCTTTTTCATATCTCACCTCAAAATAATTTTCAAAAGTATCATATACTAATTAATATTATTTTTCAACATTTTATTTACCTATTTTTTATATAAATTTAAAAGAGCCTTTTATTCTCTCAATCTTCTTGATTGCTTTATTTTCTCTATCTCTTTTTCAATATTCTCTATATTTTCTAGTGACCTTCTTGAATCAATGCTATATCCGACAATTTCGGCAATCCTTTCTCCCCAAGCAGAAGTATGCCAAATACTCTCAAATTTTTCGTTAAGAGCAGGGTGACTTTCAACTGCAGTAGGTGCAATATCTCCATCTATAACTAAATCTGATTTTATTTTTTCAAAATCTTCTATAGTCATATGTATTATTTTTGTAGCTCTCGCATAGTCTGGCTTTTCTTTTTTAAACATTTTCTCTAAAATTATTAGTCCACCTTTAACATTAGGTAATTTAAAAATCATCATACCAGAATCAAGCATTTCATATGAATATTCTTCATCTAATAATTTCATTAATGTCCATCTATTCATTGGTTCTGAAACATATTCATTTCTTTTTTTAGTTGATGATACTTCAATTCTTGTAGTTTTTTCTTTTCCCTTACCTGAAGCATTTCTTGCTTCTGTTAGTTTCATTGCTTTTAAAGCTTCTTCTTTAGCTTGCTCTCTTCTCTCCTTTTGCTCTTCTGTCAAAGTTCTCTCATCATCTGCAAATGTTGTATAGAAAATTGCTAACTTGTTTTTTCTTTGAATTTCAGTATCTCGCATAATCTGTAATATGCAATCATAATTTCCATTTTTGCAAATCTCTTTTACATCAGCTGGTCTAAGTTTTGCTTTCCTCATCATTTTTGTAACTAATGATGGCCCACTCCAACTTTCTAAAGTAGAAATTGAAATTAAATGTTGCTCATAAAATTTAACTAAATCTTCTTCCTCTATATCTCCGTCCGTTGCTTCAATAATTACTTCTCCAAGCATTTCTTTTTCGTTTTTACTTAAACCATTAATAACAAATTCTCTGTATGCCGCCGCATATCTTAAATATTCTGTTTCTCTAGAAGGGTCTCTATATAATTCTATAAGTTCATGTGGATTAAAAGTTTTTCTAAATTCTATTCTTTCTTCCTCAGCCATTTCTTCTAAAAATGAAAGTTCGATTCTTCCATCCATATAGTATTCCAGCTTATTTTCTAATGTCATTTTTCCTTTCGAGTCTAAAGTAGTATATAAATTTTCACCAATAATATGATTTCGTTTTAAATATATTGAAATAGAAGTGTCATCAACTTTCCCACTATCTATCAATTCACAAAAATCTTTTTCGGGTACATTAGCCAAAGATAAAATCATATTCATCTGATTAGAATTTACAATATCATTTTCAACCAAAAATTTAAACAATCCTTCATATTCGCTTATCATATTCAATTCTTCTTGATTAAAATGTATAATTTTTACTAATCCTAAATCTTTTTCAAGCATCAACTGTGGATCTTTCTGTATATCTTCTTTTTCTAAACTTTCTATACTAGTAGAAATATATCTACCACTTTCTGTAATTCTCTCACATGCATCTAATAACGCTTTATATGAATAATCATATTTTCCTTGTTCTGAACCATCATTATTTGAAAGTCCTCTAACCTTCAAAGATCTTGTTTTTATACTATCTCTTGCAAGTTGTAACATTGCAGCAAGTTGCTCATTCTCTTTCTCTGTAACTCTTGCCCTTTCTAAATATTGATTTGCTCTAAAAGCAGCTATCAATAAGATTTTATCAATATCAAAATACTCTGGATATTTTTCTAAATATTCTGGAAATCTTCTATAAAATTTTTCTACATTTTCCCCTGCTAACCTAGAAGTATATTCATCCATAAGTGAATTTAATTCTGCATTTCCATCCATTCTTAACAATCTAATTCTATCTTTTACAGTTAAAGGATGAATTTCTGAAATTGCTTCTATCATCCCAAGTTTATTCAATAATAAATTTAAATCATCATCTAAACCATAAATATTTTTTAATTCATTAGTACTATGTATTGTAAATAACGACCTTAATTCTACTTTTTCTTTTAATTCTTCTACCCTTTTCTTGTTTTCTGAATCTAAAGTCTCTCTTTTTTCTCCTGTTAAATCTGAAGCTCTAATTAACCTAATTTCATCACCAATCAATTTAGCATTCTCGTTTACGTCAAAATATGAATAGTCTGAATTTCTTAAGATATCTATACATTTTCTTCTAATATTAGGATATATTTCACTAGGAATTTCCTCCACTAATGTTTTAAGTGTAAAAAATACATATGCCTCTTTATCTATATCTTTAAAATGTTTACTAAAAAACTTTTTCAAAAAAACACTTTGAATAATATTTTCTTCCCCTCTTGGATAAGTTCTATAAAATTCTTTTTCAACTGCTTCATTTGTTATAATATTACCCATATACCTCATGTTTAATATAATATAAAATTCATCAAACAACTCCGTATAATTCATAAAACGTATATTTTTCATATACAATCCTCCTAAAACAAATCTTTCAACATTATATCACATTATGTTTACCAATTCAACATTATGTAAATTAGTTTAATACAACAAAAAAGCCCAAATTGTACTTAATACAATTTAGACTTCTATCTTTATCTTATTTTGTTAGGCTCTTGGATGAGCTTTATTATAAATATTTTTTAAATTATCATCTTGAAATTTCATATAAACTTGTGTTGAAGAAATATCTGAATGACCAAGCATAACCTGAATTGATTTTAAATCTGCACCATTTTGTAAAAGATGTGTTGCAAAAGAATGTCTTAAAACATGTGGTGTAATATCTTTTGATATATTTGCTTGTTCTTTATAATATTTAATAATTTTCCAGAAACCTTGTCTTGTTAATCTTTTACCATTAACATTAACAAATAACGCTTTTTCTGTTTCCTTTTTTATCATAATTGGTCTAGCATTTTTAACATATTCTTCTAATGCTTTTAATGAAAGATTTCCAAGTGGAATATTTCTTTTTTTGCTTCCTGTTGAACAAACAACATATGCATTTTCAAAATTAACATCATCTATATTTAAAGAAATAATTTCTGTAACTCTCATTCCTGTAGCATATGCGAATTCAAGCATTGCTTTGTCTCTAATTCCTTTTAAATCTACATCACTTGGTTGTTCTAATAAAAGTTCTACTTCAGCAGATGATAATATACTTGGAGCTTTTTTCTCTATTTTTGGAGATTGCATTCCATCTGTTGGATCTTTCTTTACTTTTTTAGAACGTAATTCAAATTGATAGAATGATCTAATGGAAGCTAAATTTCTTGAAATTGTTGATGTTTTCTTTCCTATTTTCTTTAAATATTCAATATATTCTTTTATCTCTTGTTGACCTAATTTTGAATAATTTAATCTTTCGTTATCTAAATACTCTTGAAATTGAACGATATCTCTTCTATATGATTGTAAAGTATTTGATGATAATTTTTTATCATTCTCTAGAAATTCTAAGAAAAGTTTAATTTGTTTTTCCATTTATTAGTCCCCCATCTTGAAATATTATCTTTTAAAAATCTATAGTAACAAATCTAAGATTTGGTATTATGATACAAAAAATAACATTATGTAACTTTCAACGAAATTTACATAAATGATTTATGTACTATGTTATATCAAAAGAATCCTGAATTGTAAAGAGTTTTAAAGATATTTTTTTAATAAATATAAAAAATTTATCGAAATATACGCTTCACATAATGAAGACACAATAATAAGTATCAACCCTATTAGTGCAAAAATCATATATCTAAAAACTTCAAATTTTAAATTTTTTCTTTCAAAAAATGCTTTTGTAAAAAGTACTCCTGAAACCAATACTATAAATATCGAAGCCAAATATATTATATTATGAAACAATATTGAATTACAAATGAAAATAATGGCTGTTCTGGTATTTTGTGTAGCAAAAATGCTGGCAGCAGTATACCCTATCGAAAATGCTTTTTTAATCACAATAAAATATACTATTGGTAAACCTATAATTGATGAAGCCAATAATACAATTAATATATAATTTTTAAAATTTCTAAAAATAGAATTTTTAAAAACTTCCATTTTATTTTCATAATTATTTACCTTAACAAGTTCAATTTTATTATCAATATATTTCTTTATTTCTATCTTTTGCTCATTATTTGACTGATTAACAATCATTATTGAAATTACTATACCAATAACAAAAACCATAAAAACTTTTAAATATTCCATTCTATTTTGAAAAAAATAATTTTTAACAAACTGTTTCATTTGCAACTCCTTTTTCACACTCTATTCTATAAAAAAGAAATTATGCAAATCATTTTAATATTTATAAATCCCATATTTCTACCTATATTTCGGCTTTATATCTAGTTTTTTATGTAAAATCGTGTTATACTTTCAATGTATTTGATTTTATCAATACAACTAAATATCTTTATTAAGGAGGTTAGCTCAATGTTAAGCAAAGAAGACAAGCAAAAAATCCGGGGCTTACAGTCTTACCATTGCTCCATCAAAGAAGTAAAAGGCAGGCCTGTAACAGATGACGGAAAGACCTTTATAATCCCAAGCTATCCCGAGCTTTTGACCAAGGCCATAGCCGACATCAAGGAACTGGGCTTCACAAACGTCACCCGCACATCTCCAAACAAAGCCAACTGCATCGTACGTGTATTTTCTACCAAGCATCACAAGTACGATAGCGAACTCACCTACAACCTCTTCGGAACAATTTTTTACACGAAAAGCAATTGTACGTGGAAAGCTGAGTTTGGATACAACACCGTAGACATCACCTACGAGCGTTTCAAGTCCAGCAGATGGCTTTGTCAGGACGAGCAGGTCATCTTCACTCACGACTTTGCAGACTTCTACCTGAATATTGGCTAATTACAGAGCAGCGACCAGGGATTTCCCAGGCCGCTGCTCTGTCTTTATCTTTATTATATTAATCTTTTAAAATTTATTTTATTAAAATTATTGACAATAATCCAAATTTTGTGTTAATATAATTCATGTCAGTAATATCTGATATGCGGATGTGGCGGAACTGGCAGACGCGCTAGACTTAGGATCTAGTGGGAGACCGTGGGGGTTCAAGTCCTCTCATCCGCACCAAAAAACGATGAATTTTAACCAAATTCATCGTTTTTTACTTTTATTCATAATTACATACAAGTATTGACACAACTACACTACACTTATTTTTCATTATTCAATATACTTTCAAAATTATGTAACCTTATTCGTTATTTTTTAATTCGTGCACACAATCTGCACACACGTATTGCACACAAATTATTTACTATCTTAAAGAATCAATCAAAATAAATTTTACTACTGTTAGCAAGTTCCATCATTTAATCTGCAATACTCTCCATATAAAGTGAAGTTAATAGAATAACATATAATTCTTCACAATTGTCGTAGTCACATAGCATATTATTGGATATATTTTTTTCTAAATCTTTTCTTATAATATCAAAAGGATACTCATAATTCTTTGAATGTACTATACTAGTTAATTTCCCAAAAGCATATCCAAATCTATCTTTATTACTATATTTAGGATTTAAATCATTATAAACTTTCAAATCAATATACTGCATATTTTGTAACGAATAATATATTTCATCAATTCTTTTTTTTAATATCTCTCGATATTTTAATACATATATTTGATTTCCCTTTTGTTTTATTTCAGTTGCAAATATAATCTTTAATTCTTTTAAAATTTGTTCATAATATTCGCTATTCAATCTTTTTTCATTTTCTTGCATTAGAATATCTATTTGCTCCAATGCAGAATCTGATTTTTTAATAACTATTTTCTTTTTATCATTTATAAATTCCTCTTGCTTTTTGAATATCTGTAGATAAATTTCATCTAAATATTGTACATATTTCCATAAAAATTGATTAACTTCATTTATTTTAAATCCAAATTGTTTTGATAATTGATTATCTTTATTAGAATCATATATTAAAACTGCAAAATCATAATCAGTAAATATCCCCTGTGTTATCCAACTAGCATATTTTTTGTTTCCCTTTTCATCTATATTTACAGGATGAGCACCAAATACAGCTCTAATATGTTTAAAATATTCATAATCATTCTTATTTAAATTATTTTTAAATATAGTATTATCTTTAAAAATAGTATCTTTTGTTTCAAAAACTACTCTATGAATTTGAATTATTCCATCAATAATAATATCAACAGCAGATAAATAGCTATATACATCTTTCCACATATATTTAAATTCTTTTCTTATTAAATCAGAATCTATATTTTCTTTAGCAACATCTATCCAATCCATAGCAGAACATATACAATTCCAATGGTTTTTATTATTAGACAAATCATATTTTAAAATCATGTATTCTACATTTTCATTAATCTTATCTCTTAATGTTTCTAACTTCTCTAAAATATTTTTAGTAATTTCCTGCATTTTTACTCCTATTACAATTCTTTATTTGGTAAAACATTTATATAATGTTCTTCATGTAAGTCTTCATTCTTATAACGATGATAATCCTGATTTGATTTAACAGCAACAAACACATTTACTTGTGGTATATGTTCTTTGGTCAGTTTAATCCTCTTTTTATTAGACACTGTAAAATCTTTATCTGAAAAATCAAAAAACATATCTTTACTGATTGCAATAGCATATTTAACCTTTATATCAGGAGGACAATTAACGTTAACTGATACTTCAATATCATCTCCCACATGATAATTTTTTTTACCTAATTTTAGACAATCATCAATATTTGTAATATCTAAATTATTTATAAAAACACTTTGAAAACTTGGATAGTAGCTATCTTCATTATCTCTATCTGCTCTATATTCTGCAATTAAACTTCTAATTATTCCACTTGCTCCAACCAAAAAATACTTTTGATGATCTCTTAACTCTCTATTGTGAGCAATAGAAACTCTATATGAAGAAATAATATCTAAAAGCACCTCAATTTGCTTTTTTTCGATAAAAATATCTTTAAAAACCTCATCCCAATGATTGCTTATAATATTGCACAAATCATGAAATTCACTATAATATAATAGTCTATTATCAATTAATACTCCCCTAAATCTTTTTGATTCTTCGACCATTTTATTTTTCCAACTTTTTTTCTTATCATCACTTACTTTTAGTTTATCAATCCAGTCATGCCCATATTTTATATTTAAAGCAAAAGAAATAATGTCTCTTAGAGTATTTTCGATATTTCTAAGTTCTTCATTAACATCAACTTCTGTCATATATCCCCCCTATAAATTACTATTTATTCAACTTATTTATATCATAAAAGCAAGTAGTTTTCAATTTCTACTTGCCTTTAATTTACTATCTTAATGAATCAATCATCAATTCATTTGATAGCTTATATCCATAAGTAAACGCCTTTTTTCGTTCCATATCAATTAATTCTGCTTCTTTTGATAAATACTCAGCAAATATTTCATAATCTTCTTTAGAAATAGTGTTTTTTAGTAACTCATCTAATTCATTAATTTCTTTCCATAAACTATTTAACTTTTCATCTTCTGAAATATCTTTTACTATTTTATCTTGTAAATTATCATATAAATCTTCAATTTTTATTTTATTCATTAATTACCACCTTTCATCTGTTTTTCACTTCATTTATAAAAGAATTAACTAATCTTTTTAATCTTTCTTTTGAAAAATCAAATAATAAACTAACACACTCAAATGTTCTATCTATATAATCTTTTAACTTACTATTCTCTTTCTCTAATCTCTTATTTTTTTCTTTTAAACTATCATTTTCAATTTTTAAATTTTGATTTACAATATTTACTGTATCTACATTATTTTTTATTCTTACATATTGATTAGCTAGTGTATTAAATTTTTTTATAATTCTTTTATTTTCCGATTTTAATATTTCAATATTGTTTGTATTTATCGTTTTTTCTAATTGTTCTGTTTGTTTTTCGTACTTTTGTGTCTCATAATTTGTAATTTTCTTCAGTTGTTCTATCTCTATATGTTTGTTATCTTTAGTATTTCCACGTTCTAATTCAAAACCAGATTTAATCATATAATTATAAAAGTTGTCTTGTAATTTTTTATAACTGTCTTTTCCTCTCCAATACTCGCTACATGAAATTTTGGATATTTCTTTTTCATTCTTATCTTTCTTGTGAACTACTGGAATAAATATTATATGTAAATGCGGTGTACTTTCATCATTATGCACTTTAGCTGACACAACAAATTTTTCTCCTAAATTTTGATAATTTGATACAAACTTATAAGCAGTTTGGAAATATCTTTTAGTTTCATTTTCACCAATACTTTCAAAAAAACCTTTATCTGATGTTATAATTAATTCACACATTACATTACTAACATTCTTTATCTGTCCTTCTAAATGATATTGATTTCTTAAATCTCTAAACACTTTTTCATATGTAGAATAAGGTACTTTAATTGAATAATTTTTTGTCGAATTATGTTTATTTATGTCTTTATTAGAATAGTTAGTATTTTTTCTTTCATTATGCCTATAAATACCTGCTAAGTTTTTCATTTTATAATTGGTATTTCTTATTATTGCATAACTCACATTATATTCACCTATCTTTCTTTTGAGTCCATCTTATTTGCATTAAATCTATTTTGCTTATTATAATATCTAGTAATAACTGCTACTGACTCTTCTAGTGTATTTCTTAAAGCTTCACCTAATGGTACATCAGTATCTAACCAGTCATGATAAAATTCATTTAGTAAATCTTTCTGTTCTGTCATAATAATTATTTCTTTATCATATAAATCCATATTTTTGATTTCTTCTCTTATTTCATCTTTTACTGTTAATTCGTAAGCTCTTTCAATGATTTCTTCTTTTGATTTTCTTTTAAGTTCATCACATAATTTTTTATATTCATGTTCTAATTTCTTATTTAATTTTTCTTTTATATCCATATAATCTCTCCTTTTTATTTTAGATATTCTTCGTAGCTTTACTCTTATAACTAATGCTTTTTATTCAAACTAATAAACACTATTTTTAAAGTGTTCTAACATACTAGAACACTTTTTACACGCTTCGCTAAAAGTGTTCTGTATGATTAGGGGATTTCCCCTAATAACCCCATTCAAGATTTTTAAAAATTATTTATTGTATTCTTTCAAATAACAACAAATACCATAAATTGATCTTACAGAACAATTTATTATTTTAATAATCTTGATTTAGGAAACCTCTGTCGGTTTCCCAAACCCTTCCACTGCATTTGTAACATTAATTAAATAAATTTAATCAATTTTACAAATTTATTTTTCGTGCTGATACTCTTTAAAGTTTGTATTTTTTCCTTTACATATTCCGTCTATAAAAGCATCTATCTCAGCCCATGTTTTAAAGCAATTTTTGTCATCAACAGAGTACCAATCTTGATTTTTATGTTCTCGATTTACTATTGCAATTGCTTTATTATAAGTATAATCACTTGAAATACTTAAAATAAGTAATTGCTTATCACTATCAGATAACATATATTCATTTAATCCGTCTACTCTTCTTTTAATATCAGTTTTATTCACGTTCTAATTTCTCCTCTTCATTCAATTTATCAATAATTCTTGCCATTAGTCTACTATGATTTAATTGCTTATTATGTTCATCTAGTAAGTCCTCACTGCTTATAATGTCATTAGCCATATAATAATTATTTACCTTTTCGAGTTCTGCTTCTTTATATTTGTTAAATACAGATGTATATGTATTGAGAGTCACACTTATATCTGTATGCCCCATAAGTCTTTGTAACGCTACTGCTCTCATTCCGGCTTCAATACATCTTGTACCATAAGTATGACGTAAGCTATGAGAACTTATCCCTTCTATTCCAATCTTTTTTAACAAATTTCTCAATCTATCATTTGCAATTGTAGGTCTAACATAATCCCCATTAGTATTTAAAAACAACTGCTTATCTTTATTCTTTTCAGCCACTACCATTTGCTTTATTATTTCATTTCTTATAAACATAGGTATAGGTACTTCTCTCACACCAGCATAAGTTTTTGTAGCATTTCCCATTATAACTTTATCATTTCTATCCCTCGTTAAAGTCTTATTTACAAATATTAAATTTCTATGTAAATTAATATCTGTATTTCGTAATGCTAATACTTCTCCAATACGTAAACCCAAATACATTTCAATTAAATATGCAACTTTATATGGTTCATTTTCAATAGGAATGCTCATTAAATAATTAGTCAATATTTGTTGTTCTTCAATTGTTAAAGCTCTTACAATTTTTTTCTCTTTAACACTTCTAGGTTTTATAACACCGAACATAGGATTTTTCGTAATATAACCTTTATTCATAGCTAAAGTAAAGGCTTGTGAAAATTGTTCCATTATTTTCTTTATTGTAGAATCACTATATTTTTTTAAAGTATTAAAATAACTTTGAAGTTCTGAACAAGCTATATCATAAATATTCTTCGTAGAATTAGGATTTTTTTCAATTAGCTTAATAGTCTTTAATATTCGTCCATATGTTCTTTCCCCAATTAAATTAGCCTCTAATTTTCTTTCTGCATTTTCCCTCATAAGTTTATTTAAAGGTATACCATTATACTTTATATATAAATCATTACCTTTTTGAAACTGCAAACCTGTTAAAAAATCATTTGCCTCTGATTCAGTGTTAAACGATTTTGTTTTTCGAATTTCTTCAAAAGTATCCTCTTTATAAACATAAAAAGCACATCTCCATTTTTTTCGTGTTCTATCATAATAAATGCTTCCATTCTTTCCTCTTATATTTTTTTCGATATAAACCACCACCTAAACACGTTTAGTCATTTTCCATATTAAATACGCAAGTAGCATTACTTGATTTGATTTTCCAATATTTATTGAAGGGAAGTCATCTCTTCTAAAAGTTTTATATGCAATAGTTTCACATATATTTAAATCTCGCATTATATCTTTAACACTCAGCATTCTAAAAGGATTTTTTACTCGTCTTATAGTATCTATTGCCATTCTCTGCTCGGGTGTTAAAACTTCTTTTGTTTCAATTACTACATTTTTCATTTCTGTATTTTGTATTTCATTAACAACCTTAGTTGTTATATCATTTAATTCTTCCATTTTTTCGTTCCTCTCATATTAATTTTTCATACCATCTATAAATTTCAAAATTACTGCTTGAATTCCTAAAATCATCTTTAATGTTTCGTCATTCTCTTTTTTAGAATTTTGCTTTACGATTTTAAGAGGTATATTCATCTCTTTAAGCATATCTAAATTACTTACTTCTAAATTGTCATAATGAAAACTAGATTTTTTTAAAAATAACACATATTCAACAGCTTGTGCTTTTGAAACTGATTTAAACTCATTATTGGATTTACATACTATAAATAAGTTTCCTTTTATTGTTTCTGGTATATTTAAGTCTTTCGTAATTGCTATATTAGGCTTTAAATTATTTCTATTCTTTTTACAAACAATAACTATATCTTTATAGACTATTTCATCAATTTGACCGTTCAAGTATATTTTCAAATTTTTGTACATCATTTTTTATCTTTTGCAATTCAGGTGATTTTCCTACTTCTTGATAAATAACTATAATTTCATTAGTTTTCATCATTATCACCACTTTCACTATTAAGATTTATTAAATACACTTTATATGCAAAATCATCTAAGTATCTTTTGTTCTTTTGATCATCTAAACTTATTGTATTTTTAGTAAATAAGTTATCGCATCTTTTAAGTTTTTTCTTTTTCTCTTTAGTAATCGGTTTTGACATTTTTTTCATTTTCAAATCTCCTAAAATATATTTAGGTTACCGGTAGCCTAGATAGGCTTAAGCTTGATTTAATGATACAACGATTTAAATTTCAAAACGTAAAAGACTAAAAATTACTAAAAATATATTAAAATTCCCAAAAAAGTATAAAAAAGCTGAAAAAAGCACCTTCAAAAAAACTTTGAAAGTGCTTAATATCAGCATTTTATTAGCTATTCATTTTTAATTTACGTTCAAAACAAAAATATGTAATCATAGATTATATCTACAACTACATACTTTTAAATAATTTATTATTCTTCAAAATCATACTTATTTATAACATCTAAGTAAAGTATATTTTTTTCAACTAATTCGGCTAATTCTGATTTTGTGATTTTTACTCTTTCAAGCATATCGTCAGAGAAATCTAAGTCTTTCTTAGAAATAATACATTTTCTATTACTTGGTACATAATTTCCATTGGTACAATGCAAACTCCCTAACATTAATTCGTTAGTACCTCTGGCAATATTTAATATTATTTCTGTTATCTCTAATCTCAAGTTATTAGGTTTATAATTTTCTAATACAAAAACTGCAATATTACTGTCTGCTAAAACATAACCTGATAAATATATTTTATTTGTTTTATAATCAACCATATCAACTTGGCACATATCTTCTTTTTCAGTTATTATAAGTTTAAATTTCCCCTTATCATATCTATCTGTCTTTGGAAAATATGCAATGTAATAAAGGAATAACGTATTTACCTCAAATGGATTTTTACTATTTTCAATATTTTGTATTTTACTTCTATTAAATAATTCGTTCTCACTAATCTCTAATTCATTACATAACAAATATATTTGCTCAGCATCTGGCAATATTTCTCCGCTTTCATACCTTCCAACTGTAGTAGCATTTTTTCCAATAGCTTTTCCCACATTATCCAAACTTAAACCTTTAGCCCTACGTGCATCACGTAATTTCTCTCCAAACTCTTCTATATTAAATTCAGCCATATTCAACCACTTCCTTTAATAATTATCTACATTATTAATTATACCATTTTTGTCCAACTTTATCAAGCTATAACTATTGATACTACTGGCATTAATTGATTTATATAATAAAAAATGTTATAATATATGTATACTATAATGTATAAGAATGGTTTTAAAGTCTTAATATTTAATCCATTCCACAAGCGTAATGCTTGATGTTCAATTATGAATTCAGGTATTACGAGTGCCTGGATTTTTTATATACGAGATTTTAACATTGTTATTTTTCCGTTATACATAATTGAATTATACTGCATAGAATCTATTGACGGGAGAACAACAATGATAAGCATATTTTTAGACGGACGGTTGCCCTGGTGGTAATCCATACATCTTGTAGTAACCATTCAGCTTTAAAAAGGGGGAAATTTCCCCCTAATGCTTTTTATACTCTTGAAATTCACGCAAATTTATTTTATAATAAATATAGTTAATTTAAACTACTCGTAATAGTTTGAATTAATCATAAAACACGGGGTTTATCATTGTTGTTCTCCCGTGTTTCTTTTTATTTATTATACTGCGTTACACGCATTATTTCGTAAAAACTATTACAAATATGTTTTTTTTAATTATTTTGCTTTAGAAAATGTATATTTTAATATGAAAAACCTGCATAATACGCATTTTTTAGTGCGTATCACGCAGGTTTCATTTTTTTGAATTGTTTACATAATTTTGTTATATTAATATTGTAATCACTTATTATTAGTTCTTTAAAATTATAAATTTGTTTTTGGAGGATTTTTAATGAAAGGAAAAAATAATATTGTAATTAATCCTAAAACCACAATAACTATATTTAATATTCTTCGTGATATAGGATTGAATACTAGCCATAGAGGTACAAAATACATTAATAAAGCTGTTCAGCTATTAATAACTTCTAATAACGATATTTTTGTCCTTAAAGATATTTATAACTCTATTGCAAATATCTATGACAATACTTCCCCAAAACAAATTAAAAATGATATTTCTTATTCTTTAAAAAGTCGAAATGAAAAAAAATCAAAATATAACTTTGAAAAAATATTTGGCTTCGAATATAACGACTATTATTTTACTAATAAAAATATTATTGAAGAAATCTACTGCATAATAATCTATAATTAAATAATATAAATATATTTTCTATCACTATTCATTTGACATTAAATGTAAAATAACTTGATATTTTTGTAGGTAATATATATAATATACTTATAAGGGAGGAAAAACATATGAACCGATTAAATAAAGTATTTTTAATAATTATTTTAATATTATCTATTCTTTTAATTATAATGACTTCTTTATATTTAAAAACTAGAAAAGAAGCCAAAAACAATTTAGATTTAACATTGGAAAATGCTCAAAGAATTTATGAATTAAATAAAGAGCTTCAGGAATATAAAGAAACTCATAAATAATTATTATAGTTTAAAGGCAGGTGAGCATACTCTCCTGCCTTTTGGATACATTGAGACAATTTAATTATGTGCTAATTTGTGCTATATTACTTTATTCCCCATTTAAAACAGATGGCAAAGAACTCTTGCCCCAGCCTTGCTGGAAAAATAATTTGGATAATATTTTACAATAATCTCCGCCTGAGTCGATCTAAAATCGATGTTTACTTCGCCACTGCTCGGTTTAACATGATATTTCCCGATGCTACCGATGCTATTGTATATAACATATATATCAAAATCAGCTTGCGAATCGGTAGATTCCACTTTCACATGTCCATACGTCCGGTTTATAATTGTATGGGGGTTTTTAACAGTAAATTCCCCCGCCACATACTTTCCAGCTGGAAGCCACACATCATTATACTGCTGACTATATGTCGTAGCCTGTCCATCTACTCCTTCATTCGATTGATAAATCACCCCATCTTCTCCCTGATACAAAATGACTGCATCTTCAGGGAAATCGTAATTGAGGTAATCAACTTCCTCGTTAATATCAATCTTTTCCGTTTCAACGTTCTTTTCTGCCGCCATAGCAGGCATAGAAATAGTCATTAACAAGCTTAACACTGTTAACATTGAGATAAAGCGTTTCATATATAAGTTCCTCTCTTTCATTTTGCTATCTCAATGTACCCATCTGCATTTGCAAATAAAAAACTTCCAATTCGCAAACACAATGTATTACAAAAAAACATATAATACTTCCTAAGTTTACCATTTTCGCCATTTTTTGTCAAATTGTACTTAATGGATTATTTTTCTATTTTTTTCCTATTAAATACTATTGTAATTAAATATTCTAATTTTTGTGTATATTAAAAATTTTCTAAAATTATTTATTTATATTCAACTGCTCGTCATATGCTCGATTCAAAATCTCATAACTATATTAAAATAGCATTTTTAAAGAATATAAGTCCTCTCATCCGCACCAAAAAACGATGAATTTTAACCAAATTCATCGTTTTTTACTTTATAGATATTTATAAAAATTTATGTTAGAATAATTTTCAATTAAATTTTAAATAAAGGATTTTTTAA
>Ga0209694_1000108_pt1 | contig 154962 bp, 137 predicted proteins | sample GluameincwithD2O_FD_187499 | JGI IMG/M metagenome (GOLD analysis project Ga0209694, IMG submission 187499) | Mouse cecum microbial communities from Vienna, Austria - Glucosamine amended microcosms incubated with D2O (SPAdes) (version 2) | ecosystem: Host-associated > Mammals > Digestive system... | reverse complement strand
TCACTGAGAGGTTGCTTTACCCTTCTTGCCATCTTTGATTCTCCAATCCCTTGCTTAGAAGTTTAACTACTCTCCAAACAAAGGAAAATTGTTAAATCGGACAAGACACAAAATTGCTTACATACTCCAATATTGTTTTTAGCATCGAGCTTGCGGTACACCATGGTGCGGTGCGTCTGAACAGTTCGCTCGGCAATTCCTAATTCTCCGGCAATTTGCTTATTGAGAAGTCCTTGACTGACGAGCCTGGCTACTTCTTTCTCTTTGCCTGTAAGGCTGTGCCAATTGCGAATATCGCTTTTTTGCTCATTAATTTCAGAAGCGCAGTCCATCGCTTTGCTGATTGCTTCTCGAAGTTTTTCTAAAGATGCCGGTTTGGATAAAAATGTGACGGCACCGCTTTGGAGCGTGTCTACTACGTCTTCGATGGTTCCATGTCCGCTCAGAAAAATCAAAGGAAGTTTGATCCCCCGGGCATTTAACGTATCTTGCAGCTCCAATCCGTTCATGCCGTTCATTCGGATATCAACAATGGCGCAGCCCGGAACATTAAAGTTGTCTTTCTCTAGAAAACTTTCCGCACTGTTGTATATGCGTACAAACCAGCCTTCTCCTTCGAGCAAGAATCGGAAAGAAGTCAGAAGCTCTTCATCGTCATCGACAATTCGGACAACCATAATTTCGTGAACATCCGGCTGAGTCATGGCGGTTACTCCTGAGGTGTTGGGATCTAAGATGTATCGAATAATTCTAAGATGAAGAGAAAATATTCGCGATACTGACTATCGTAAACCTGAAGTTGATAGAAGAGATACGATGGCAGAAAACGAAAAGAGGTCCCTTAAGTGAGACCTCTCTGTGCGTCAAGAAAGCTTATTTGCCTTTTTTGTTAACACTTCCGATATTGCTGCTGAGCTGCAGGAGAATATCGCTGTGCTCGCCTTTTTCATAAATGGTGTTGGCACGTCCTAAGATTAAAGGATCGATCGGGCCGATGGCCGCTGCATCCTTGCCGGTATACGGTAAGGAGTGAAGTACATATCTCATCGCGTTTAAACGGGCTCTCTTCTTATCGTCGCTCTTAATGACTGTCCATGGAGCAGCTACGGTATCGGTGCTCAAGAACATATCTTCTTTAGCGCGGGTGTAGTCATCCCATTTATCCAAAGAAGCCATATCAACCGGAGAGAGTTTCCATCTCTTCAAGGGATGGACTTGGCGTTCTTTGAAACGGCGGCGCTGTTCTTTGCGGCTGACTGAGAACCAGAACTTAATCAGATAGATGCCGCTGCGGGTGAGGAATCTTTCAAATTCCGGACATTCCTGCATGAATTCAATGTACTGCTCGTTAGTGCAGAAACCCATGACTCTTTCGACGCCGGCACGGTTGTACCAGGAACGGTCAAAAAGTACGATTTCGCCTTTGGTCGGAAGATGCGGAATGTAGCGCTGGAAATACCATTGGCCGAGTTCACGGTCAGTCGGTTTTTCAAGAGCAACCACACGAGCGCCACGGGGGTTCAGGTGTTCCATGAAACGGCGGATTGTGCCGCCTTTGCCGGCCGCATCGCGTCCTTCAAAAAGAATGACGAGTTTTTGTCCGGTTTCTTTAACCCAAGATTGGAGTTTGAGAAGCTCAACCTGCAAAAGATACTTTTCTTTTTCGTAGAGTTTGCGGCTCATACGGTTCTTGTACGGATAGCCGCCTTTTCTCCAATCTTCGTTTAATTCATCTTCAGAAGCGTCTTTTTTATCTTTTAAGTTGGCCGGAGCTTCTTTGAGTTTTTCTCTGCGGACGAGAGCTTTCAAAATGGATTTGCGATCTGTCGGTGATTCCCCGTCCAGAATGGCAATTAAGGCTTGCAGCTCATGTTCAGTTGCGGCAGAGAAAGTCTGTTCTGTCACGTACTCTTCTGCCTCGGTTTCGGAAGTTACCGGAGAGGATGAAATGCTTTCGATAGTGGTTCCGATTTTTTCACTTTCGGAAGGACCTTCGGCAGCAATTTTTTCCATTTCTGCAGTTGTTTCTTTATTGAGGACTTCAGCTTCGTTAGCCTTGGCTTTATTTTTATCGTTCGAAGACAAGTTCATCTCCTTAATTGAAAATTTGGACCCGTGAAAATAATAAAACGAAATTCCCCCGTCAACTACAATGCTCTTTAGTAATTGTTAATCCTGCTTTTTAAGTTGCAGAAGGACATCATAAATTCGTTTTTTGGGGACGCCTGTGATGTCGTGAGCCATCGCACTCAGCTCGCCTGTTGGAAGCAGGGGGGAGAGGTGCTTGAGCCATTTTAGCGTGTTTTCATCTAGAGACTGCTCCTTCTTAGAGGTATCCGCATTGATGATAACCACAAATTCTCCTGCCGGTTTTTTTGAGGCAAACCATTCCACGATGGTTTCTGAGGTGAACCCTTTAATTTCTTCAAATTTCTTTGTAAGCTCTCTGGCGACGACAATCTTCCTTTCCGGAGGAACCGTTAGGGCTAATTCTTTAGCTAATTTCTCCATTCTGTGAGGAGCTTCATAGAGAACAAAGGTTCTTCCCGTATCAACAAGTTCTTTTATTGTTTTTAATCTTTCTTTAGAACCGCTGTCTAAGAATCCGTGGAAGATAAAACCTTCCGGGGCCATGCCGGCAGCCGATAAGGCAGTCACTACCGCGCTGGAGCCGGGAATAGGAATCACGGGAAATCCTGCTTTTTGAACTGTATCGACGGCTTTGCAGCCGGGATCAGAGATGGCCGGAGTTCCCGCATCGGTTACTAGCGCAATCCTCAGGCCTTCCTCAAGGAAGCCAAGGATTTTAGAAGCCCCATTCTGCTCATTATGCTGATGAACGGGGAATAATTCTTTAGATAGACTAAACTTTTGAAGCAGTTTACTAGTCTCTCTTGTATCTTCGGCAGCGACTTTGTCGCACAAGCTTAAGGTCCAAAGGGCGCGCAGCGTGATATCAGCAAAGTTTCCGATCGGAAGGCCAACTACATAAAGTGCAGGAGCCGGAAAATCTTGACTTGCTAATCGTGTCTCAGTAAATAAAATATTGTTTTCGAATTGGTTGGGTACGGAGTCCATTGTGTCCTCTACACTTTTGAACAAAGTTTGTTTCGTTACATTAAGCCTACTCTCATTAATGGGTCAGAACTTGGTTAACGCTCAAGAAGCGGCAGTATCACCCTCAGAACCGACGGGGAAAATAAAGGTCGGGTTGATGGTGCCTCCTCAGAACAGCAGCCTTGCGGCCGCAACTGCTCCTTTAATCAATGGAGTGGAAGCAGCATTTAAAGAAGACGAGGATCGCTATGAGCTTGTTAAATATGAAATAAGCGAATCAGGCAACGTCCTGGATGTTCTTAATCATGCAGCTGATACGAAAGCAATGTTGATGATTGGGCCGGTTTTAAAGACTTCCGTAGACAAAATCGCAAGCCTTCCTTATCTTCCGCTTCCGGTTGTGGCCATCAACAAAACTGATTCTGCCGTTCAGCCTGAGCTTTTTATGAGCATCGACGTAGCTATCGAAAGCGAAGTTGAACAATTAGTTAAAGTAGCCCTTGATAATACTGCTAAAAATCCCGTTGGAGCTTTTGTGGTGTTGGCTACTCCCAATAGCTATGACGAAAGAGTTGCAAGAGCTATTGTGCAGGAGTTAAGTAAAAATGGTTCAGTCGGTGAAATACGCCACGTAAGTACCGAACAAATTTCTTATTTGAGGACTGAGATGAGAGGGAAAAGCTTTAGAGGGGCTTTTTTCGCTATGAATCCGCAGCAGGCTAGCCTCATCCGGCCGTATCTTCCTCCGGAATTGCCGGTATTCGGCACGAGCTACACCAATCCGTATAGAACCAATGACGTGATGACCTCCCAGACACAGGCCAATGATTTAACCGGTATGGTGACATTAGAAATACCTGCGATTACGCAGTTGAGTCATCAAAATTATTTGAAATACAGGCCCATCCTTCTTAAGCTCAACAGCGATGACCGACATCTTTTTGCGGTAGGTGTGGATGCATGGGCTCTCGGAAAGAGCTGGCTTGAATGGCATGATCAAATTGATCTTGAAGATGGTTTGAGCGGAAAGATTCATTTCGATAAGAAGACCAGCAGCAGTGCAAAGAGAACTCTGGACAAAACGGTTGTTACTCCAAAGCGGGACTTGGCCGATGATGTGGCCTTTGAAGAAAGCGCGGAAGAGGCCGGGCTATGATTCTTCAGACATTACAAGATGCCCACCTCGCGTGGGGAGATGCTCCTTTGCTCGACAAAGTTAATTTGACTATTGAGGAAGGTCAGCGCTTTGGACTTATCGGCCGTAACGGAACCGGGAAAAGTTCTTTGCTGAAAGTTCTGGCCGGAGTCGAAAAATTAGATGCGGGAAAGAGAAACGTCGCTAAGGGTTTAAGAGCTATCTATGTCGAGCAAGACCCGGTCTATCCGGAAGCAGTGACCGTTTACGATGCACTGCTCAAGAGAGGAAAGATTGATGAGATAAGCGATGAAGTGCACCGTTGGGAGGTCATTTCAAAGCTCAATGAATATATCCATTTGTTTGGGCTGAATGCAGATGCATCCCCTGAAAGTATTTCGGGGGGCGAGAAGAAAAAAGGAGCATTAGCTCTGGCTTTTGCATTGGAACCGCAGCTTCTTTTGTTGGACGAACCTACAAACCACTTGGATATTGATGCTATTTTTAAGCTCGAAGAGCTTATTCTCAGTAATTTTCGAAAGAACCGGACACTTGTGACTATTACTCATGACCGCTCGTTCTTAAATAAAGTTGCTCAGCAAATCCTTGAGCTGGATCGCGGAGACCTGAGAACTTATCCGGGCAACTTCGAAGCTTACGAAAAAAGAAAAAATGAAGAGCTTGAGGCCGAAGAAAAAGCCCGCAGTCAGTTCGATAAGTTTTGGGCTCAGGAAGAGGTCTGGATTCGCAAGGGCATCGAAGCTCGCAGAACTAGAAATGAAGGCCGAGTACGGAGGCTGGAGCAGATTCGACGAGAACGTGAAGCCAGAAGAGATCGCATAGGGACCGCTAAGCTTGCTTTAGACGCAGGTGGAAAAAGCGGAAAGATGGTTGCCGAACTTGAAGATGTTTGTCTGAGTTTCGGAGATAGAACCCTTATTAAAAATCTGAATCTCCGCTTAATGAGGGGAGATAAGCTTGGCTTGATTGGGCCAAACGGCGTTGGTAAGAGCTCTTTAATTAAGGTTATTCTTGGCAAGCTTAAGCCAACTAGCGGTAAGGTTCGTCTGGGAACAAACTTGGAAGTGGCTTACTTTGATCAGCTTCGCGCTGAGCTTAATCCGGAGAAAACTTTGGTTGAGACTGTCTCTCCGGGTTCTGACTGGGTTGAAGTCAACGGTCAAAGGAAGCATGTTATCGGTTATCTCGGTGACTTTTTGTTTCCTCCTCATCGTGCCAATGTCAAAGTTTCCAGTTTGTCCGGCGGCGAAAAAAATCGTTTGCTCTTAGCTAAACTTTTTGCAAAACCGGCGAATTTGTTGGTTATGGACGAGCCGACTAATGACTTGGATATTGAATCCTTAGAAATGCTCGAAGATACTTTGAGCAATTATCAAGGAACTATTATTCTTGTGTCCCATGACCAGACATTCATGGACAATGTTGCATCCTTTGTGATTGCTCCTGACAGTAAAGGAGTCTGGACTTCTTATGTCGGTGGCTATGAAGAATGGCTTCGTCATCGAGAAGAATTAGAGAAACCTGCCGAGGAGAAGAAGCCGGCGCCCAAACCTGTTCAAGTAAGGGAAAAAGGAAAGCCTACAAAACTCTCTTATAAGGAAAATAAGGAGTTGGAGAAGCTTCCGTCCGAAATTGAAAGTCTGGAAGAAGAACAGAAACAACTAATAGCATCGATGAGCGGGGAGGGCTCGGAAAAGAAAACGCCTGATTTCTTTGCTAACGCCAATAAGAGAATGGCGGAAATCTCGGATCTATTGGAAAAGAAGTACGCTCGATGGGAAGAGCTGGATCAGAAGAAGGCCTCTTTCTCTAAAAATTAATCGTAAAGATTGTTTAATTTGGACGCTAAGGCTGTTCAAGTCTTTCAAACAAGTGCACAATTGGAAGTAATTATTTAACTTCACAAGGGGGCAAGGATGAAAACTAAAACAGTAGTTCAGCTTGCTTTTGTTGCTTGCTGCGCCTTTACGCTCTGTACAGACGGTTTAGCAAGACCGCCCGGACCTCCCCCTGGAGGACCCGGTTTTAGACCCGGTCCTGGCCCAGGATTCAGACCCGGTCCTGGACCCGGAGGCCCAGGTCCCGGCTTTAGGCCTGGTCCGGGTCCCAGACCGCCAGACATCATTGGGGTGCCGACGTTTTAGGAGGTGCTCTGGCGATAGGGTTAGGACTTGGAGTAGCAGGTGCAATTGCTAATTCTGTTAGTACGCCTCCTCCGACAACAGTCTATGTGCCGCCTACCCCGACTTATGTGCCCCCTAACTATATTGTGCCTTCTGCGCCGGTAGTAGTCTCCCCTCCTGCAGTGGTCGCACCTCCTGTAGTAGTGGCTCCTCCGGTTACCGTCATCCCGTCAGTCGGCTCAGGTAATGTTATGTATTGGTGCCAAGCATCTAAGAACTTCTATCCTTACGTGACGGAATGTCCGTCAGGATGGCAGGCAACAACGGTGCCGTAAAACCAATGTAATATTGATTGTCGAAGAATATGACCGCTCTGTCTTTAGGTAAAGCGGTCATTTTTCATGGCTGAAGTTTTCAAAGGTTTCCGGTGGATTGGAGTTGGAGAGACACTGATCCTGATCTTTATTTCGGAATAACGAAAACATAAGTAAATACCCTTAAAATTTTGCCCGTTGTAAAAGTAAAATTTCTCTTAAGCTAAGAGAGAAAATAGGAGAAGTGTAGGAGAAGGTCTTGACAGACACAAAAGAAGAACGTGCCCGTGCGTTAGATTCGTTACATACATTATGTGATTTTTTTCAAAATCGAGTAGAAAAAGGACCGCAAGACGAGGCTCTCCGTGAGTTCGATAAATCCACGAAAAAGTGGATTTCTTATACTTATCAAGAAGTCGCGAATAAAGTTAAAGAATGGCAGCGAGCTTTTGCAGCGAGTCAAATTAACCCGGGATCCAGAGTAGCTATGCTTCTGCCCAATGGAGTGGATGCGGTTTGTTTTGACCAAGCCGCTATGGCTAATGGGCTGATTCCTGTTCCTCTTCATGCGATCGACACTCCGGCATCGAGTGCCTTCATCCTGCAAGATAGCGAGGCTTCTTTTTTAATTACTAACAGATTAGAGAAGTGGGAGCAAATCCAAAAAGCAGGCTTCGATTTGAGTAAATTAAAGAAGGTAATTATTACTCAGGAAGAAACTCTCTCGAAAGTCGATATCGTTCAAACCTTGAAAGATTGGCTTAACAGCGTAACAGGAAAAGAGATTCTGCCTCCGGCGCCTACTGAGCACGACTTGGCTTGCATCGTTTATACCTCCGGCACTACCGGAAAGCCAAAAGGAGTAATGCTCTCTCATAAAAATATTGCCAGCAATGTTCGATCTACTCTTGCTCATGTCAGACCGGAGATCGGCGCAAAATTTTTGTCCTTCCTTCCGTTATCTCACATGTTTGAAAGGACCGCCGGTTGTTACCTTGCTCTAGCGACCGGAAGCACGATCATCTTCAATCGTTCTCTTCAATATTTAGCTGATGATTTCAAGATTGCCAAACCGGACGTTCTAATTTCTGTTCCAAGAGTCTACGAAAGAATCTACGGCAAACTTCAAGAAGCCTTGAAGAAGAAAGGCCCTATCGCTCAGAAGTTATTCAGTTGGGGTGTTAATGTCGGCTGGAGAGATTTCTGCAGAAAGAACAAGATTCCCTACGAAGGAGGTTTCTCGACCATTTTTGATAAAAACTTGGGCAAAGTATTTCAGAAGAGAATTTCAAAGACCTTGCAGGATCAATTCGGCGGACAATTAAAAGTTGCTATCAGCGGGGGCGCCTCCCTCAATGAAAAGGTAGCTAAAGTATTTTGCGGTCTTGGCCTTCCGGTTATTCAAGGTTATGGAATGACCGAAACCAGCCCCATTATCTGCGGAAATAAAGTCGAAGATAATGATCCGAATACAGTGGGAAGACTTCTCAAAGATGTTCAGGTCAAGATCGGCGAAAAAGACGAAATTCTTGTGAAGGGCGACCTTGTGATGCAAGGGTATTGGAATCGAGCAAAAGACACCAAATTAGCCTTAACCGAAGACGGTTGGCTTCATACCGGTGACCAAGGAGAGTTTGATTCCGAGGGAAGGCTGCGGATTAAGGGACGCATCAAAGAGATTCTTGTTACTTCAACGGGAGAAAAAATTTCTCCGGTTGACATTGAAAGCGCCATCGAATGTGATCCTTTGATTAACCAATGTTTTGCAGTCGGAGACGGACGTCCTTACATTGCAACACTTCTGTCTTTAGACAAGGATAAGTGGGTGGAGTTGGCCGAGAAGATTGGCGTAGATCCTACAAACAATGAATCGCTTCAGTCTCACGAAGTTAAGGGATACATTCTCAAACAGGTTAAAAAGCTGTGTAAGGCTTTTCCTGCATACGCTGTTCCGAAGAATGTCGCACTCACTTTAGAACCATGGACAATCGAGAAGGAGTTGCTGACACCAACTTTGAAGCTTAAGCGAAAGAACATGATGGCCAAATACGGAACAGTCATCGAAAGTATGTATAAAGGTGCACGGCGTTAATCGGAAGGCAGAGAAAATTTCGTGATTTTGGAAGCTCGATTGAGTCAGGTTTTGAGCTCTTTTTTCCAGAACGGTTAATCTTTTTGTTGAAATACTGTTGGCAATATCAAAAAAGTATAATTTTGTCCAAAATCTAAAAGTTATATATGAAAGCATCAACTGAAACAATTAAATCTGCCTACAAAGGCAGTGAAAAGAAATTACATTCCGAGGCCATGGCTCCGCAATGGATGATCTATGGTACGGAAAAAGTAATGCAGTACCAATTGGACAAAAATTTGGTTTTGGATCCTTGCATTCTTAAGGAATTTCCGAAACCGCAGCCCGGACACAAGTACATGCTTTATGCACACGTTCCGTTCTGCAATACGTTATGTACTTACTGTACTTTTCACCGGTTCTTATTCAAAGAATACAAAGCTCGTGAGTACTTTGTGAACCTTCGCAAAGAAATGCAGATGGTTCATGACTTGGGTTACAACTTTACGTCCATGTATGTCGGTGGGGGTACTACCACTATTTTGATGGACGAACTGATCAAGACCATTGAATTGGCCCGCAAGCTTTTTCCGTCAATGGGCGAAGTCTCTTGTGAAACTGATCCTCAGGTTATGGCCAATCCGGATATTATTTATCTCAAAGGGCTTGTCGACCGTATGTCTGTAGGGGTACAGAGCTTCGATGACAATATTCTAAAGATGATCGAAAGAGACAAGTTCGGAACGGGGGAAGAGGTTTACGAGAACATTCTGAAAGCCAAAGAGATTTTCCCTATCTGCAACGTAGATATGATTTTCGGTTTCCGCGGTCAAACAGATGAAATCGTCTGCTCCGATATGGAAAAAGTAGTAGCTTTGTCTCCCAGACAAATTACGACTTATCCTTTAATGGTCACAAGCCAGACCAAGCGCAGCGTCAAAGATTCTTTAGCATCTCCTCCGGAAGTGATGGCTCAGCAATACCGAATCATATTGGATACGGTTGCTCCTCACTACAACCAGCTTTCTTCTTGGGCTTTTGGTAAGGCCAATAACGAAGGTTTTGACGAGTACGTTATCGACAACGATGAATACTTAGGAATTGGTTCGGGCGCATTCAGCTTCTTAGGTGATTCCTTGTATGTTAATACATTCTCTTTGAGAAGATACAACGAGCGTATCAGTTCTGGCCGAGACGGTGTAGAACGTAAGAGAACTTTTTCTAAGCACGAAATCCTCCAGTATCGCCTCTTATTGGGTTTGTTTGCAGGCCGTCTCTCTAGAAAATACTTCCGAGAAGTTCATAACGTTCGTTTAGATACGGCTTTAATGAAAGAAGTGTTGGCTCTTAAGCTTGCAGGCGCGATAAAAGAAAATCCGGAAGATAAGGATCAATTCATTATCACTGATAGAGGAAAACTCCTTGGTCTGGTAATGATGAAAGACTTCTACACAGCAATGGATAATGTCCGTGCAGAATTGAGAAAACCGCTGAAAGAAGAAGATATGTAATCGGTATTTCTTTGTTGAAAAAGAAGTCGACTCTTTCTCTAAGTTTTTACTGGCCGACAACGTGCGTTTGTGCACAAATGTCAGCTTTTCCCATGTTGGAACAGTAAGGCCGTGTATGAGCTTTCCTAATAGAAAGATTTTAGAAAGAACCGAACTTCTTACGGAAATCTCACAACTTCCATTCCATCTGAGAAAGGAGTTCTATAGCATTTCAAATTACCTACCGAAACTAAACCTCAGGCGGGATTTCACGAATATTTCGTTAAAAGGGGCGGGAATTTAAGCGTATACCCTTAGGATATTCGTTTTAGTTCCGTTGTTTAGAAACAGATCTTTTTTTACAATCCTGTCTGAGATATTGCCGACTGTAACCTACTAGGGAAAACTTCTAACATAACACCCCAGCGATGTCGGCTATTTTCTTCTCACCCATTTCAAGCCTATGGAGCAAACAATGACAACTATGGAAGTAGTCACTTTCCGGCCGCCTCAGGGTTGCCGTGGAGAAGATGGTCCCGACTATCAGGGGAATTTCCGCAAAGGTGAATTAAGAGGAATCATCAAGATCAATTCAGAAACCTGTGTAGGTTGCGATACCTGCAGAAAATTCTGCCCGGTCGATGCTATCGACGGTGGTCTTGGTTCCATTCATAAGATTCGTGATAACGCTTGTGTAAGCTGCGGACAATGCTTAGTAGCCTGCCCGTTCGGTGCTATCGAGCAGATGAGCTTCGTTGATGATGTGATCAAAGCTTTGGATGATCCGAAGAAGTTCGTTGTTGCACATCCCTCTCCTGCAGTTCGCGTCGCTTTAGCGGAAGAATTCGGAGGCCAACCGGGCGATCTCTGCACAGATCAGATGCTGAACGCCCTTGAAAAGGCCGGCTTCGTTAACTACGACGTTAACCAAACTGCTGACCAAACAATTCTTGAAGAAGGTACTGAGTTCATCAAGAAAGTAAGATACTGGGCTCTTGGAGAAAGAGGTCCGGAAGTTGATATGATGGCTCACCATCCGCTTCCTCACTTCACAAGCTGCTGCCCTGGCTGGGTTAGAAATATGGAAATCAATTTCGCCAGCGCTATTCCTCACGTCTCTACAACAAAGAGCCCGATTCAGATGGGCGGTGCTTTGGCTAAGAGCTGGGGTGCTAAGCATATTTGGAAGAAAGATCCGAGAGACATGGTCTTGGTTTCTATCACTCCTTGCACAGCTAAGATTTACGAAGCCAGCCGTCCTGAATTCGTTGACGCCTGGAAGTGGAATGTCGCCCATGGCGAAATTCCAAAAGATACTCCTGCTTTCCCGGATATCGATTACAGCTTGACTACTCGTGACATCGCCGAAGTTCTTCGTCGTAAAGGCATCAACCCATTGACAATGCCGACAACTCACGAAGTTAAGCAGATGGAAAAATACACCGGTGCCGGTACTATCTTCGGTGCATCTGGCGGTGTTATGGAAGCTGCTCTTCGTACAGCTTACTTCATTCTTTCCGGTAAAGAATTGACTAATCCGGACATCATCAGCGTTCGTGGTTACGATTCTTCACTCGTTGAAGCCACTATTCCAATTCCTTTGAAGGCTAAGAATGGTGAGATTTTCGAACTTCGCGTTGCTGTTGTTAACGGTGCTCTCCAAGATCTTAAGAAAGTGATGAAGATCATCAACGAAGATAAAGATCGTTGGCACTTCATTGAAGTTATGAACTGTCCTGGCGGTTGCGTCAACGGGGGCGGTCAGCCTCTCCAAGGCTCCGGCTCCGCATGGCTCGCACCGACACTTCCGCTTCCAGTCAAACTCTAAAAGGTTGGAAAAATGAGTAAATATCAATATACAGAAAGAGATACAGATGCACTGTTGGGCAGACGCGGCTTCTTGAAGGTAGTAGGCCTTTGCGCTGTTGTTGTAGCTGCTGCCGGTGCCGTTATTACTAAGATTGTCACAGGCCGCAATAAAGTCATTCTTGATCGTCAAGAAGGCTTGTACGCAGACGACAAGCGTTTGCAGAAGGTTAAACTTACATCTTCTCACGAAAACGATGTTTGCTGGAAAGTCTATGAAGACATGAAGGGCAAACCAGTTGAAGGTGAAATGTATGAGTTGAACCATACACACTACTTCCCACGTTCTCAGTTAGCTATGAAGGAGACCAAACATGTCTAATGCTGCAAGCGGTGCTCGTATTCTGCGCTTCCATACTTCCGACAAGGTTTTCCATTCCATCAACGCTATTTGCTGGTACGCACTCTTCTTTACAGGCGTTATCGTTTATTTCGGCAATATGATGGGTGCTATCTCCGACGAAACAGCTAACCTTTTGATGGTTTGGCATATTTGGCTCGGTGCTCTTTTCACTCTTAACTTTGTTGGCTATATCTTGTTTGCCCCTGATCGTTTCGCCGTTACCATGAAGAACCTCATGGAATGGGACAAGAACACAATTATGTGGTTCAGAAACTTCGGTGGCTATCCACGCCGTTTCTTCAAGATCCCGTTCGGCCCGGAAGAAGTTCCTCCTCAGGGCAGATACAACGGCGGTCAGAAGATGAGCTATCTCATTTTCATCGCAGCCATCGCTTACTTGATCGTTACCGGCTGGTTGCTTTGGGCAGGTGCTCCTTTACTTGGTAAGACACTCTTCTACTGGTTGTTCATTACTCACGTTTGGGGCAGCATCGTTGTGACAGCAATGGTTACTTGCGCTCACATCCCATTAGCCCTTCTTTCTATGGAACACTTCAAGGGCATTTGGAGAGTCGGCCCCGGCGACATTTCTTATGAAGCCGCTGAACACCATTCTCCAACATGGTTGAAGAGAGACGTTGTTAAGGTTGTTGAAAAGTAATCTGAACACACGAGATTTACAATGAAAAAGGGAGCTTCGGCTCCTTTTTTCATGGACAATTACAGGTATTCAAAATCAAGGAGTGTCTATGGCCGGCCTTAATCAAACACCGAAGGGAAACCGAATTTTTATTGGAATCTTCGGCAAAAGAAATGCAGGAAAATCCAGTTTCATCAATCGCCTGACAAAACAAGATATCGCTTTGGTGAGCAATATAGCCGGAACGACTACAGACCCGGTGTACAAGGCTATGGAAATCCTTCCTTTGGGACCTGTGATGATTATCGATACTGCAGGTATCGATGACGTAGGAGACCTTGGAAAACTGAGAATTGGCAAGACTAAAGAAGTCATGTCAAAAACCGATGTGGCTGTAATTCTTTTAGAGGCTGGTCAACCGGTTTCTGACTTTGAGCGCTCCTTGTTGAAGGATTTTAAAGAGCTTGGAACTCAAGTTATTTTTGCCGTCAATAAAGTCGATGAAAAGACTTTAGATCCCAAACAAATTAATCAGATCTCGGAAGAAATCGGCCTTCCTGTATTTCCCATCAGTGCAAAAACAGGAGAGGGTTTTGATGAGCTAAGAGAAGAACTCATTAAAGTTGCACCGAGAGCGTTTGAAGATATCCCGTTCTTGAGAGACTTAGTCAACCCCGGGGATGTTGTTTTGTTCTGTGTGCCGATTGATACAGCGGCTCCTAAAGGCCGTTTGATTCTTCCTCAGGTTCAAGCTATAAGAGATTGCCTGGATGCCAGAGCAGTAGCGATGGTTGCCAAGGTCGATGAAATTCAAAATCAGTTGGACAATCTGAAAGTCCCTCCTGCTTTAGTCGTCACAGACAGTCAAGTTTTTAAAGAGGTTAATGCAATCGTTCCCGAGTCCATTCGACTGACTTCTTTTTCCATTCTCATGGCCCGTCAAAAAGGGAATTTGGATGAATTGGTGAATGGCGCAGAGGCAATCGAGAGTTTGCGGCCCGGTGATAAGGTCTTGATTGCTGAAGCCTGTACTCATCAATGCCAGGCCGATGATATCGGCCGCGTAAAGATTCCGCGTTGGCTGAAACAGAAGGTCGGAGGAGACTTAGATATCGAATGGTATACGGGAGACTCCTTCCCGTCAGACCTAAGCGGATATAAGTTGGTTATCCACTGCGGTGCCTGCATGATAAATCGCAGAGCCATGCTCTACAGACAAAAAGTTAGTAAGGAATATTCCTTACCCATGGTGAATTATGGGGTGGCGATCGCATATTTACACGGTATTTTAGGACGCGTTTTGTCACCATTTCATAAGTAGAATCCGTATATATAACTTCCTCTATGTGAACACGGAGTCCACAATATGAAAATTCCAGAGAAGCTTTCGGGATTCGCCGTAAGCATGTTTTCTTTTTGTCTCGCATCCTCGGTATTAGCTGCGGAACTGAATCTGTATGCCACTATGCCTGATAAATATGCAAGTGAGGTTTTAGCTCAATTCTCAAAAGATACAGGCATTAAAGTAAACTACTTGCGTCTTTCGGCCGGAGAAGTTCTTGCCAGAGTTCAAGCCGAGAAAAATAATCCTCAGGTGGATGCAATCCTGGGAGGCCCTGCCGATATTTATGAGGCGGCCAAAAAAGAAAATCTCATAGAGCCCTTCTTGCCCAAAAACGCATCGGCAATTCCGTCTCAGTTTATTGATCCTGACCACGCCTGGATTGGCATCGGCATCATGCCTCTGGCCTTTATTTCTAATTCTGATTTCTTAAAGAGAAACGGTTTGAAGGCACCTCAATCTTGGATGGATTTGCTAGACCCGAAATATAAAAACTCGCTTATTCTTGCTGATGCCCGAACATCCGGTACGGCAACCGAACGCTTATTTTCTATTCGCGGGGCATTCGGTAAAGAGGCCGGCATTGAATATCAGAAGAAACTTCATAAGAATGTCCAGATGTACACCAAAAGCGGGGCCTGGCCTGCTCTTAGAGTTGGACAAGATTTAGCGGCGGTTGCCATCGTCTATCTCCCTGACGCTCTTGATATCAAACAGTTAGGCCATCGAGTTGAAATTACTTATCCGAAGGAAGGAGTAACTTTCGGGATAGAGGCAGTGGGACTTATAAAAGGCGCAAAACATCCTGAGGAAGCCAAGAAGTTTATTGAATGGGCCGCAAGTCCTAAGTTTGCTGACTTTATTTTGAAAAACAACATTAAGTACGTTCCAACGAGAACGGATGCTGTGATTACGGATCCGGTTTTAAACCTTAAAAACATCAAAGCGCTGGACGTTCCTTTAAGTTGGAAGGGTGAAAAAAGAAAAGAGTTAACAGACGAATGGATGAACCAAGTCTTGCCTACAAAATAATTCTTGAGGAATCTGGATAGTTTGAGGCACACACGCTCAATTATGGAGAAGAAAAAAGAGGCGCGTTAACGTATATATTTTGCGATAGGAGATTTAGAAAAAAATTCTTTTACTATGTAGAGGAATAAGATCTACACAAGAAGCAGATATGTAGAAAGCACTAACCTTAGCCGTTGTCCCGATGGTTGAAAAGGCAGAGAAATCAAATGAAGGCGACACAATTTAATGCTTTCGGTTAGCTAGAAAGCAGTGAAGAGACAAATGAATATCTCATGTACTGTGTAAAAAAGGATATCGAAGAAGGAAAAGAAGATAAGTTGCTAGATGCTGCATTGCTACAGGCGCAAAAGAAATACGGTATCGCTAAAACTCAAAAAATAATTGGCTCGCTTTATCTCGAATGCATGACTAAGTTAAAACAAGCCAATGAAAGGAATGAAGCTCTTTGAAGAAGGTCCGAAAAAAGAGCGTTCGATTGTATGTTTTTCGAACGCTCTTTTCTATTTCACGCTAAAGAATGTCAGTATCGCTGTGCTTTAGCTTCTGACCGTGTTCTCGAGTGGTGTGGAACCCAACTTCAGGCCAGTGTTTTTGTGTGGTCTGAAGGTTATAAATGCTTGTTGCAAGGTAGACCGGGTTGCCGTCAGCATCTTTAGCTAGACGAAGAGTTTGCTCAGTCTCAAACTCTTTCTTTGTCTTTTCGTCCGGATAGGTAAGCCAGCGAGCTGTGGAAACCGGTGTATTTTCATAAATAGCGTCAACCTTGTATTCGGTCGCCAAACGCTGAGCCACAATTTCAAATTGCAGAGGACCAACGGCACCAAGATAAAGGTTGCCAAGTTCGTCTTCGAATACCTGAATTGCACCTTCCTCACCAAGTTCTTTAAGTCCTTTGTGAAGCTGTTTAGCTTTGAATGGATCTTTTGAACGTGCAGCTCTGAAAAGTTCCGGAGCAAAGTATGGAATTCCGGTAAATCCAAGTCGCTCTCCTTCGGTGAGTGTATCGCCGATATGGAGTTGCCCGTGGTTGTAAATACCGATGATATCGCCTGCGACGGCTTTTTCCATCTTAACTCTGTCATTGGCCATAAATGTCAGAGCATTCGGAATCTTCATGTCTTTGCCGTCACGAACATGGTAAACCTTCATTCCGGGTTCATAGCCGCCGGAGCAGACTCGGAAGAAAGCAATTCTGTCGCGGTGCTTCGGATCCATATTTGCTTGGATCTTGAAGACGAACCCAGTGAATTTAGACTCGTCCGGTTCAACTTCTCGGGAACCGCCGTCTCTAGGCTGTGGAATCGGCGCCCAGTTTACAAGGGCTTGTAGAACGTCTTCCACACCGAAATTATTGACACCGGAACCGAAGAAAACAGGGGTCTGCCCGCCACTCAAGAATTTCTCAAGAGAGAAAGGCTCGCTTGCGCCCTCAATGAGTTCAACGCTTTCTCTGACATAAGGCATTTCCAGAGGGAACAGCTCGTCCAAGCGGGGGTTATCGAGTCCTTCGATGACTTCGACATCTTTGGTCAGTTTCTCTCCTCCGGGAGTAAAGCGGTTAAGCTTGTTGCCTAAAAGGGAGAAAACACCGCGGAAGGTTTTACCCATTCCAATCGGCCAAGTGATTGGCGCACAGTCAATTTTTAAGACGCTTTCAATTTCGCCTAAAAGTTCGATTGGGTCTTTGACTTCACGGTCAAGCTTGTTGATGAAAGTAATAATCGGAGTCTTTCTAAGACGGCATACTTCCAGCAACTTAATAGTTTGGGCTTCAACACCTTTTGCCGCATCAATAACCATCACAGCGCAGTCCACTGCTGTGAGAACGCGGTAGGTATCTTCAGAAAAGTCCTCGTGGCCCGGGGTATCCAACAAATTAATTACATGATCCTGATATTGGAACTGCATAACTGAGCTGGTAACGGAAATGCCGCGCTGCTTTTCAACTTCCATCCAGTCACTGGTTGCGTGCTTAGCGGCTTTTCTGCCTTTAACGGCTCCTGCCATCTGAATAGCTCCGCCGAAAAGAAGCAGTTTCTCAGTTAATGTGGTTTTACCGGCGTCAGGGTGAGAGATGATCGCAAACGTGCGCCTTGTCTCTACCTCTTTTCTTAATTGAGGACTCGTTTGAGCCATTTCGTTCCTGTATGTAAAGAAATTACAAAGACAAGAATTTTAAAACAAGCGTTTGTCTCAGACGGATTTGTTGCTAACAACAAGTTTCAAAAAGAAAAATAAACTTTGTTTATAGGTGAAAGAATCCTCTGAAAACAAAAGAAATAAAAAGTCAAAACTACTAGAATTAGCTCCATTATTGCCATTCTCTAACTTCCATCATGCTAAAAAACTATTTCCCCGCTTGGAAACTAAAGCAAGAAGGTGTAATCGCGCCTGACGAACGCCTTCCTCTGTCTCAAACAATTGCTATGGGACTTCAGCACGTAGTCATTATGTTCGGTTCAACCGTGTTGGCTCCGCTGCTTATGGGTTTAAATCCAAATATTGCCGTCTTAATGAGCGGTATTGGTACCCTGGTTTTCTTCTTCATTGTCGGCGGACAGGTGCCTAGTTACCTCGGCTCCAGCTTCGCTTTTATCGGCGTCGTGATTGCGGCGACGGGATATTCGGGCTCAGGACCTAATCCGAATATCGGAATAGCGATGAGCGGCGTGGTGGCATGCGGTGTGGTCTATGCTCTAATTGGCCTTATCGTCATGAAAACCGGCGTCAAATGGATTGAAAGGCTCATGCCGCCTGTTGTCACAGGTGCTGTCGTAATGGTCATTGGTCTGAACTTGGCCCCCGTTGCCGTTAAAGGAATGGGTACGACCTCTTTCGAACATTGGTATGCAACAGCAGCTTTGTTAATTATTGGTTTTGCAGCTGTCTATCTGAGAGGATTCCTCCAGAAGCTTCTCATGATCGTAGGAATCCTTATCTCCTATGTCGTTTATTGGATGCTGACCAATGTTCTGGGATTCGGAAAGCCGATTGACTTCTCTGCCATCCAGAATGCTGCTTGGCTGGGTGTACCGGAATTCACTGCTCCTGTCTTTGACATTGACGCAATTGTTCTTATCGTTCCGGTGGTAGTCATCTTGGTAGCAGAAAACCTCGGTCATATTAAAGCTGTCAACGTAATGACTCACCGCAACTTGGACCCCTATATCGGCCGTGCATTCTTCGGTGACGGTATTGCTACCATTTTGGCCGGTTTTGCCGGCGGTCCCGGTGTGACAACTTATGGTGAAAACATCGGCGTGATGGCAGCCACAAGAGTGTATTCCACTCTTATTTTCCCGGTTGCCGCTTGCTTTGCCATTCTCCTTGGTTTCTCTCCTAAATTCGGGGCTGTAATTCAAAGTATTCCGGGACCGTTGCTGGGGGCGGTTTCAGTGGTCGTATTCGGCTTTATCGCTGCTGCCGGAGCCAGAATTTGGGTTGAAAGTAAGGTTGATTTATCCACTACCCGTAACTTGATTGTTGTAGCAATTACTTTGATTGTGGGTACCGGAGATTTCTCCTTGACTATTGTCGGGTTCAACTTAGGCGGTATCGGTACCGCTACTTTAGCTGCCATCGGCCTTAACCTTCTCTTTGCCCTCAAAGAGAACTACTAATCGATACTTAGAGCAGTCAAATGCCAGAGTTGCCAGAGGTCGAAGTTACCCGTTTGGGTTTACTGAGAAAGTTAAAAAATAAAAAATGTACCGGAGCCGTTGTCAGAGAAACGCGCTTTCGGAAGCCTCTCAGAGCAGACCTAGAGGAGCTTCTTTTCAACCAGACGCTTCAAGACATTAAGCGCCGGGGAAAATATCTCATCTGGCTTTTTGACCGTTCAGCTCTGGTGACTCATCTGGGGATGTCCGGTTCTATGCGGGTCTACCTGCAAGCAGATGTTGAGGTTCAAAAGCATGACCACCTAGATTTAATTTTCGGGGACCTGATAATGCGTTATCACGATCCTCGAAGATTTGGGTTTGTGGCCTATTTCCCCGATAAAGAGTCGGCTTTTGCTATGCCGGAACTTCAGAGACTAGGAGTCGAACCTCTAAGTGAAGACTTTAATTCAAAATTCTTTTATGGAGCTCTGAGACAGACGTCTCTGCCTATCAAGACCTCCCTTATAAGAGGAGATATCGTGGTAGGAGTTGGAAATATTTACTGTTCCGAATCTTTATTCTTGGCAGGTATTCATCCCAAAACAAAATCCAACCGAATCTCTAAAAAAAGGGTTTCAGCCTTAACGGACGCAGTCAAAGAAGTTCTTCAATCCTCCATCGAGTTGGGAGGCTCAACCCTGAGAGATTTCGTTTCAGCGGAAGGGCAGAGCGGCTATTACACGCTGAACAATAATGTTTATGGACGCGAGGGGCAGCCCTGTAAGAAATGTGGGACTTTAATTAAAAAAGTTCAGATTGACGGCCGTTCTACTTTTTACTGCCCTCATTGCCAGCATTAAGAATGAGTTGTTCTGACGATATTAAATTTCCTTGTATAGCCTTAATATCTTGGCAAAAGCAAGAAGGCAGGAATTCTTTGCCTTGGCAGAAGACGCATGACCCTTACCGACGCTGGCTTGCAGAAATTATGCTTCAGCAGACTCAGGTTACAGCGGTCATTCCCTATTTTCAAAAGTTCGTAGAAAGGTTTCCTACTGTGGAACATCTTGCTTCTGCAAGCGAAGATGAAGTCATGGCCAACTGGGCAGGTTTAGGCTATTACAGCAGGGCTCGAAATCTTCATGCTTGTGCAAAAGCTGTGGTGGAAAAGTTCTCCGGCCGCTTTCCTCTTGAACTTAATAAACTCCTGGAACTCCCCGGTATTGGAAGAAGTACTGCCGGTGCCATTATCAGTGCAGTTACCGATAAGCCAGTTCCAATGCTCGATGGTAATGTCAAAAGAGTTTTTGCAAGGTTCTTTAAGATTAACGAGGTTTACGGAACAGCGGGATTTGAAAAAGTCTTATGGGATTTAACGGAAAATAATCTTCCGCAAGAAGAAGGACGAGCTTTTTCCCAAGGACTAATGGATTTAGGCTCGATGATTTGTACGCGCTCTAACCCAAAGTGTTTGCTGTGTCCTGTCTCAGAGTTATGCCGAGCAGGCAAAGAAGGATGTCCTGCCGAATATCCTATTAAAGCCAAGAAAAAAGCCAAACCTGTACGCCATACGTTTTGGTATGTCTGTACACGGGGAGAGGCCGTGTGGTTGGAGAAGCGCACCGGCAAAGGTGTTTGGAAGCATCTGTGGAGCTTCCCGGAAGGAGATGATTTGACCCGTAAAGGTACTCCTCTGCCTACGGTCTTTCATGAGTTTACGCATTACAAGTTAACGGCTAGTCCCATTCATGTTTTAGATGCTGAACTAAATGAAAGCGATCATGGCGGATGGTTTAGCAGAGAAGACATAGAGCAAATAGGCATTCCTTCTCCCGTCAAGAAGCTGCTGTTGGAAGAAGTTTTTGGAAAAATCTTACTTGCCTAGTGCATCGAGAGTTCGATGACGCAGGACAATCCCATCGTACCTTTCTTTAAACCTTTTTGCTAGGGTTTCCGCAATATATACGGAGCGATGCTGGCCTCCTGTGCAGCCGATAGAAACCGTGAGATAGTGACGATTCTGAGCGCGGTATTTCGGCAGCCACTTAGTGACAAATGCATCAATATCGTTGACCATTTCTTCGACGTCCGGATACTTCTGCAAATACTCAATGATTGGTTTATCTTTGCCTGTGTAGGGACGGAGCTCTTCTTCCCAGTAAGGATTCGGAAGACAACGGACATCAAAAACTAGATCGCTTGCCAAGGGGATTCCTCGTTTAAATCCAAAAGATTCGAAAGTCAGAATCAGAGAATCTTCTTTAGCGTCTGCAAACTTTCTTACCCAGTAGCGAAGGGTGTTCGGAAGCAGTCCCGTGGTATCAATAAGATGACAGAAGGGAAGGAAAGGGTCGAGCATTTCTCGCTCCTTTTCGATTGCCTCAACAAGAGTTCCGGGTGCGGAGTCCGGCTTTTGAGAGAGCGGGTGCTGACGACGTGTCTCGGAGTAGCGCTGCACCAAAGCATCATTAGATGCTGTAAGGCAGAGAGCTCTCATATCCACGCCGCGTTGTGCCAGTGTCGTAAAACACTTCTGCAGGTCTTCCATGGAAAGATCGCTGCGGGAATCTAGGGCGACTGCAATTCTGTCTCGGCCGATGGCCTGAAGATGCGTAACAACTTGTTCTAAAAAAGGAGCGGGAAGGTTATCAATGCAATAAAAGCCGCTGTCCTCGAGCTGATTAAGAGCGATGGATTTTCCGCTGCCTGATAAGCCGGTAACTACGATAAGTTGCATAGAGTCTCCGAATGAATACGCCGTACGAAACAGAACCAAAAGAATATATTAGTGGGAAAGAAGAGGGTTCTGAGAATTCGTAATATCTTTCTTTTTCAAATTCGCTCTTCCAAGTTTGGTCAAACCGCCAAAACTTAGGCATTAACGCAAAGAAAGAGGATTGAAGCGACGTGCTGGAAAACAAATATAAGGGTTTATAGCTAAGAGAAAGTGCTAAATGATTGAAAAATTGTAAGTGGTTAAAATTCGTTTCAAGAGTGAGTCAATCCTCTAAGAAAAATAATTTAGGAAAGAACAATAACCTAATCCCAAGAAAAAAGAGGGACCGCCTTTCGGGCGGTCCCTCTAAATTTTGTGCTGTGTCTAAACCTAATCTTCTTTTTCCATCAGTTCTCTCTGGCGATTGAAAAATTCTTGAATCGTATTGATACCGCGTTTCTGAAGAATAGCGCTTCTTACCGCAGCTTCAACCAACACAGCTAAATTTCTGCCGCCCCCGACAGGAATAATCATGGTTCGAACCTGCTGCCCGAGAATTTCTGTATACAGTTCGGTTTCTGGCAGACGATCCATTAATTCCCCTTGCTCAAACTGTTTTAATTCAGCTACCAGATCAAGCTTCATCTTTCTTCTGACAGAAGTTTCACCGAAGATGGTTTTGACATCTAAAAGACCGATTCCGCGAACTTCTAATAAGTTGGCTAATAGGGCAGGGGCGGAACCTTCAATTTGATTAGGTCCTCTTTGAATAAAGTCCACAACATCGTCTGCAACGAGCCCGTGGCCTCGTGTGACTAGTTCCAAACCCAATTCGCTCTTGCCAATGCCGCTTTGTCCAGTCATCAGAACACCAATTCCGAACACATCCATGAACACCCCGTGCATAGAGCACGAAGGAGCGGCTAACCGCACCATGTTATGGCGGATATTTGTTAAGGTATCCTCAGCACACGCATCAGAAGTGAAGAAAGGAATGTTCTCTTCAATGACAGCTCGGACAAAATCTTCAGGGAGCTCTAAATCTTTACAGATCACGAAACCGAGACTATTGTTTTTTCTGAATTGCTGAACGATACCTAGTCTGTCCGGTACTGAAAGACCTTGCAGAAAGGCTACCTCTGGCGCCCCGATAATGTGAAGTCGCTCGGGATGGATGATGTTAAGAAACCCAACATACAAAGAAGGATAATGAGAGCTTTGAGCGTCTGAAAGAAAGTTTCTGCCGTTTTGATTCTTGCCGTAAAGCCATTGGAGCTTGAATTTTTTGCTGCAAAGCTTGATTAGTTCTTCATATGTAGCCATAGTGTGCGTTTGCTCCTATTTTTCTTTATCGTCCGAATGCTGAGCACACCACTGATTGATAACTTCGGCAAATTCAGCCACGGTGGATGCTTCCTTCAGTTTCTCTCTTTCTTGTTTGTCAGAGAAAATTTCTGAGATTTGAGCAAGGATTTGGAGATGCTCGTCCGTTTCCTCTTCGGGAACAAGCAGAAAAAAGAAGGCTTCAATTGGTTCAGACTCGGTATTGTTTTCGAGACGATCGTTCAATCGAATAAACAGAGCTCGAGGCTGATCCAGATCTTTCATTCTGCAGTGAGGTACGGCTAGTCCATAACCTAAATAAGTGGAACCTAAGCGTTCACGTGCATTTAAACCGTCAAAAATTGCTTTTTTATCCAGGTGGTAGAGCAGGCTTAAAGTCTGGGCACCTAACTCAAGAATTCTTTTTTTACTTGAGGCAGAAATACCCAGAAGAATATTATCGGGTTTTAAAAGGGCACAAAGTTTAATCATTTTATGGACTCATCATGGTCGAACTTTATTCTAATTCATTAGCATCGTTTTCTTAGCGATGCAGGGGGCAAACCGAGAGCTTCTCTATATTTCGCAACGGTTCTGCGGGCCACTGTAAAACCTTTCTGCTCTAGGAGCTGTGAGAGTTTGGCATCAGACAAGGGCTTGGCTGGGTTTTCCCCGAGAATTATCTTTTTTAGCTCCGCTTTAATAGCCGAAGCCGAAACTTCTTCATCAGATTTTCCCGCGGCAAAGTGAGATGAAGAAAAAAAGTATTTCAGTTCAAAAGTTCCGCGGGAACAAATTAAATATTTCCCTGTTGTAATACGGGAGACGGTTGATTCATGAATTCCTAACTCATCAGCGATTTCTCGAAGCACCAAAGGTTTGAGTTTTTCCGGGCCGGTTTCAAAGAAATCTCTCTGTCGATTAACAATGAGTTCGGAAACGTTTAGCAATGTGGTTTGTCTCTGCTCAACGCTTTTAATAAATTGACGGGCTTCTTCTAAACGCCCTTGCCAAATTTTGGTATCTCTTTCAGTTTGCGTGCTGGAAAAGGCATCTGCATACATTCGGTTCAGGGAAATTTTTGGAGCATTTCGAATTAGTTTCGGTTTCCACTTCCCTTTGACTTTTTCTACTTTGATTTCGGGGAGAACAAAATTGATCTCAGGGTTGGAAAAACGAGAAGTAGGCCGAGGGTCAAGATGCGAAATCACATACAAAGCTTCTTCGATCTCCTGTTCATTGCAGTCTAAGGTCTTCTTCAACTTTTCTACCTGACGTCTTGCGACCTGCTCAAGATAACTTTCAATGATGCGAAGAGCTAAGTCAGCTGTGCTTTTTTCAATCTCTTTGCGAAGCAGAAGAGTGTTGATTTGAAGAGAAAGTACTTCTAGGCAATCTCTTGCTCCGATACCGGCAGGATCAAAGGTTTGAAGAAGATGCAGAGAACTTTTCCAATCTTCGAGTGAAAAATTGTTCTCTGCCGGAAAAGAGTCTTTGATTTCTTCAATGCTTTCTGTCAGCAGCCCCCGGGAATCTAAGGCGCCGATAATCCATTGAACTCTCAGACTTTCCTCAAGACTGATTTTTAAGCAGGACAGCTGTTCCAGCAGATAGGAGGTCAGAGACTGAGGAGCCTCTTCCCAATCCCAATCTTCCTCTTCAACCTCGGTCCGAAACCCAGACTCCCATAACAGCTCTCCTTTGTCTTCTCTTTCTGCTTCTTGTTCCTCAGAGGAACTTTCTTCTGCAGTAAGAAAAGGATTTTCTTGGAGCTGAGTGGAAATCTCCTGGATAAGTTCCTGCGTAGGCAGCTGAAGAATCTTTAAAGCCTGCTGTAACTGGGGAGTTAGAGCAAGTTTTTGAGTTTGCTTTAAAGATAGACCGATCAGCATGATTTACATACGGAAGTTCTTGCCTAAGTACGCTTTGCGGACCAATTCGTTTTCGATAATGGCTTCAGGTTTGCCGGAGGCTAAGACAGTACCGTCGCTGATAATGTAAGCGTGATCACAGATGCCCAAAGTTTCGCGGACGTTATGGTCAGTGATGAGAACGCCGATGCCTCTTTCTTTGAGGAAGTGAACGATTCTCTGAATTTCAATAACGGCAATTGGGTCAACGCCGGCAAAAGGTTCGTCCAGCAGAATAAAGCGAGGCCTTGCGGCCAAGGCACGGGCAATTTCCGTTCTTCTTCTCTCACCTCCGGACACGGTGGAAGCAATACTCTTGCGAATGTTAACAATCTGGAGTTCATTGAGAAGCTTTTCTAATTCTTCCTTAATTTCCTTAGAACTCAGCTTGGAGCCATCCGGATTGACTTGAAGTTCCAAAATAGCCTGGATGTTTTCTTCCACGGTTAGTGAACGGAATACGCTGTTTTCCTGAGGGAGATATGTCACCCCGAGTCTGGATCTCTTATAAATCGGCAAATGTTGAATAGACTTGCCGTTTAAGAGGATTGAACCGCCGTTTGTAGAGACAAGACCGACAATCATGTAGAAGGTGGTGGTTTTACCTGCACCGTTCGGACCCAATAGCCCTACGACTTCACCGCTTTTTACGCTGATGGAGACGTCTTTAACAACGGTGCGGTTGCCGTAAATCTTTTTTAAATTGACAGCTTCTAAGACACTGCGGGTGCCGTCATCTTTACGTTCTTCCGTCATTGAGTAACTCTCGTGTTACGTTCAAGTTCAACGCCTTTGGAGCGAGCAGGGCTGGCAGAAGAGTCTCTCGGAGCAATGACCGTGCTTACACGGCCGGCAGAACCGCGGGACTTGTCGCCGGTAATATCAGCGGTGGAGTTTGTCATGTTGTAGACAATGCGGACACCGCGGCTCCGATCTTTGAGTACTCCGTTTTCTGTTCTGAAGACTTCGGCGTTGTTGGTGAGAATCAACTGGTTAGATTTTTCGTTATAAGTAAGCTTATCTCCCTCTCCGTGCATCCATTCTTCTACGCCGGGCGTCTGCTGATCACGTCTTTGTTTAAAACGGACCAGTTTCCCTTTTTCCGGAGTCATAACCGCATGACGAAACCCCTGAGGGTCAATGGACAAGACAAGCTTAGCACCATGAATCTCTAAAGTACCTTGGTGAACTGCCACGTTGCCCGTGTAAATAGCCACTTGTCTAACGTCGTCTCCATCGAACTTGTCAGAGAATATCTGTACGGGTTTGTCAGAGTCTCCCGATTCTGCAAAAGAAATCATCGGGAGCATTAGAGTTAGGGCTACGGCAAAACTAATACGCTGGAAGTTCATTTTAGTGGCTTTATATAGTTGTCCAATTCTCGTAAATCCTGTCTATTGTAATTTCTTTTTAGGAAATTGGTATGAAAGACTTTTTCTCGATTTGTGGCCCGAGAAACGAATGAGCGGAATTACTGAGCGTTTTTCGATGCCTGACTTTCGTTCTTATTCAAGCCGGATTGAATGGAGCGGGGCATAAATTCACTTTGAACCCTTGAACGCAATTTGAAAGTGCGCTCAACATTGTCAAAGTCCATCCCAATACCTTTGGAGATATCGCTCCCTCTTGTCAGCGTGACCGGCTTGTCAGAAGAGTAAACATCTTCATCCGGGTAGGCGTCAAGCTGGCTTGTTTCTAGGCGGCTCGCGGGCTTGTCGCCATGTGCTTGCTGACGGATATCAACATTGTTATAGAAATGAAGTGTTTCTCCGCCGGAGACCATTTCACCGGAATCAGAACGGGCCGTTACCTGGGGCTCGTTTGGGTTAAGGGAGTAGTACTCAGGAAATTCAGCTGTGGCATGGCCGTCCGAATAGTGATCTATTCGTTTAGCAAATACTTTATATGAGGCTCCCCCGGATTTATCAAATTTGGTCACTGTAATATCGTGAGCAATAAAGTCAGGAGAATTTAGATCGGAGAGATGGCCTTGGCCTTCCATTTCTGCTTTAACGGAATACCAATAGCTCATGCCTACCAAGGTAAGCAGGAGTGCAACAGCGATGATGGAAGTAAGACGATCTCTCATTAACTAGATTTCAATCCCAAAGCGTTTTTGAACAACGGAAGCAAATTTATCTTGTGAGTTTAGAATAAATTCGGCTAATTCGCGAACTGCCCCTCTGCCGCCCGGATATGTGGAGACCCAAGCAGCTTTAGATAATGCTATTGGTGCGGCATCACATGGAGCACATGCTAACCCGACTAACGGGAACAAGCAGAGGTCCGGAATATCGTCTCCCATGTAAGCAACATTCTGCGGCTCAACATTGGCTTGTATGCAAATGTTGGTAAAACCGACCCGTTTGTCTTTTTCGCCCTGCATGACGAGCTTGATGCCGAGCTCTCTTGCCCTTTCTTCGACGATATCGGAAGTGCGGCCGGTACAAATAGCCACCGCAATGCCGGCGTCTTGAAGAAATTTAATTCCCAATCCGTCACGTACAAAGAAAGACTTAAAAAGCTCTCCGTCTCCGCTGATATTGATGCAGCCGTCGCTCAGGACACCGTCGACATCAAGAATAACTAGCTTAATCTGTTTAGCAATTTCTTGAATTTCCATTAGATCACCTTTGCCGTCATGAGATCGTGAATATGAAGGGCACCGATAAGTTTGTTGTCTTTATCTACCACCAGAAGCTGATTGCGCAAAGTTGTTTCAAGGACTTTGGCGGCTTCCATTGCCAAAGCATCTGCGGTTGTTGTTGACGGATGCTTCGTCATCACGGAGGCGATAGAGATTGGACGGATATCGCCGACTTTTTCAATGAGTCTTCTTAAGTCGCCTTCAGTGAAAATTCCGACGACTTCATTGGCTTCATTGGTGATGGCAGTCATGCCAATCTTCTTGCGCGTAATTTCTTTCACGGCATCGAGGACGGAGGCACTGTCTTTAACAACAGGGAGATCGTCTCCCGTTCTCATGACATCCTTGACATGTGTGAGTAAGCGGCGTCCCAAAGCTCCGCCCGGATGAGATCTTGCAAAATCTTCCGGTCCGAAACCTTTAGCGTCTAAGCAGGCAACGGCTAAGGCATCACCGAGTGCTAAGGTTACGGTGGTGGAAGAGGTAGGTGCCAAATTCAGAGGGCAGGCTTCACGTTCAACATGAATATTCAGGTTAACCGTTGCATGATTGGCTAACGGATTTGAATCGGAACCGGTAATAGCGATAATTGGTGTGCCCTCTCGAACAATCGTCGGAACAATCGCCAAAAGTTCGGAACTCGAACCGGAGTACGAAATAGCAATGACGACGTCTTCTTTGGTGATCATTCCCAAGTCGCCGTGGGCGGCTTCAGCGGCATGAACAAAAAATGCCGGTGTACCGGTGGAGGCTAAAGTCGCAGCTATCTTGCGGGCAATATGGCCGCTCTTGCCGACCCCGCTGACAACGACGCGCCCCTTACAGGCTAAGAGGATTTGAACAGCCTTAATGAAGTTTTCATTGAGAGTGTCGGAGAGGTGGCAGATGGCTTGAGCTTCAGCTTGAAGAACTGCTTTGCCGAGTTCGAAGATCCCTTTTGTTGAAGAGGTTCCGTTCATTTTTGTTTCGCAAAAAATAGGTTAAGGATGAATTATAGTCGGGAGGAAAAGAAGTCTCCTTAGGAGCCTCTTAACTTAGTAAAAAAAGTTGAAAACTGAAGCCCGCTTTTTGCGCTTGCGCATAAACAAAAAGCCTGTCAAAACTGTGTCCCGGCGCCGTGTCAAAAGACAATTAATGATTGAGAATTTTTGCTAAGAAAGCCTGTGCTCTCTCGCTTCGTGGAGTAGAGAAGAACTCTTCTTTCGGAGCTTCTTCAACAATTTCGCCTGCGTCCATGAAAACGACTTTATCTGCAACCTTACGTGCAAAGCCCATTTCATGAGTAACTACCATCATGGTCATGCCTTCTTTAGCCAGCTCAACCATAACATCCAGCACTTCGTTAATCATTTCCGGGTCGAGAGCGGAAGTCGGTTCGTCAAAGAGCATGCAGATCGGATCCATTGCTAGAGCTCGAGCGATTGCGACGCGCTGCTGCTGACCGCCGGACAGCTGCATTGGAAATTTATGGGCGTGCTTGGCGAGACCGACTCGATCAAGCAGTTTTAAACCTCTTTCAATGGCTTCATCGCGAGTTCTTTTCAGGACCTTCATTTGCGCAAGAGTAAGGTTGTCGCAAATGGTCAAATGAGGAAAGAGTTCGAAATGCTGAAAAACCATGCCGACGTGAGAGCGCAGTTTAGGCAGATCGACACTAGGAGCACCGACATCGACCCCATTTACGAAAATGCTTCCGCTTTGGAACGGCTCAAGGGCGTTGACGGTCTTAATCAGGGTGGATTTTCCGGAGCCGGAAGGCCCGCAGATAACGACAACTTCGCCTTTTTCGACCGATGTGGAGCAATTGCGGAGAACTTGAAAGTCTCCGTACCACTTGCTGACATTTTTTATCTCGATCATAGGCATAGTCGCATTTCCCGTCTAATTTAAATCTAGGTCTAAAGTATACATTTTGACTATCAATGAAGGCTAAAATCCAAAAGCTAAATTTTGGAGAACTTATGGCAGACAATTCAAACAAAAAAGACAATCAAGTTCCGTCACTTCCTGATTGCGATGTAACTTTCAGAGTGATGCCGATGCCTCCTGATACCAATCAGTATGGCGATGTTTTCGGCGGCTGGATTATGAGCCAGGTAGACTTGGCAGGAGCTTCCGTTGCAGCCCGCAGAGCACGCTGCAGATGCACCACCGTTGCAGTAACCAACTTCGTTTTCAAAGAGCCGGTATGGGTCGGTGACGTTGTCTCTTTCTACGGAAGAATCCTGAAAGTAGGCCGAACCTCTGTCACCGTTGACGTAGAGGTTTTTGCAGAAAGACTTCACAAAGACAATCATAAGATTGTGAAAGTGACCGAAGCTCAGCTGGTATACGTTGCTATCGGACCGGATGGCAGACCGCAACCGGTTGACAGACCTGACGAAGAAAATACTGCTGTTCCGAACAGAGACATTCTTCCTCATGTTCGTCAGCAGGTGCCTGACAAGAATTAATGAGCTGAAAATAGATCAACTAATTAGGTCGTGGTCTCGCTGGAGAACACGACCCAAATTCTTCTTACTTCTACGGCTTAATCAAAATTTGGTTTTCTTTTTTCCATAAATGCGTTAAAGGCTTCTTTCATTTCTGCGCCGTCAACTAATTGGTCAAAAGTTTCTTGTTCAAGCTCTTTTTGTTCCTTTGTTCCCGACAAGTACGCTGCCTTCAAAAGACGTTTGGTAGCATTCAGCGCTTTAGGAGGAAGATTACCTAAGCGGGTTGCAGCCAGGAAAGTCTGAGGGAGAACTTTGTCGTCTTCGAGGACATGATTGATAATGCCCATGGCAATGGCCTCGGAAGGACTGATAGGTTCAGAAAGAAGAATCTTCTGTGCTGCAAGTTTGTATCCGGCGCTCTTAACCGCGAGAAGGCTGATGCCGTACAACGGTGTTTTGCCAAGAGCAATATTCGGCAGGGAAAATAAGGCGTGTTCTCCGCAGAACACTAAATCACAGTGATAAAGAAGCGCGACGCCTTCAGCGACGGCAGGACCTGTCACAGCAGCTAGTATCGGCTTTTCGACATAGTCCAATGCATCGATCACTTTCTGGAAGGCTTTTAGGATTTCTTGAGGCTTGTTGAGCATCTCATCAATGTCTAAACCGGCGCAGAACACATTGGTTTCACCTGAAATGACAATCGATCGAACGGCATTGTCTTCATTGCATTCCAAGAGCTGCTTTTTTAATTCATTGCACATCTCGATATCGAGAGTGTTTCTTTTGGCCGGACGCTGGATAGAGAGCCGAGCGGTCTTATCTTCAATTGTAGTAACAACAGGCATTTTTTTTTAACTCCACAATATTCTTTTTATTCTGAAGATGTTTTAAAGGATGTAGTCTGAAAACTCACCATTATGGTCTTAACTATCGGGAAGTGCGTGACGAAAGTATACGAGATACTTTATTTTTGGCTTGGGTTATCCTCTATTCAAAAAAAATTTCCTGGTGGTAATCTCGAATAATGATGAAAAGAATTATTCGATATATCCCAGCGATCTTATTGCTTCTGGCTCTTTCTTTTGTGCCTGCCCACGCAGAAAAAGAGCCGGAAGCAGTTGTCTCCATTGGTTTGCTGGACTCTTTTAATCCGGAAGTTGAACGGGAATTGATTCTGCCGACAATGGAATATCTTAAGCAGAAGTTCCCTCAGATTCGCTGGAGTTTGGTTCATCTCAATACATTGAAACCTGTGGCTTCCGTTGAACAGTCAAAAGCAGATTTCGTTTTCTCTTCGGCAGGAACCTTTCAAGAGCTTCACCAAGTTTTAGGCTACAACCACGTGGTTACTTCAAAAAGCGTGTTCTCAGATAATCCTTCCGAATCCGTCGGCAGCGTTTTTATTGCCCGGAAATCCCGCGAAGATCTAAAAGATATTCCGTCGCTGAAAGGGAAAGTAGCTGTCGCTTCTCAGCCTAATTCATTTGACGGATGGCTGATTGGCACCCACGAGATTGCCAAAGAGGGATACGATCCGGATAAGTTTTTCTCGAAAGTTATCTTTTCTCATTTCCAGTTTCCGGATTCTTTGGCTATTCTTGCAGCAGGTAAAGCTGATGTTGGGGTCTTTTCCGCTTGTTTGCTAGAAAAGCTGGAAAAGGAAGGTTTGGTCAGCACGGAAGATTTCAAAATCATTTCTCCTAAAGACAAGGAGTCTTTGAAGTGTTCACATTCAACGGAACTTTACCCCGGAATTGTTTTGTCTACGGGAGAAAATACAGATCCGAAACTTGTTTGGGAAGTGACTTCGGCTCTTCTTTCCATGCCGAGCATTAATAACAGCGAGTGGACCATCAGCCAGAAGTTCTCTAAGGTCAACCAGCTGTATCAAGATCTCAAGATTGGGCCTTATTCCTATCTCAAGGAGCAGTCCCTTTCCGCCCTTTGGCAGCGATTCAAGAATGTCATTTTGATAATTGCCGGTATTGTTCTTATCTTAATTGTCAATGAGATTTATTTGCGTTCTGCCGTGGCTTGGAGGACTCGACAGCTCAAGTCAGCTCTCAAAGAAAAAATTAGAGCTGAAAGAGATGCAAGAGAAAAAGGAAAACAGCTGGCTCAAATGGAAAAATTCGGCGTAATTTCTCAAATGTCAGGAATGTTGGCTCATGAGCTCCAGCAGCCGTTGTTGGCAATCGGTAATTTCACAAGCGGCCTGAAGATGTATATGAATAAACAGGAAAGGCTCGACAAGGTAAGCTCGGAGGCTATACAGCACATTGAGAAGAATACGAAGCGAATAGCCGATATTGTCGGCCGAGTTCGATCCTACGCTAAAAACAAAAGAGGACAGTTTGAATTGGTAGATTTGGCTGAAATTGCCAAGAGGGCGTTGACTAGCGCGAAGGGTTCGGCATTTGCTGATATTCCAATCCGGCTGAAGGTTCCTGCCAAGGCTGAAGTATACGGCCAGCCTCTTGAGCTGGAGCTAATTATGGTCAACTTGCTGAAAAACGCTTGCTCTGAGGTGAAAAAAGTCAAAGATCCGCAGATTGTTTTGTCCATTGAAGATGAAGGGAAGTGCTGGAGGGTGAGCGTTAGAGACAACGGACCGAAACTTTCCCCACAAGAATTTCTTAGACTCAGGCAGATGGGCGACAGCGTGAAAGATGACGGATTGGGAATTGGATTATCGTTGGTTCGAGGCCTATGCGATTCTCATGGCGCCTCTTTGAGTTTCAGTCAAATAGAACCGCAGGGAATTTGCGCTGCGTTTGTAATAGAAAAAAGGAGTGATGATGGAGCCGATCGTAAGAATAATTGATGATGACGAAGAGGCACGAGAATCCACTGCCTTTCTTCTGACAATGGCCGGATGGTGTACGCAGACTTATGAGAGCGCCCAGAGTTTTTTAGATAACGATGATGTTTCGGTACCGGGCTGTATTTTGCTGGATATACGGATGCCCGGAATGACGGGAATGGAACTTCAGTTAAAGCTGAGCGAAGATCACGTAGAGCTTCCGATTATCTTTTTGTCCGGCCACGGAGATATGTCGATGGCGATTCATGCCTTCCGCATAGGAGCTGCAGATTTCTTGGAGAAGAATGTCACATCCGAGGAACTACAGGCAGCCGTGAAGAAGGCTGTAACTGCATCAATGAAGAACTTTTCGTCTAATTGCGAGAAGAAAAAACTCCTTGAACTTTATGAAAGCCTCACGCCGAGGGAAAAGCAAGTCTGTGTCGGGGTGGCTCAAGGAAAACTCAACAAGGTAATTGCTTACGAATTGGATATCGCGGAAAGAACCGTGAAGATGCACAGAAGCCATTTGTTGGAAAAATTAGAGGTCAAAAGCCCGGTGGAACTGGCATTCTTGTTGAAGAGCATAGGAGTGTTGGATGCTGAATAGGCGAAGATTTACTCATTTGGCTTTGGTTTTGCCGACTGTTCTGGCCTCTCCCGCAGTATTAGCCAAAAGACCAAAGAAAACCAATAGCGTCATCGTGATCGGGGGAGGAGCTGCCGGGCTTGCAGCTGCGATCTCGGCAAAAGAACATGGCGCTGCAGCAGTAACAGTTCTCGAAAAGGCCTGTTTTCTCGGAGGACATACGGCTTTTGCCGGCGGTTCCGTTAACTTTGTTGATCCGGAAAGACAGAAGAAAATGGGTATCAATGACTCAGAGGAGTTATGGCAAAAGCAAATCATTGAAACCGGAGGTGGGATCAATGATGTTGAACTGGTTAGAACACTAGTTTCTTCCGCAACGGGGACTGGGAAATGGTTGGAAGACATGGGAGTTAAGTGGCTTCCGATGGTGTATGAAGCCTGGTCAGGGAAGTTCCCTCGAGCTCATCAAATTGCCGGGAAAAGATGCGGGATGGAATACATTCGCTGCCTCGCTAAGAGAGCAAAGCAGTTGGGTGTGCAGATCATCTTGAATGCCGAAGTTATTTCTCTTGATTGTCAAAAGAAAGGCGGCTGCACTGTAACCTACAAGAAAAATGGTCGCTCGCTTCCTCTAATGTCCGATGCAGTTGTTCTGGCTACCGGCGGTTTCTCTGCGAACCAAAATATGAGAATGCTTTATGACCGGCGCCTTGATGAAACGGTAGGAACCACGCTTAGTGCTTTTAATTTTACCTATGACGGCTCCACGGGTGAGGGCATCCAGATGGCTCAAGCTCTCGGCGCAGAAGTCTGGGATATGGAGTATATGCAGCTGATTCCGCTGAACGGAGGGCGCCTGCTTGACTATTCTGGCGGCGAAATTTTTGTTGATTCTTCGGGTAAAAGATTTATTGATGAAGCAAGTGAGGTTAGATATATTGCCGACGCGTTCTTAAAGCTTCCGGATAAGACGATGTGGGTCATCACCGATTCGACAACTCGCAAAAATTCATCTTTTGAACAAAAACTGATGACTGGGGTCGTGCAGGAAGCTGATTCCGTCCGAGAAATGGCTAAAGCCATGAATGTGCCTGCCTCCGTGCTGCAGGCTACTTTGGGCGAGTATAACGAGAGCATTCCCAAAGCCAGTGCGGGTGCAGAGAAGAATATTGTTAAACAGCCTCTGTTGACTCCGCCTTTCTACTTCGGAAAGGAAAGATTTGATTTGCATTTTTGTTGCGGCGGCCTGGCTATTAACAGCAAAGGGCAAGTTCTTCGAACCGATGGTCAGCCGGTGCCTAGACTGTATGCTGCCGGCGAGTGCACGGGCGGTATTCACGGGAAAGACAGACTCGGAGGAGACTCATTAATCAGCTGTTTTGTTTTTGGAAGAATTTCCGGAGCATCGGCTGCAAATACCAAAATCTAGTATGCACTTTGGTGCATATGCACTAACGGACATTTTGAGAAAAAGGCCCGATCTTTAAGCTTCTACTTAACAAAGAAACCCAAATTAACCCAATAGGAGCTTAAAGATGAAGAAAACATTAGTTGCATTATTCGTAACAGGTTACGTTGGAATCGCATTTGCCGATCAAGTCGTTGATACCGATATCGTTGTCGTCGGTGCCGGCGGTGCAGGTTTCTCTGCAGCCGTTGCAGCAGCCGAAGCAGGTGCAAAAAACATCGTTTTGTTGGAAAAGAATCCGGTTGTCGGCGGTCATACCGTAATTTCCGGCGGTTCCGTTAATGCTGTTGACACCAAGCGTCAAAAGGCCATGGGCATTGAAGACAGCGCTGATAAGATGGCTGCTCAAACATTGAAGGCCGGTGACTACCGTGCTGACCCAGCTTTGGTTAAGACTTTAGCTGATAACTCCGAAGCAGCAATTAACTGGATGGAAGGTCTTGGTGTTCAATGGAATCCTCGCGTATTCGAAGCTTGGGGCGGTTTGTTCGCCAGATCTCACAACTCCGGAGATAAGAATGCCGGGCATGATTACATCCGCGTTTTGAATAAAGCAGCTAAAGCTCACGGCGTACAGATTAAAACCAACACAAAGGCTGTTGAACTTCTTCGCAAAGACGACCAATCTCCGGTTACAGGCGTAGTCGCTCAGGCTAAGAACGGCGAAAAAATTACATACAACGCTAAGGCAGTTGTCCTCGCAACCGGCGGCTTTACAGCTAATGTTCCGATGCGTATGCGTTATGACCGTCGTCTCGACGCCAGCTTCAAGACAACAGCTAATCCGACAGGTAAAGGATTTGACGGTTCTACCGGTGATGGTATCAACATGGCTACTAAGGTTGGAGCTGATACAGACGGTATGAACTACATCCAGCTTATCCCATTTGTCGGCGGCCGCGTTATTGATTATGTGGGAGGGGACATCTTCGTTGATCCTCAAGGCAAACGCTTTGTAAACGAAGGCGGCCGCCGAGACGCAATTGCTGATGCAGTTCTTGCTCTTCCGGGACGCACTATGTGGGTTATTACCGACGACCAGTCTCTCAAAGGCGCCTCTTTGGAAACCAAACTGAAGAAAGGCATCGTATTTAAGGCCGACACCGTCGAAGAAATGGCCAAGAAGATGAATGTTGATCCGAAGGTTCTCCAACAGACACTCGATCGTTACAACGAATTTGCTGCTAAGAAAGAAGATCCGGACTTCGGTAAGACAACATTTACTCAGTTGATTAACAAACCTCCGTATTATTTCGGAACCGAAACTCAGGACGTTCACTTCAGCTGCGGCGGTTTGAGAATTACTCCTCAGGCACAAGTTGTTGACGTTAACGGCAAGGTTATCCCGGGGCTTTATGCAGCTGGCGAAACTACCGGCGGTATCCACGGTACAAACCGTGCAGGCGGAAATGCCCTTATCGATAACTTTGTATTCGGAAGAATCGCCGGCCAACAGGCAGCGGCAACTGCAGCTAAGTAAGGTGGTCCTATGAAGTTCAGACTATTAATCCTCTGTCTGTCATCCTTTCTGGTCTTGGCTTTGAATGCCAATGCAGCCGGGATAGCCGACAGTCACATGAAGAAGAGTATCCCCTGCACGTCTTGCCATAAGACAATGAAGGGCGGAGACGATGTCGAAAGGACTGATTGTTTGAAATGCCACAATGAGGAACAGCTCAAGGTCGCAGGTGAAAAAATCAAGCCTAAATTTGACAACCTTAACCCTCATAAGCCGCATTTCGAAGATTTGGCTTGTACAGAGTGTCACAAAGGTCATGCCGAACAGGTTAACTTCTGCGCATCCTGTCACGGCAACCGTTAATCTCTAAATAGTTCTCCTTGGTTACGAGACACCTTCGAGTGTCTCGTTTTCTTAGAAGTTTTAATCGGCAGCCTCTTCAGGCAATTCAAGGGAGAAAAGGTTAATGTGCGGATCTGTCTCATCTTCAGTTTGACTGTATCCGCGTTTTTGCATCATCTTGGACATGCCCCCGTTATCTTTGAGAACGTAGCCCACCAGTTCAGTCAGGCCTCTTGAAAGAGCTTCTTCTTCCAAAGCAGCCATCAAAAACTTAGACAGTCCCTTTCTTTGGTAGTTGTCTGCGATAGAAATGCCGAATTCTGCAGATTTACCGTTGGGAAGCAGCGAGAAGGTAGCTTCACCTACAACGGCAGGCCGTGTCTTGGAAGGTTCAGTCAGAATAATTGTGTAGGAGCGGTCAGGATCATTGGTCAAAGCTCTGGCAGCAATTTCTTCCGGCGTTGTACTTAGTCCATGGAAGCGCAGGCGCATGGAGCTCTCCGAAAGATTCGTGATGTAGTTGGTGAATCCTTCAATATCTGCTGGCTGGGCTTGTCTGAGGAGCAATTCTCCGAAGTCTCCTGAAATTTTCTTCGCCGGCTTGGAAAGCACCGTCGGAAATACTAAATGTTCCGCTTTAGCAGAAGGTCTCAGCGGTTTGTCCCAAATAGCGGCATGGGCATCTAAAACAATGGCGGAGTCCGGGCCTACAAGAAGAGGATCAATTTCAATGGACTTCAGAGCCGGGATGGAAACAGCAGCCTGAGAAAGACGCAGAAGGGCAGTGCAGAGCAATTCTTTGTTGACTTCAGGGAAGCCCTTGTAGGCTGAAAGCAGTTTACTGATTGAAGGAGCTTCCAAGAGCTGGAGGGCATCTGACTTGGAGATAGGAGCGAAGTTGAATTCTTCTTTGAATCCTAAATCCCCGTATAAGCCGCCTACTCCGATGTAAACAACGGGACCAAACTGTTTGGTGTTTCTCATTCCGACTTTCAGTTCTCTGGCGTAGGCATCGCTGAGGGTTCTCTGGATGGTGACGGCGAAATCTTCTTCGGGAATGTGGTTTTCTCCGGCTTTAGTCTGAAGTGCCTTATAGGCGTTTCTTAGTTCTTTTTCGTTGCGGATTCCGAGGATTACTCCGCCGATGTCGCTCTTAGAAAGAATTCCGTCACTGCGGATCTTCAAGGCAACCGGAAAGCCGAGAGCTTTCGAGGCCTCAATAGTTTCGCCTAAAGAGCCGGCATATAACGAAGCGGTTGTTTCAAAGCCGATACTGGCTAGGAGACGCTTAGCTTCTTCGTCATAAAGAATATTTCGATCTTCTTTTTTAGCTTGCTGGATAATCTTTCTGGCGCCGGCAAAGTTTCTATCCGACAGAGACTGCGGTGGCACGGATAATGCGCTCTGGCTTTTTCTAAAGTTAAAGAATTTTTCTGTCAGCGAAACGGATAGGCAGGCATTCTTTATTCCTTCCAGAGCAAGAATGCCGTTGGTCAGCAAGTACTTGATGGCCGGCTCAATTTCGTGAGATCCTAGCCATGCAGTGATAACTGGCTTGGATGCTTGTTTAATGATGGGCGCAATGGCTTTAGCAATCTCTACCGGTGAAATTAAGGGATTGGAAACAAAAGCCAAGAGAACGCCGGAGCAGTTTTCTTGCTTTAAAGAAAAATCCAAAATCTGAGAAATGATCTTCGGTGAGGCATCTACACCGACATTAATTGGGTTTGCAAACGGGAAAAGTACTTTAAATTTCGTGCTGATAACTTCCGCAGCTTCGGGAGGAATGACTGCCGGCACGATTCCGTAGGCGCCCATTGTATCGGCAACCAACGTATCCAGTCCTTTACTGTTGACGATGCTGTATAGGGCGCCGTCAAAGAATGCTTTTCTTAAAGAGAACGCCTGGATTGCATAAGACAAGTCATAGATGGAGTCTAGGAGGAGGGCTCCGGAGCGTTTTAAGGCTTTTTCGATTACATCGTGATGATCTTGCGGACGGCCGTTGTTGTTAATGACGATGTCGCCCGAGAGTGAGGATTTCCCGCCTTTAAGCAGAATGACCGGTTTATTTTTCGCTGCCAGACGAATGGCCGAGAGCATTCTTCTCGGATCTTTAAAGTTTTCAACGTAAAGAACAATGCACTGTGTCTGATTATCTTGAGCTAATAAGTCAATGTAGTCGGCTGTCGTTAATGAATACTCCAGCCCTGGATCGATAACGTAAGAGAAGCCGCCTTTACAGCTGGAGGCAATGTTAATGATCGTGTGCACGAGTCCGGGAGATTGACTGATAAGGCCGATATTGCCTGCCATCGGCATGTGAGGAAGGAAGGAGACGTTTAGTGCGGCAGGAGGGTATAGGTAGCCTAGGGACTGAGGCCCTACGATGTACATTCCGGCCTTTTTACACTCGTCAAGTTTGTTATAAAAATCTTCCGTGAGTTCTGTTTTCGGGAAGCCTCCACAAAGAAGTACGGCTTTGACTTTTTCCTCTAAAGCGGCGGTAAGGATTTTGACGTAATGCTCCGGAGGACAAACAATGACGACTAAGTCCAGGCTCTGCTTAACGGCACTTAGCGTGGGATAGCATTTATAAGATCCTAGAGTTTTGTATTTCGGGTTGATCGCAAATAAGTTGGCAGCTCCGTGCCCTGCAGTCAGATGCTCCCACATCGTTGTCCCAAGGCTTCCGGCTTTCTCACTGGCTCCCACAACAGCGATGCTTTTAGGATTGAATAGAACGTTCAAATAATGCCTAAAGTCCATTTTGTTTGCCTTTCAAACTTCCACCTTGGGAAGTTTAAACGAGCGGAGGAGAAGATTTGAACAATATGATGCTGACAGCCAAGATAGAGGAACATCTTTCAAATATCTGGTTTGAAATGAGTAAGATTCCAAAAGCAATATCAGAATAAGTGGTAAAAATGAAAAAAGACGAAGAGAAGTATTGGAAAAAGCCCGACGGCTCCTTAGTGTCTTGTACTGAAAAAGTAAAAGTTTTGAATGAGAATTTTGACGAGATCAAGCATCTTCTCCAGGATGCTATCGATGATGCCGTCTTAATGGGTTGTTCTGAAGAAAATGTTAAAAAGATTTATCTGGACCTGCTTAACTCCACAAAAGCAGCTTATCCAGAGATCAAATAGGTGAAGATTATGACGAAATACCTCAACTGTTTGAAAGCCGTTGCGTTGGCTTTTGTATTCGGGCTGCTTGCAGCGTGTGCCCATCCCGATTCAGTGAATTTGGGAACTTCCTATGATTCCGTAATGGACAAGCTCGGAGCTCCGGATTCAAGAACAGTTCTGCCGGACGGGACTCTTCGATTGGTTTACTCTCTGCAGCCAATGGGTCAGCAGTCCTACGTCATGATTTTTAATAAAGAAGGGCATTTAATTTTCAAAGAGAATCTTCTTCAGCAGAAGTACTTCAATGAAATCAAACCCAAGATAATGAACGAGCAGGATATCTACAACATGTTCGGACATCCTTGCGAAAAGTGGACTTACGCACTATCGGGCGAACATACCTACATGTACCGCTTTCAAGATGGCGGTATGGACTGGGCTTTATGGGTTGACTTCGACAATAAGACAAATGAAGTTCTCAGATACGTCATCAGCATTGATCCTTGGACCCAAAGAGACGGGGATGACGATAAAAATATCTAAGTTTGGATATTATTGCGCCTCTTCTTTTTTCCTAAGCAATTAAATGTCTGTACCTCAACGGCACAAATTCGGTTTTAAGGCATGGCTGCCCACTATTGGGCTGGCCTTTGCTGCTTTTGTATTCAATACTTCGGAATTCCTCCCGGTCGGCCTTCTCCCTAATATCGCAGAAAGCCTTCATGAGACGACATCTCAAACCGGCTTAATTATTACTGTCTATGCCTGGGTAGTAGCTTTGATGTCGCTTCCTCTGACGGTGATGACGGCAAAGTTAGAAAGACGAAAGCTGTTATTGGCACTGCTCCTTCTCTTTGCAGGAAGTCACTTCATTGTTTTGTGGGCTGATACGTTCGTGAAACTGATGGGCGCGCGAATTTGCGTTGCGTTCACACATTCCATTTTCTGGTCCATTATGACGCCGTTAGCGGCGAGAACAGCGCCGTTCGGCAAACAATCTTTGGGACTGGCGGCGGTCATGGGCGGAAGTATCGTTGCTACAGTTCTTGGTGTGCCTATCGGTACGAGATTAGGACAAGAAGTGGGCTGGCAAGGCGCTTTCTTTATTGTCGGTATTGCTGCTCTTATCGTTTTAGTACTTATCTATTTCGTGCTTCCGATTTGTCAGAGTGATAGAGCCGGATCTCTGAAGAGCCTGCCGGTTCTCTTTAGACGTCCTCCGATTGTCCAGCTGTATCTTCTGACCGTTACCGTCGTTTTAGGACAGTTTACGGCTTATTCCTTTATTGCTCCGATTCTGATGAATATCGGTGGCGTGAGTGAATCAACCACTGTTGTGGCGTTGTTTGTTTATGGTATTTCGGGAATTTTAGGAACGGTAATCGGCTCTAAATTTGTCGATAAACATACCTCATGGGCTCTTGTCATTCCTCTTTTCATTGTGACGTGCTCTTTAGCCTCCATTACGATGCTTGCCCCTCACTGGAACGCTTTCTTGGTCATGGCCGTTTTCTGGGGTGCAAGTACCACTGCCGTTATTCTGGCATTTCAAACGATTCTGCTGCGTTATGCGAAGGATGCTGCAGACGTTGCCACAGCGCTTTTCAGCGGAATCTTTAATATTGGAATCGGAGGAGGTGCCTTCTTGGGAAGTCATCTTTCGGTTGCATTCGGCTTTTCTTCGCTCGGGTATGCCGGAGCGGCGTTGGTCGGTATTTGTCTGCTCGGCTGCCTTATTTTGTGGATCACAAAGGGAAACGCAATCCTCGGCGCACAAGAAAAGGTGTAGCTATTAGATGTCTTAACTAAACAAAAACGCGGCCGAAGCCGCGTTTTGTGCAGAAGCTAATCAGAAATTAATCGTGCTTGTGTTCGTTGCGAAGACGAATATGAAGTTCTCTGAGCTGCTTTTCATCAACCGGAGAAGGAGCTTGTGTGAGCAAGCACTGCGCACGCTGTGTCTTCGGGAAGGCGATGACGTCGCGGATGGAGTCTGCACCGGTCATCATGGTAACGATACGGTCGAGACCGAAAGCGATACCGCCGTGCGGAGGAGCACCGAACTGGAGAGCGTCAAGCAGGAAGCCGAACTTCTGTCTGGCTTCTTCCGGACCAATCTTCAATGCATTGAAGACTTTGCTCTGGACGTCTGCCTTGTGGATACGGATAGAACCGCCGCCGATTTCCCAGCCGTTAAGAACCATATCGTAGGCTTTGGCTAAGCAATGTTCAGGATCGGTAACCAATTCGTCTTCATGGCCGTCTTTCGGGCTTGTGAACGGATGGTGGCAAGCAACCCAACGATCTTCTTCTTCATCGAATTCGAACATCGGGAAGTCGATGACCCAAAGAGGTTTCCAGCCTTCTTCGAACAAACCGTGAGATTTACCGAAGTCGCTGTGACCGATCTTCAGGCGCAGAGCACCGAGAGAGTCGAAGACGATCTTCTTACGGTCAGCACCGAAGAAAATAACGTCGCCGTCTTCAGCACCGGTTCTGTTGAGAATCTCAGTAAGAACTTCATCGCTCAAGTTCTTGACGATCGGGCTCTGGAGACCGTCTCTGCCCTTGGCTTTTTCGTTGACCTTAATGTAGGCCAAGCCTTTGGCGCCGTAAATCTTGACAAAGTCTGTGTAGGAGTCGATTTCGCTGCGCGGCATCTGAGCACCTTGCGGAACTCTCAAAGCCATGACACGGCCGTCAGACAATTCTGTAGCGGATTTGAATACCTTGAAGTCAACGTTGGTCATCAAGTCTGTGAGCTCTGTGAGCTGGAGCTTGACTCTCAAGTCAGGTTTGTCGGAACCGTACTTGTTCATGGCGTCTGCATAAACCATGATCGGGAACGGATCAACTAAGTCAACATTAATGGTTTCTTTGAATACGTGACGAACCAAATTTTCCATAATGTCGCGGATTTCCTGCTCGTTAAGGAAGCTGGTTTCGATATCAACCTGTGTGAATTCAGGCTGTCTGTCGGCACGTAAATCTTCGTCACGGAAGCACTTAACGATTTGATAGTATCTGTCAAAGCCTGCGCACATCAGCATCTGCTTGAAGAGCTGAGGAGACTGTGGCAAAGCGTAGAAGTGGCCGTCGTGAACACGAGATGGAACCAAGTAGTCGCGGGCACCTTCCGGTGTGCTCTTTGTCAGCATCGGAGTTTCGATGTCGATGAATCCGAGTTCGTCCAAATGACGGCGGAAAGCCATGGCTGCTTTGTAGCGCAGTTTCATGTTGCGCTGCATTGGAAGACGTCTCAAGTCCAAAACACGGTAGGTTAAACGAGTTGTTTCGGAGAGGTTTTCGTCGTCTAAAAGGAACGGAGGTGTGGCTGAAGGATTCAAAATCTTCATTTCTTGAGCAAGCACTTCAACGCCGCCGGAAATCAGATTGTCATTACGAGTGCCTTCAGGACGCGGTCTGACAAGACCTTTCACTTCAATAACATATTCATTACGGACTTTGTCAGCCGTTTCAAACACGTCGGGACGGTCCGGATCACAAACCACCTGAACAAGACCTTCTCTGTCGCGAAGGTCGATAAAGATAACACCGCCGTGGTCGCGGCGACGATGGGCCCAACCGTACAGGGTTACGGTTTTACCGATGAACTTGTCATCAATAAGGCCTGCATATTCTGTGCGCATGAAGTACTCCGCAAAAATTAGACCCCTATTAAGGAGTCTTTATAGTGTCAATCCGACATATTCTAAATTAACTGATAGTTAAGTTCCAAATTCGGCTCAGGTTATTTTTCGGGAGCACTTCTTAGGAATAACTACTTGCTTTCAGAGGATTTGTTTTCGTTTGCATGTGAAGCGGGAAGAGCGGCGGAAGAGCCTCCCTTGAAATCAGTCGCATACCAACCTTTGCCCTTCAGTTCGAATCCGGGAGCAGAGAGCTGCTTGACCAATGTTTCTTTCCCGCAATGCGGACAATGAGTCAGCGGATCGTCAGACATTTTTTGCAGTGCGTCTTTTGTATATCCGCAGTTAGAACACTTGTAAGCGTAAATTGGCATTTCAAAAAAATGATTAAGTCTCAAAGGGAAAGCATTATAGTTTTTTGAAAGCACTGCTATTGAAAACCTCAGAATGTTTTGAGCAAAAAGAAAAGCCGCATCGTCTGCGGCTCTTCTTCAAAATGAGAGTTAACTAATCAAAGATTAGTCGTCTTCATCCTTACGCTGGAAGTTCGCAGCCAATTCCATCTGTTTCTGGACTGGAACCGGAGCGTATCCGGAAAGTTCCATGGAGTAGCTGCCTGCGCCTTGAGTGATGGCATTCAAGCGTGCTGCATAGCCGTCGAGCTCTGCCAAAGGAACAACGCCGGAAATAATCATCATGCCGCCTGCCATGTTGGCTGTGCCTGTAACCTGACCGCGTCTGCTTGCCAAGTCACCGGTGATGTCGCCGATGGCGCTGTCGGGAGCAACGATTTCAATATCGACGATTGGTTCAAGAAGAGTCGGTTTAGCTTTTGCAATGGCATCAAGCATAGCTTTGCGGCCGGCAGAAACGAAAGCAACTTCCTTGGAGTCAACTGGGTGGCTCTTACCGTCATAGACGACAACGCGGACATCGTGAACCGGGTAGCCGGCGACATAGCCGGAAGTTAAAGCTTCACGAACACCCTTTTCAACGGCTGGAATGAAGTTATAAGGAATAGCACCGCCTTTGACTTCATCAACGAATTCAAAGCCTGTTCCTCTTTCTTTCGGTTCGATGCGCAGATAAACTTCACCGAACTGACCTGCACCGCCGGTTTGTTTCTTATGACGAGCGTGGCCTTCCGCACCTTGTGCAATAGTTTCACGGTATGGAATGCGCGGCGTGCGTGTGTTGACTTCGAGTTTGAACTGAGCGGCCATTCTTTCGAGAACGCTCTTCAAGTGCTGTGCGCTAATACCGCGAAGAACGGTTTCATTCAAGGTAGTATCGTGCTCGAGTTCCAATGTTGGGTCTTCGGAGAGCATCTTGTTAAGAATGTCAGACAATCTGCCTTCATCGCCGCGGCGTGCCGGGGCAATTGCCAAGCCATACATCGGTTTCGGGAAGCTTAGCGGTTTCATGCGGATATTGTCGTGATCATGAGAGGCATGAATGACGCTGTCGAAAACCAATTCATCGATCTTGGAAATAACGCCGATATCGCCCGGAACCAGTTCGCGGACTTCTGTAGTTTCCTTACCCTGAAGAATCATCGGGTGAGAAACCTTGATAGCTTTCTTGTTGTCGCCTACGAAGAGCAAATCATCACGGCGCATTGTGCCCTGATGAATTCTGAATACGCCGACTTTGCCGATGTACGGGTCGTTAACAACTTTGAATACATGAGCAACCAATGGAAGTTCCGGATCAGGAATTAACTTGATGTCGTTGCCTTCAGCATCTGTGAACAACGGATCGTTACTTTCAGCAGGGTTCGGGAGATGGCGGACCATAACGTTAATCAGATCGTCAACACCGGCGCCTGTCTTGCCGGAAACGAAGCAGATTGGAATGATGTGGCCTTCACGAAGTGCTTGAGTCAATGGGCCGTGAAGAGTAGAAGGATCTGCATTGCCTTCTTCCAAATATTTTTCCATGGCCTCATCATCTACTTCAACAACCTGTTCGATGAATTGACGGTGTACTTCTTCAACGCTGAGGAAATCCGCTTCGCCGTGATCTTTAGCAAAGCAGTCGATAACGCGTGCTCCGTTGTTAGCCGGAAGGTTAATCGGCATAACTTCATTACCGAAGGCTTCCTTCAATTCTTCGATGAGTTTCGGAAGATCGACGTGTTCTGCATCAATTTTGTTGACGATAAGGATTCTGTTGAGATTGCGTTCTTTTGCCCAGTCCATCATTCTGCGTGTCATGAGCTGGATGCCGGCTGTGGCGTCAACAACAATGGCTGCTGTTTTGACAGCATCGAGAGAGCCGAGAGCCTGCCCGACGAAGTCAGGGTATCCCGGGGTATCAATCATATGAACGCGGACTTCAGTCCCATCTTCTTTATCGGCTTCGAAGTGTGTGCAGGCTGCTCTCAAGGAGTGCTGAACGGCTTTTTCAAGTGGGTCAGAATCGCATACTGTCGTTCCTCTTTCGACAGAGCCGCATGTAATGATCATTCCGCTCTTGGCAAGAATGCCTTCTGCCAACGTGGTTTTGCCTGAGCCGCCATGACCAAGTAATGCAACTGTTCGAAGATTTTCGGTTGAGAAGATGGGCATAATTACTCCCTAATATTTATGAAAATGCTAAAAATTATCTTTGGATTGTGTACCATGACTCAACGTTTGTCGAGAGGTATTTTTAAAATTTTTTAAATCTCTCTCAATAGGAGTCGAGTGCAATGCAAAAAAAGACCTACTGCGGAGATTGTTCTCCCGAAGAATTCCAGAAATTCGAACCATCTTTCAGACAGCTTATTAGCCTTGCTAATAAAGAAATCTTGCCGAGATTTTTATGCGGCATCGCGGTTTTAGAGAAGAGCGATCACACACCGGTTACTGCCGCGGACCGCAGAGCAGAGAAGGTGATGAGAGAGTGGCTCGAGCAGGAGTATCCGCATCATGGAATTTACGGGGAAGAATTCGGAATTAAAGAACCGGTTGGAGATTTTCCTCATTACCGCTGGATTTTGGACCCTATTGACGGAACTAAGAACTTCATCACAAATGCTTTTCAGTTCGGAACATTGATTGCACTGGAAAAAGATAACGGCGATGGTTTTAAACCTTTGATCGGCGTTATTTCACATCCGCAAGTCGGAGCTTGGCTTATCGGAGATGGCAAAAAAACGGTTCTGCATTTGTCCGATAATCAAGAAATTTCCTGCGAAGTGAGAAACACCACGGACCTTAGCCAGGCCACATTGCTCACTAGTTCTCACTGGACCACTCCCGAGCAGCACGGAACCAAAGTGATTCAAGACCTTATTGACCAAGTAAAACTTTATCGGACCTGGGGCGACTGCTTCGGTTATTTCGCCGTAGCTACCGGCGGAGCCGATATCATGCTGGACAATGAATTGAATTATTGGGATGTAGCAGCGGTTGTCCCTGTTATCGAAGGAGCTAAGGGTGTAATTTGCAGTACAAGCGGAGGAAATCCTCTTAAAGAGCTCTCTGCCGTGGCATCTAATCCGGGTTTGATTGACAAGGTCTTAGACGTTCTAAACAATAAGAACGGCTAGCCAGTTGGTGTTGACTTCAAAATTGCTCTCTGCTTCTTTTCTCAACCTGGGATAAGAAGCATTTTTCCTTTGATTTTCAATAGTAAAAATGCGTTGCATAGGAAACAACTATTTTCAATGTGAAAAACTTGGTTTCTTACTGATTCGGATTTAGTTGAGAAAATCATTTCAGGAATTAGATTAGAAGAAACCTATGATGCCCAGGATTTATCTACTTTCAGCCGCATGCTTAGCCGCTTTGTTGACAGGATGTGTGACTACTCCTGATTTCGAAATGAGCCCTGAGCAAAAATCCGTCATTCCTTCCCAATGGAATGCTCCTGCATTAAATCCGCATCTTTCTCAAGATACGGCCGATTGGTGGAGTTCTTGGGAAGAAGCAGAGCTTTCGGATTTGATTTCCCGTGCGATGTCGGCCAATACCTCCGTCAAAGAGGCTCAAGCTAATCTGAGATATGCCATGGCTGGCTTGACGGTAAGCGGATCAAATTTAGTTCCTAAAGTTAACGGAACCGGATCGGGCGGACGCAGTCACTCCAAACGTACAGGCGCTAACAGCTTTTCAATCGGAGTGAACGGAAGCTGGACTATCGATGCCGGTGGAAACTATGCAGATTATTTGGCGAGTAAAGCAGATCTGATGTCTGCGGATGCTTCTTTAGGAGATGTTCAAACAGCGATTGCCGCTCAAGTTGCCGCAGCCTATGTCAATCTTCGTCTAGCCCAAAGGCAAGTCTCCGTGGCCGAGCAGAATCTAAAAACTCAGAAAGAGGCTTTGGATATTGCTGATTGGAGATACCGCTCAGGTCTTGTAGATTCTACAGACGTTGATCAGGCGCGCACCTCTTTAGAGCAGACCCGTGCCAGTATCCCTTCTCATAAAGCCAATGTTGTAAGAAACCGAAACCTTTTGGCGAAGCTGACAAGTCAAAAACCGGAGAGCATCGGAATTCTTCCCGTAAAGCAGATTCCGGTTCCGCCTAATAATCTCAGTCTAAGTATTCCAGCCGATACTTTGAGACATCGTCCGGATGTTAGGGCCGCTGAGGCAGACGTCATGGCCGCAATGGCTCGTCATACATCGGCAAGGTCCGCTTTATTCCCAAGCTTAACCATTAACGGAAGTTTGGGGTTGGCAGGAGTGACGGTTGGAATGTTGGGAGACCCCGGGACTCATAATTCTTCGATCTTGGGTTCTATCAATTTACCGATTTTTAATGCCGGGGCACTCCGGGCACAAGTTGAGCAGCGAGATGCTCAGGTCCAGGCTGCTAATGCCAGGTATGAAGCAGCTTTGCTCACGGGTATCCAGGAAATAGAAGATGCATTAAATGACATCTGGGCGGTCCAACAGCGGATCAAGTCTCTGCAAGTGGCGGTGGAATCCGCTAAACGGGCCGCAACGAATGCCAGACAGAATTACCAGGCCGGGCTGCAGGATTTTACGGTTGTTCTTACTACACAAAGGACACTGTTGACTGTCGAGGAGCAATTGGCCCAGACGGAGGCTAACCTCTCCTTGTCTTTTATCGACCTGTATAACGCACTTGGCGGCGGATGGAAAAGTTCTTTGAACCAGAAGGAAGAAAACGATGTCAGAAAATAAAAATGATAAGAAAGATATAACATCTCTTCTCGGAGATTCAGTTAAAAAACCGGTCTATAAGAGACTGTCTACTTGGCTTATTTTGGCTGTCCTGGCGGGAGGAGCCTACGGGGGATGGACATGGTACCAAGATTCCAAATCCTCGAAAGTGTCTTACGTAACTGCGAAAGCAGAAAAAGGAAATCTTTCCGTTGAGGTTTCGGCCAACGGGACTATTCAGCCGGTAAGGACAGTCAGTATCGGCAGTGAACTCTCAGGCATTGTTAGAAATGTAGCCGTTGACGTCAATGATCACGTAAAGGCCGGCGACGTTTTGATTGAACTGGATGATACTAAGCTGAAAGCTTCCGTAGAGCGCGCTAAAGCTAACTTGGAGTTGTCAAAAGCGGCTTTAGCCGAGGCTAAGGCAACTTTGAAAGAGGCACAGGCAAAACTTGCTCGTTTAAATGAGGTCAGAAGACTTTCCGGCGGAAAGAGCCCGAGTAAGACCGAAATTGACAGTCAGGTTGCCATAGTGGCGAGAGCAGAGGCCTCGGTTCAGAGTGCCGAGGCAAAAATTATTGACAGTGAAGAGGCCTTAAAGTCAGCACAGTCGGATCTCTCCAAAACACAGATTAAGTCTCCTATCGACGGGATAGTTCTCACAAGAAAGGTTGAGAACGGTTATGCCGTTGCAGCAAGTTTGCAGGCAGTAGAACTTCTGACAATCGCAACCGACATGAAAGACTTGGAACTTCAAGTAAATGTCGATGAAGCAGACGTGGGAGTTGTTAAACCGGGACAGAGAGCCTATTTCACGGTCAGTGCCTATCCGGACAAAAAGTTCCCTGCAGACATTACCAAGGTTGCCTTCGGATCAACTAAGACGGATAACGTTGTTACCTATGTGACCTATCTGTCGGTCAAAAATTCGGACTTGATGCTGAGACCGGGTATGACCGCAACTGCAAATATCCAAACAGTTGCGATTAAAGACGGCCTGCTGGTGCCGAATACCGCTCTTAGGTTTAAACCGGTCACAAAGACTGAAAACAAAGCCCCTACAATGAGCATGTTCGGGCCTCCTATGCACAACAGAAAACAGAAAACGGCCGGAACGGTTTCCAGTTCCTCCGTTACCAGTAAACCAGCTACCGTCTATGTGATTAAAAATGGAGAACCTACGGAACTGCCTCTGACTATCGGTGTGAGCGACGGAAAGGTCACGCAAGTTCTAGAGGGAGATTTGAAACCCGGACAGGAAATTATTATCGATCAACGCAGAGGTGCATGATGCCTCGAAACGAAACGCCTTTAGTCGAGCTTAGAGGTATAGGGAAACGCTACGGTTCGGGAGAAACTGCGTTCAATGCCCTCCAAGACGTAAATTTAAAAATATACGACGGTGAGTTTGTAGCTATCATGGGACCGAGCGGTTCGGGAAAATCAACTTGTATGAATCTCATTGGAGCTTTGGATACTCCGACTTGCGGTCAATATCTATTCAACGGTTATCACGTAGAGCATTTCTCGCGTGACCAACGCGCCCTTTTAAGAAGAAAATACTTGGGATTTGTGTTCCAAGGATTCAATTTGCTTGCCCGCACAAGTGCCTTGGAGAATGTTGAACTTCCTCTTCTCTACCGCGGAGAACCGGCAAAGGTGCGTCATGAGCGAGCCATGGAAGCTCTCGAAAAAGTAGGATTGACGCCATGGAAAGATCATACGCCCGCTGAATTATCCGGAGGTCAGCAGCAGCGCGTTGCAATCGCACGAGCTATTGTGACAAGGCCGAAACTTCTTTTGGCCGACGAACCGACGGGAAGTTTGGACTCTCATCGAAGTGTAGAAATTATGGAACTTCTTCAGCAACTTAATGAAGAAGAGAAAATTACCGTCGCGTTGGTTACCCATGAGCCGGATATGGCCGAGTACGCCAAACGAAAAGTTCACTTTCGTGACGGACGCTTGGCTTCCGATTCTGCGGAGGAGTTCACATGATTGGCAACGCTTTATTACTAGCTCTGAGACAAATTTTCCGCAATCCTCTTCGCTCAATGCTGACGGTGTTGGGTATTGTGATTGGCGTGGCGGCCGTTATTACGATGGTCACGGTCGGTAATGGAGCTACTCAGCAGGTTCGCGATCAAATCGCATCTCTAGGCTCGGACACTTTGATGATCCGTCCGGGACAAAGAATGGGTCCAGGCCAATCCATCGGAGCTCCGTCTTTTAAAGAAGCAGATGCAGAAGCCATTTCACAGCAAATTGCCGGTATTCGTGCGGTCGCTCCTTCCAGAAGTAATTCAACCGTTGTCGTTGCCAATGGAAAAAACTGGCTGACCACCGTCGTAGGGTCTACCAATTCGTACTTTGATGTGAACAATCTGACTTTGAAAGAGGGCAGATTTTTTGAACCGGCTGAGGTGCGGGCCGGAAGTGCTGTATGCGTAATTGGTCAGACATTGCAAAAAGAACTCTTTGACAATCAATCCGTTCTTGGAAAGCTTGTTCGCATTAAAGGGTTCTCTTGCCAGGTAGTCGGACTGTTGGATGCTAAAGGACAAAGCGGATTCGGTCAGGATAAAGACGATATTGTCATCATCCCCTTAAATACTTTCCAAAGACGTTTGAGCGGAAATGTCCGTGTGCCGTTGATAACAGTAGCAATTGAGCCTCAGAGTGATATCGAACGCGTGAAAGAGGGCGTAAGACTGCTTCTAAGAGAAAGACGTTCTTTGTCCTCGGGCGATGCAGACAACTTTAACGTGTTAGACACCTCTGAGCTCATTGAAACTATTTCCAAGACTAGTCAGGTAATGACGATGCTGCTTGGGGCCGTGGCTGCCGTCAGTCTTTTGGTTGGCGGCATCGGGATTATGAATATTATGCTCGTCAGCGTAACGGAGCGTACTCGCGAGATTGGTGTGCGATTGGCCATCGGCGCGATGGAAAGAGAAGTGCTTCTCCAATTCTTGATTGAATCCATTATGTTGGCTTGTTTAGGCGGATTAATTGGAATTGTGCTTGCGTTGGTCGCTTCTATCGCATTGACTTCCTATATGCAAGTCCCCTTCGTATTCAGTCCGGCGATTAATTTACTGGCATTTGGGTTTGCTGCGTTTATTGGAGTTCTTTTTGGTTATTTCCCGGCCAGAAGAGCAGCAAAGCTCGACCCGATTGAAGCGGTTAGACACGAATAAGAGGTTTAGATTTCAGGAAGGAGATCAGCGAATTGAATAAGTTCGCTGATGTCCTTAATTCCAAGTTTATGAAAAATTCTGCTGCGGTGAGTTTCTACTGTACGAATGCTGATGCCCGTTATTTCGGCTACTTCTCGGTTAAGCAGACCTTTGGCAATTAGGTCAGCGATTTCAATTTCTCTCGGTGTAAGAGTTCTGAGTTTTTCTTTAATTTCCGTCGGTTCCAGAGAAGCTCCGTTTTTTAATTTGTCAATTTTGATAGCGCGTCCGATTGACTTCAAAAGTTTTTCTTCGCTGACAGGCTTTTCCAAAAAATCCACAGCACCGGCATGCAGCGTATTTACTGCTGTGTCGATGCTGCCATGTGCAGAGAGAAAAATAATCGGAAGGCGGTACTCTCTTTCGCTCATTTCTCTTTGAAGCTCGAGACCGGTCATGTCGGGCATCCGAATATCCAAAATTAAACAGCCGGGAACGGACGGAGCGTCCTGGACGAGAAAATCTTTTGCAGAAGAATAAGCCGCTACTCTCCAGCCCTGAGCTTTCAGCAGAAAAGATAACGCATTACGAAGATCATCGTCATCGTCAACAATTCTTATCAGCGGTTGTGCCGGCTTCTTCATTCTTCTCCTTCCTCTCCAAGGCAAGGAATCTGGATTTCTACAATCAGTCCCTTTGGGATATTTGGTCTGAATGTTATTTTACCCCCGTGGGCCTCAATAATGCTTTTAACTATCGGAAGTCCTAATCCTAAGCCTTTTGCTTTAGAAGAATTTAGTGGCTTTTCTATTTTCCAAATTTCTTCTTGGCTCATGGCCTTTGCTTGATCGGAAATCGTGATTAAAGCTAGACCTTTTTCAGTGGAAATTGATATATCTATTGGGAGTATCGAGTCTGTATTTTGGGCTTCAAGAGAGTTTCTAAGAAGGTTGACCAGAACCAGTTCCAGTTCAAGCTTATCTCCGGAAACTAGGATGGAAGATGGTCCTTTTAACCGGATGTCAACTTGGTTCTTTCGGCTGGTTCGGAAGTTCAGAATGGATTCTTGGACTACCGTTTTTAAATTAAGAACTTGGTTTCGGCTGCTTTTAGATTTCGAGTAACTTCTAACTTTTTCGACAATAGCGTTTATCTTGCTGCACTGTTGATCAATAAGATAGACCGCATTTTGAATATCTTCTGCATTGGCCTTAATCGCACCAACTCCTCCGTCGATAATCCGCTGAATTCCTCTTCCGTACAATTGAATCGAAGCTATTGGTTGGCGTATTTCATGAGCGAGCATCCCGGACATCAGACCTACTGCTCCCATCTTTTGTAAACTTTCAAGGCGAGAGTTTGCTTCCTCAGCTTGGTGAAGAACCTTTGTATGTTTTTTATGCGCTTTCGACAGTTGCGCCGTTTTGATTTTAATCAGTCGTTCACAGCGGATAACGTGTGCAATTAAGCCTGTTATGCAGACGAAAAGCAGCATAATCCAAGGCCAATACTCGTTAAGGAATCGCTTTAACGTCCATTCACGTAGATAAGCCCAAGGTCCGAGCTTAAGATCTTTTAGAAGGGTGTCGACAGAATGATAGTCAGAGGCAGGGCTCCAACGGACACCATTACTGCTTGGAGGAATCGCCAGCAGCGTTTGAAGCAGCTCGCGTGCTTGTGCAGGAGAGATTTTGGGAGTGATAGAAATCGTCCACGAAGGATAGAGAGATGTGGAGTGTGAGCAAGCTAAACGGTTTGACTTACGGTCTCCGATAATTTTGAAATCCTCTTTTTTGTAGCCTGCTTTTTCAAGCATATCTTCGAAATAGCAGAGTCTGAGAAAACCTACGTCGGCTGTCCCGTTTTTCAACGCTTCGAGAACGTGTTTCATTCGATGTTCTTCTCCGACAAATATCTGCTTTGAGAAGAATTTTTCAGGATCGTAGCCTTTTTTGGAAATCTCGTGCATTCCGATGTGGTAACCCGAAAACCCCGTCGGAGAGTTCGCTGCCAGAATTTTTCCTTTTAAGTCCTTGACCGTTTGAAGATCCGTTCTGTCTGCTCTTGTCACAAAAGCTGTCCCCTCGCTCTGGTTGGGATCCGGGTAGCGAGGCGAGGACAGGGCTACTAGATCACGGACGCCTTCGGGAAGCAAGCGTCTGTACATCCCTGCGCTTGACTGCATGAAGTCAACTTGGCCTGCCTTAACGGCTTCTTCAAGTCCTTTTAACGAGTAATAGGTGACTTTGACGTTATCAGGACCAAACTTGTTCTTCAAAGTTTGAATGGTGGTTTGCAGAAATTCTTCGTTGGTATTAGGTACTCGTGAGGAAATACCCATACGAAGAGGCTCCGCAAGGCAAACAAGCGGAACCATGATCAAGAATGCGGCAAGAACAGTTTTCTTCAAAGTCAATTTCTAAGAGGCTGGCATGCTGAATTTAAATTGATGACATTCGTTACATTCCAATTTTTGCTGTTTGTGAACTCCGTGGCAAGCCTTACACTCGAGATCACCTAGATGGTTTGCATGGACGTTATTCGGCTGCATATTCTTTGTGCGTTCGGCAAGCTGTTCATAACTTCCATGACAGCTTTGGCATTTTGCCGTTTTTACTCTTTTAGCCGGAGGAACTTCTTGGTGGCAAGCCGCGCACTGAATTCCTTTGGAAGTGTGGGCCGTTAGAAGAGCATCTTCTGCGGCATAAACTGCCGTAAAACCAAAGGCGAGAAGTAATAAAAATAAAAATTTCTTCATGGTGAGCTAATGGATTAGATAGCTCCTCCATTTTGGAGGAGCTTGCAGGAGAACTAAGCCTTACCGTTTGCGCGTTTTGCGGCTTCTTCGCCGGCGATGCGGCCCCAGATTACGGCAGCTGTAAGCTGAGAACCAACAATGTAGTCGGAGTAGAAAATACCGCCGATAGCATTGCCTGCTGCATACAAGCCGGGAATCGGTTTGTCTTCAGTGTTGAGGACTTCAGATTTAGCTGTAATCTTCGGACCACCGAATGTTGCTGTCATACCGCCTTGGAATGGAAATGCCATGAACGGACCTTTTTCGATTAAACGTGGTTTTTCCAAAGTATTCGGAGGTGTCAAAGTAGCAGCTTTACCGGCTTTAACTGCATCGTTATATTCTTTAACTACATTGACAACGGTGTCCACCGGAAGGCCGGCTTTTTCTGCCATCTCGGCAACTGTGGCACCTTCATAGATAGGAGCTTTGGCACGTTTGTATCTGTCAATACGTGTCTTAACGGTTGGAATGTCAACGACTTGGCTGTCGATGATAATAAAGGCCCAGTTTTCAGGAATGATCTTCGGCATCTTTTGAGCAACGGAAACATACGTTTCAACTTCGTCTAAGAAACGAGTGCCGTCATTTTTGACCAAGATTCCATAGTTAACCATTGTGGAAGGATTTGCTCTTGTTGGTCCATGGATCGGGCCGGCGTGGAACTGGTTCATGTTGACATACTTCGGAAACAGATGCTGAGTCAGAGTGATGTTCTCGCCTTGCAAAACGTTGGAGCCGCGGATCGGCATCCATGCAACATCGCCGCCCATATATCTGCAGACCATTTCTTTGTTGGCGTGGAAGCCGCCGGTACAGAGAATGACGCCGCCTTTGGCTGCGTAATCGGTAACTTCTCCGTCTTCATCGACTACTCTTACGCCTGTTACGCGCAAGGCAGGATCGTTCAGAAGAGAAATGACTTTGCTTTCGAAAAATACCGGAATCTTCTTGGCTTTGACGGTGTCAAGCATCTGTTTGGAAAGCTGTGCTCCGCCCGGTTTCAATTTGCCGTCAACAACGTGGCCTCTGTTTCTGCCCGGGAAGACTTCTTCGACGATTGGTTTCCATTTGATGCCGCAAGTGTCAGTCAGCCATTGAATAGCACTTCCTGACATTTCGCAGTACTGACGTGTTAAAGCTTGGTCGCCGCGCTGCTGAGAAACGATCATCATATCTTTGTAGAAGTCGTCCAAGGTGTCCTTCATATTTTGCTGTTTTTGGACGTACGTATTAGTTGCATTGAAGTGACCACCGGCAAAGATTGTGTTTCCGGCAGGACGAGACATCTTTTCGAAAATAGCGACTTTGGCGCCTTTGTCAGCGGCTTCAATAGCAGCTGCCATTCCGGCACAACCGCAGCCAACTACGATCACGTCGTAGTCTTGATTCTGTTTAGCTTCGGCACTCTGTGCATGAGCAGCCATCGGCAATAAAGAGGCAGCAGTGGCAGCTGTGCCGGCGAGACCGCATTTAAGGAAAGAGCGTCTTTTGACTTGTGTCATCTTTTTCTCCTTGGTTTGAGGTTATCTTTTGTTGACAAGGAGAAGTTTCCGCATTTTCATACGTACGTAGTTTGAGATAGATCAAGAATTCTTCAAATAGTTCATAAAAAGTCTGAAATTTGACCTTATTCTCGGTGTTTTTTCTAATGCTCATGCGTGAGCAAGACTCCTGGTAATCCAGTCCAACTAAGGAGAAACTTCTCAAAGATGTGCTTTTTTGTACGAGAATCTCGGATATGGAAAAGACAACAACGGCTGCAGTTGCAGCACAAGATATAAATAACACTCTGGCACCTCAAAAGTCACGAGGTGCTTTTTTCGGTATTGCATTGGCCTCCTTAGCCTCCGTATTTTGGGGAGGAATGGGCGTGTCCGTTCAATATCTCTTCGAAAATTCCTCTATCCAGCCCTTGGAACTGGTTGGACTGCGGCTTTTGGCTGCCGGATTCCTACTGGTGGCTATTAACTTTGTGGTCGCAAGAAAAGTGTTAATGGCACCTTTTTCTTCCCGAGCTGCATTACTTGGGATTGCGCTAAGCGGGCTGGAGATACTAGGCGGTCACCTAACGTTTTTCTTTTCTATTTACCATTCCAATGCAGGTACCGGAGCAATTTTTTTAGCTTTAGTGCCCTTAGCAGCAGGTTTTTACTTGGTTTTGCGGGGCAAGAAAAGTTTTACTCAAAAAGAATTGTTTTGCTGCACGTTGGCCTTTTTCGGAGTGCTTTTACTGGTTTCCAAGGGTAATTTTCTTACTTTTGACTTGAACTGGCAGGCGGTATTCTGGGGTTTGCTCTGTGTTGGACTTTCTACGGTTTACTCTATCCAGCCGAAGACCCTTATTGATAAGTGGGGAGTTATCCCTGTAGTCAGTTGGGGTTTGTTGTTCGGCGGGATCGTTGGATTTTCCATTACGAGGCCGTGGGATGCCCTCTTTACGTTTAATCTTGCCGGACTTTCTGCCTTCTTGTTCATTGTGGTTTTCGGAACCGTCGCAGCCTTTTGGCTTTATCTGGAAAGTTTGAAATATTTGTCGCCGGTTATCGTTGGTTTGGTGGTGTGCTTAGAACCATTATCCGCTTTTATATTCGGTGTTGCCTTTATGGGCTTAAAACTTGGTTTGGCGGAATGTTTGGGTATTGCTATGGTCCTTGCCAATGTGGTTATTCTTTCGATAGGAACCGGACAGAAAAAGATAGGCAAAAGAAAAGCCGCCTAAAAAGACGGCTAATGAGACCTTCTCTTTTGAATTAGAACGGAATGTCTTCGTCATCTCCTCCGAAAGGATCTGCGTTCGGAGCAGGTTGCGGAGCAGCCGGTGCCTGTTGAGCCGGGCGGTTGTAGGCGGGTTGTTGATAAGCCGGAGCCTGCGAAACCGGTTTTTCAAAACCTTGAGCCGGTGCTTGGCGAGCTCCGTACTGCTGAGAATTAAAAGCGGGTTCGGAGCTGTAAGAGTCTGCCGGATAAGAAGAGGCGCCGGAGTCGGATCTGCGATCTAAGAATTGGAAATTCTCACCCATGATTTCTGTGGCATAGTGAGTAACGCCGTCTTTTTCCCATTTGCGTGTTCTCAATCTTCCTTCAACGTAAACGGCAGAGCCCTTTCTAAGATATTTTTGAATGGTTTCTGCCTGCTTTCCGAAGAAAACGATGCGGTGCCATTCCGTCTCTTCTACCAGTTGGCCTGATGCCTGGCTGCGGTAAGAGCGGGAAGTGGCAACGTTAATCGTCGTAATTTGCAAGCCCCCTTCCGTTGCGAAGCGGGTCTCAGGATCACGGCCTAAATTGCCGATGATAAGTACTTTATTAAGAGACGCCATTGGCTTTCCTTGAAAATTTCTACAGATCAAAACATTTTAACAGAGTCGAAAAAATTAACTCTGAGAACAGCGAGTTTAATCGCCTCTCACGCCTATTTATGTCTTTTTGAGCTTGTCGAGAGGGGTGAGGAAAATGAAAATTTTTCATAAAAAATGTATAGTTGCAAATCGCAGAAAAAAATCATGAAAGAGATTGTTATACAAGGGGCACGAACCCACAATCTGAAAAATGTGGACTTGTCCCTGCCAAGAGGCAAACTGGTAGTCATTACAGGACTTTCCGGATCCGGTAAGAGTTCTTTGGCATTTGATACGTTATATGCCGAAGGACAGAGAAGGTATGTGGAAAGTTTGTCTACGTATGCCCGTCAATTCTTGGAACAAATGGAAAAGCCCGATGTAGATCACATTGAAGGGCTTTCTCCGGCAATTTCTATCGAGCAAAAAAGTACAAATAGAAGTCCGCGTTCAACGGTCGGTACTATTACAGAAATCTACGATTATTTGAGACTGCTGTTTGCAAGAGTGGGGGTTCCTCACTGCCCGACTCACGGAACGGCGCTGCACGCTTCAAGCGTAAGCGAAATCGTAGACAGAATTATTGAGTTTAAGGAGGACGGCTCCAAACTCATGATAGTCGCACCGGTTTGCCGTGCCTCTTCAAAAGTTATCCGACATAAAACGGAAGACCTCCAAAGCAGAGGCTTTACCCGTTTTCAGATAGACGGAAATGTCTGCACGGTTCCGGATTTGCCTGCACTCGACGATGATGAAAACCATCAGCTCAATGTCGTTGTAGATCGTCTTAAAATGCGCCCCGATATTCGTCAGAGATTGGCCGAGTCCATTGAAACGTCTTTGCTTATCGGTGACGGCATGGTTCTTATCGAGGACTTGGAATCGGGGCAAACCGAACGTTTTTCAAACAAGTTCGCTTGCCCGGATTGCGGCTTTACGATGGATCGGTTAGAACCCAACATGTTCTCTTTCAATAGTCCGGCCGGAGCTTGTGAAGTTTGCGGGGGACTCGGGGAAGCCGAAGAATTCGATGCGGAAAAATTTATTTCTCTTCCGGATTTGTCGCTGAAAGATGGAGCGATCGACGGCTGGGGGATGCTCAACCCATATAACTATCAGTTGCTGGAAGCGGTAGCCGTTAAATTTAATATTCCTCTGACAGAGCCGTGGAACCGCCTCTCTAAACAGCAGCAAGATATTATTTTGTACGGCTCCGGTAAAGAAGAAATCCCGGTCGTATTCAAAGACGGAGAGGGAAGAGAAATCCAAAGGAACCAGCTCTTTGAAGGTGTTATTCCGATTACGAAGAGAAGATTTGACGGAGCCTCAAATGAAGCATTAAAAAAGGAGCTCGGAAAATACCGAACTCTCAGACCGTGTTCTGCTTGCTGCGGTTCGCGGCTTAATGTGGCTTCTTCGAATGTTCGAATCGGAGAGGGTCAACAGCAGAGAACAATTTCTCAAATAACAAGCTTATCTTTAAAAGAAGCTCTCGAATACTTCAAAAAACTCTCTTTGTCAGGGGCAAGAGCAGAAATCGGCGGAAAGCTGATACAAGAAATAATTAGCAGGCTTGGGTTTTTAAATAACGTCGGGCTCGAATATTTAACATTGAGTCGTCCTGCTGCAACGCTTTCCGGCGGAGAGTCTCAGCGTATCCGTTTAGCCAGCCAAGTCGGTTCTCAGCTTTCCGGTGTGATGTATGTTTTAGATGAGCCTTCGATCGGTCTTCACCAATGCGATAACGACAGGCTGATTGCTACTCTGAAAGGACTCAGAGACTTGGGAAATTCCGTTATTGTCGTTGAGCATGATGAGGATACCATTCGTGAGGCAGATTACATCGTTGACATGGGGCCCGGGGCCGGAAGACTTGGCGGTGAAGTAATCGCACAAGGAACTCCGAAAGAAGTGGAAAAGAATCCGAATTCGCTTACAGGGAAATATTTGACGGGCGAATTAAAGATTCGTACTTTGAAGAAGACCAAGCCGGGAAAAGATTTCATCAAAATTTACGGAGCTTCGGGCAATAATCTTAAAAACGTTGATGTCAGCATTCCGGTCGGCTTGATGACGGTGGTTACCGGTGTGTCCGGGTCCGGTAAATCTACGTTGGTCAATGAGACGCTTTATGCGTATGCGGCAAATGTCTTAAACCGTGCGAAAAAGACGCCCCAGCCTTTTGAAAAAATCGAAGGATTGGAAAATTTCGATAAAGTCATTCACGTCGATCAAGATCCTATTGGAAAGACGCCTAGATCTAATCCGGCGACATACTGCGGTATTTTCGGTCCGATCAGAGATTTGTTTGCGGAAACGCCGATAGCCAGAGAAAGAGGGTATGGTTCGGCACGCTTTTCTTTCAACGTGAAGGGCGGACGATGCGAAGCATGTGAAGGAGAAGGGCTGGTTAAAGTCGAAATGAACTTCCTTCCTGATATGTACGTGCCTTGCGATCACTGCCACGGAATGCGATATAACCGTGAAACGTTAGAGGTTCTGTACAAAGGGCTTAATATCGCCCAAGTATTAGATTTAACAGTTGATCAGGCGGCTGAGTTTTTTGCTGCCGTTCCTGTTATTTATAAAAAACTTCAAACCCTGCAGGAGGTCGGCCTCGGCTATATCAAACTAGGCCAAAGCGCTACGACTTTGTCGGGTGGAGAAGCACAACGAATTAAGCTAGCATTAGAACTAGCCAAGAGATCAACCGGCAAGACTCTTTATATTTTGGATGAACCGACGACAGGTTTGCACTTTAAAGATGTGGACATGTTATTAGCGGTACTTGAAAAATTAAAGAAAGCAGGTAATACTTTACTAATTATTGAGCATAACTTGGAAGTGGTTAGAGAAGCTGACTGGGTGATTGACATAGGCCCGGGCGGTGGAGCGGATGGCGGTCAGGTGGTCGCTGTCGGCGCCCCGGAAACAATAAGCGAAAACCCCTCTAGCCGAACAGGTAAATATCTAGGAAACTTGACAAAAAGAAGAGGTTCCCTTGAATAAGAGCAAAGATAAATTCGAGCAGCTGTTAATGGATTCATTTTATGCTGCGATTGATGCGGCAGACCCACATAAGGTCGTGCCTCCGCACGTTCCCGTTGGTTTTGAAGGGGACGTGGTAGTTGTCGGCGCAGGCAAAGCTGCTGCCAGTATGGCGGCTGCCGTTGAGGAAACATGGCCTGAAAAAGATCTAAGCGGTGTTGTAATTACACGCTACGGCCACGGTGAAAAGACCAAGAAGATTAAGGTATTGGAGGCAGCTCACCCCATTCCTGATCAGTCCAACCTGAAGGCAACTCAAGAGATGATGCAGCAGGTTGATAAATTGAAAGAAGGCGATTTGCTTCTCGCCTTGATTTCAGGTGGCGGCTCTTCTCTTCTCTCTCTTCCGGTGGAAGGCGTCACAATCGAAGATATCCGTAAAGTGACTGAAGATCTTCTTCGCGCCGGAACATCAATTGATCATATTAATGCCGTTCGCAAGCACGTCTCCCAGGTTAAAGGCGGAAGACTGGCTCTTGCGGCTCGAGCTCGCGGCGCCGAAGTTCTTTCTCTAATTATCTCTGACGTTGTGGGCGATAATCCTTCCGATATCGCTTCCGGTCCCTGTTCAGAAGACTTCTCCACTTATGCGGATGCATTGTGGTACCTGAGCCAAGCCAGAGTAGATACACCTAAGGCAATTCTCGAACATTTGCGCAACGGTGCTCGCGGTGCAATTGAAGAAACACCGAAGATCGGTGATGTGAGAATGCGCAGCGTAAAGAACAAGATCGTTGCTAATTCCTTCAAAGGTCTTCAAGCTGCAGCTGCCTTCTTCAAAGAAAACGGGATGCGTCCGGTTATTATCGGCGACGATATTACGGGCGAAGCCAGATCAGTGGCTCTGCAAGTTTCTCGTAAGGTTCGTCTTGAGTACTCCAAGCCTCGTAGAAAACCGGTTGTCCTTCTTTCAGGCGGTGAATGTACCGTTACCTTGGACAAAGGAAGAATCGGCAAGGGCGGACCCTGCTCTGAATTCCTCTTAGCATTAGCCCAAGAGCTTCAAGTAGATTCTATTTACGCGATAGCTGCTGATACGGACGGTGTGGACGGTAACGGTGAATCTGCCGGCGCAATGCTCAGGCCCGACACTATGAAGAGGGCTAAAGAGATGAACCTGGACCCGGAAGTATTTTTGAAAGAACATAATGCACACGAATTCTTCCGATTGCTGGGAGATTCTCTGGATACCGGTCCGACTCGAACAAATATCAATGATTATCGTGCGATCCTGATCCCCTAAGAATTACCACCAACCTTCCGTAAGGAAGGTTGAGTCGTCTTTGTAAGCTGGTTTGACAACTTATAATGTCGAAACTTGGTTAGTTACTACCTTCAAAACATACTATTTTTGATCCAAAGGAGGCCGCCGCAGATTCACAAGCTGACACGGCGGAAGAAATGACTGCTTCATCAACTATGTTCCGTTTAGACGCTTCACGAGCTTTATCAGACTTCCGTACTGAAAGGCTCTTAAAGAAAATTCGTCAATTTGTTCCGGGAGTGGCAACACTCAATAGCCGGTACATTCACTTTGTCCATACTGCAGACGAACTTTCTGTCCTTGACATGACACGTCTGAAAGACATCCTCAATTACGGTGAAGAGTGCTTGGTTACTCATACCCCTAACAAATTCTTGGTTGTTCCTCGTTTAGGAACTGTTTCTCCTTGGGCCTCCAAAGCTACTGACATTATTCATAATTGCGGCTTGAATCAGGTTCTGAGAGTAGAAAGAGGCACTTTATACGAGCTGACTTTTAAAGAACCACGTCTTTTGACAGACAAGGAAAAAGAGCAAATTGCTTCCGTCATTCATGACAAGATGACAGAAAGCGTTGTTGATCCGGATGTTTCTGCTGAAGTCGTTTTTGGTGAAGCACAAGGCGAACCGATGCGTACGGTCGATATTCTGAAGGAAGGCAGAGAAGCCCTCGTTAGAGCAAATGGCGAGTTCGGCTTGGCCCTGAATGAAGACGAAATCGATTATTTAGTCGACGCTTTCACAAAATTGGAACGTAATCCGACAGATGTCGAATTGATGATGTTTGCACAAGCAAACTCTGAACACTGCCGTCATAAGATTTTTAATGCTAAGTGGACAATTGACGGCAAGGACAAAGATAAAACTTTGTTCGGCATGATTCGCGAAACTCATAATGCCCATCCGGAAGGCACGATTGTTGCTTACTCCGATAATGCAGCCGTATTTGAAGGCAGTGAAGTGGATCGTTTGTATCCGAGAGGGAATGAATCTGCTTTAGGCGGCCGAGAATATTCTTATGAGAGTGAACCTACTCACACCGTTTTTAAGGTCGAAACTCATAACCATCCGACTGCTATTTCGCCGTTCCCTGGAGCCTCTACCGGTTCCGGCGGCGAGATTCGTGACGAAGGAGCCACCGGCCGCGGTGCACGTCCGAAAGCAGGTTTGACCGGTTTCACCGTTTCCGCATTGAATCTTCCGGGCTACGGACAGAAATGGGAAACCGATAAAGACGTTGCTGTTGATGGGCCGGAAACGGAAGAACTCTATGGTTCCCCAAGCCGTATTGCCTCTTCCCTGGAAATTATGACTGACGGTCCTTTAGGAGGCGCCGCTTTCAATAATGAATTCGGACGCCCGAATGTTCTCGGTTATTTCCGTGCATTCCAGGCGAACGTCGGCGGAAGACGCTACGGTTACCACAAGCCGATTATGTTGGCCGGCGGTATCGGTAATATCAAGGAAGGCCAGACTCATAAATTAGATTTACCCACCGGGACATACTTAGTTGTTCTCGGCGGACCCGGAATGCGTATTGGTATTGGGGGAGGCGCAGCTTCCTCTATGGCCTCCGGCTCTAACTCCGAATCGTTGGATTTTGCCAGCGTTCAGCGCGGCAATCCGGAAATGGAAAGAAGAGCCCAGGAAGTTATCGATAGATGCTGGGAAGCCGGTGAAAACAATCCCATTTTGGCTATTCACGATATCGGTGCAGGCGGTCTTTCTAACGCTATGCCGGAATTGGCAGACCTTTCGGGTAGGGGCGCCGATCTTGATTTAAAGAAGGTTCCGGTTGAAGAATCTGGAATGAGCCCGTTGGAGATTTGGTGCAACGAGTCACAAGAAAGATATGCCTTGGCAATCGATCCGGGCAAACTGGAGCAATTTGAAGATTACTGCAAACGCGAAAGGTGTCCGTATGCGATCCTCGGACAGATTAGTGCCGACGACAACTTAGTGGTTGATTCCATCAAGGAAGGAGAAGAAGCCGTTGACATGCCAATGAGCGTTCTTCTCGGTAAGACTCCTAGAATGCACAGAAACATCGAGTCCGAAGCCCCTTTGAAGATGAAGAGCAACTTGGATGTTGATCTTAAGGAGGTCATCCACGATATTCTTCGTCATCCGACCGTTGCCAGCAAGAAATTCTTAATTACCATCGGTGATCGAGCTGTCGGCGGATTGACTTGCAGGGACCAGATGGTCGGTCCATGGCAGGTTCCGGTAGCCGATGCTGCCGTTACAGCCCTCGGTTTCCACACTTACAAGGGTGAAGCGATGGCAATGGGAGAAAAGACTCCGTTAGCCATTTCCAATGCTGCCGCGGCCAGCCGTATGGCAATTGGCGAAGCATTAACAAACTTAGTTAGTGCAGATATTGATTTAGACAGAATTATTTTATCTGCCAACTGGATGGGTGCTTGCGGACAACCGGGACAGGATGCTTCCTTGTTTGCCGGTGTAGAAGCCGCCAGCACATTCTCCCAAGAGTTAGGAGTCAGCATCCCTGTCGGCAAAGACTCCCTTTCTATGAAGACGTCTTGGAAAGATGCCGAAGGAAAGGACAAGAGCGTCACTTCTCCGGTTTCATTGATTGTATCTGCGGCCGCTCCGGTTAAAGACATCCGCAATACCATGACTCCGCAGTTTGCCGATAAGGTTCTTGACAGTTCATTGCTTTTAATTGATCTTGGTCAAGGTAAAGACCGTATGGGCGGCTCCATTTATTCCCAGGTTACTCAGCAGTTTGACTCTGAGACTCCTGACGTCGACAACGCAGCCGACTTGAGCAAGTTCTTGAAAGTGATTAGAGAGCTTGCATCTAAAGGCGTTATTTTGGCCTACCACGACAGAAGCGACGGCGGATTAGCTGCTACTCTCTGTGAAATGATGTTCGCCAGCCGTATGGGTGTAGAACTTGTAGCTGACGGGTTGATTGCTAACGGCAGGAACTTAAATGAAGCCCTCTTCAATGAAGAACTCGGTGCCGTCATTCAAGTTTCCAGAGGCCGTGCTCATGAAGTTAAGAGCGCTTTTGACAATGCAGGACTTGGCCACTGCCTGGTTTATCTCGGCAATATTCTTCGTGAAGAAGAATTCTCCATCTATTTGAGAGGCGACTGCGTATTCTCAGAAGGACGCAGCTCCTTAGAAAAACTGTGGAGTGAAGTCTCTTGGCAAATCGCTCGCCAAAGAGACAATCCTGCTTGTGCAGACAGCGAATACGCATTGATTGACTCTAAGAAATGCGGACTGGTTTTGGCCACAGGTTTCGATCCCGAAGAAAACATTGCCGCTCCGTTTATTAATTCCGGAGAAAGACCGAGGGTTGCAATTTTGAGAGAGCAGGGCGTCAACAGTCAGAATGAAATGGCCAGCGCCTTTATGCAAGCCGGCTTTGACGCCGTTGACGTTCACATGACAGACCTCTTGGAAGGCAGAACTGATTTGCTGTCATTTAATGGTTTGGCAGCTTGCGGCGGATTCTCCTACGGTGACGTTTTAGGCGCCGGCGGCGGTTGGGCTAAGACAATTCTGTTCAACGAACGTCTTAAAGAGCAGTTTGTGAAGTTCTTTGAAAACGGCAATACCTTTACCTTGGGCGTCTGCAACGGCTGCCAGATGATTTCTCAATTGAAATCTTTGATTCCGGGTGCACAACACTGGCCGTCTTTCGAGAGAAACCTTTCTGAACAGTTTGAAGCTCGTTTAGTCAACGTCAAGATTTTGCCGTCCCCGTCTATTCTCTTTACCGGAATGGCCGGTGCAGTTCTCCCTGTGGTTAATGCACATGGGGAAGGTCGAGCATTCTGGGCAAATCCAGCAGATGAAGAACTCGCAATTCCGGTAGCCTGCTATGTGGACGAAACACAAAATCCAACCGAGATTTATCCGCTGAATCCAAACGGTTCAAGACTTGGAAGGACTTCTTTCACAACTACGGACGGCCGTGCGACAATCATCATGCCTCATCCGGAAAGAAGCTGGCGATCTGTTCAGCTGTCTTGGAGATCTCCGCTTCTGCGTGATGTCTCTCCATGGGCACGCATCTTCCAAAACGCAAGGGTTTGGTTAGGCTAGTCCTAAATGGATTTCCAAACTTGGCTGAGTTTTGCCGGAGCAAGTTTCATATTAAGTCTTGCTCCGGGGCCGGACAATATTTTTGTCTTGATGCAGTCGGTCATTTACGGCAGATCCGCAGGGCTGAAGATTGTTTCGGGATTATGTACCGGACTCCTGGTTCATACTTTGTTAGTGGCTGTGGGAGTCTCGGCTCTTATTCGTGCTTCTGAGACCGCTTTCTTCTGTTTAAAGGCAACAGGAGCTCTTTATTTGGCCTATTTGGCTGTCATGGCTTGGAAAGCTCCGTCGACTCCAATGGCCGAAGAAAAAGGCGAAGTTAAAGAGGCGATGTCTTTCAGTAAATGGTGGTCCCGCGGTTTCATCATGAACCTGACTAATCCCAAGGTCATCATCTTTTTCTTGGCCTTCTTCCCCCAATTTTTGCTCCCCGGAGAGAACACCGAGGTTCAGATTTTGATGATGGGATTAACTTTTATCGTTGCCACGGTAATTGTGTTCGGTGCAATTGCGTGTTTTGCGGAATTCGTCAGAGAAAAGATTTCGTCTGCGCGTGTACAACAGATTATTAATCGTACAGGTGCAGTGATTTTCATGGGATTAGCCGTCAGTTTGGTGTTTTCCGTTTGATTTCGGTCAGGCAAAAACGAGCTGCCTCTCGATAAAGAGCAGATAGAAAAGAAGGAGGAATTTGCCTCCTCCCAATTACCACTTAACGCTGTTTGCTTACCACCGCAATCAAACTTTCTCTTTATTAATTTTCAACAGAACAAATCCTATAAAGACTCCTAAACAAGTTAGTGCACAGCCGCATAGGTAGGCATAGGAATAAGACCCGTCAATGGCGAGCACTTTTATTAGCCACGGGCCAATAATGCCGGCGAGTGAAAAGCCGTAGAACATTAAGCCGTAGTTAGTGCTGTTGTGTTTTGTTCCAAAAACTGCGGCGGTAAATCCCGGATATATTCCCATGAGAGAACCGAACGCAAACCCAATGCAGGCGAAAGCGGCGTAGAAGAGGAATAGATGGTCTGCATCTGCAAAGACTAACAACGATAAACCGGCTGCTGCCCCGATGGCAGCCCCAATTAAGGTTGGCAGCTGACCGAATTTATCGGAAAGTACGCCTGTGACAAGTCGGGCAAATGTATTGACCAAAGCGATGAAAGCAACAGCACCGGCGGCTGCAGCTGCGGAATAGCCGATTTGAGTGCAGGCAATTACTGCGGCATGAGAAAGAATCATCATTCCGCTGACGCCGCAACAAAGAAGGAATGCAAACATCAGCCAAAACCTAGGCCTTTTGAGCATGGAGAGAGTATCTACGTCTAAGGATACGAAGTTGTTGGTTGGTTTTGTCCAACCTTGCGGAACGAAGTCGGGCGGACATTTAATGCTCAATAATCCGCCTAAGACAATTACTGTCCCGAAAACAATTCCCAGAGATTCAAATGCAAACGAAATCCCGTTTGTAGCGATAAGGTACTGGCCGATAGGCGGCACAATCACGGAACATAGACCGTAGAAGCCGGTAGTTAAACCGCCCGCAAGACCGCGATGGTCCGGAAAGAATTTAATGGTGTTGTTAACGGCAGCGCCATAAGTGAAGCCAAGTCCCAAACCAAAAATTAATCCATATGAAATAAGGAAGGAAAGGAAAGTCTCGGATGCTCCGGAAAAAAACATCCCGGCTCCGATGAAAAGACCTCCTACAACAATCACGGCTTTTGGTCCCAGACGATCCACAAAATAACCGCCCAATATCATCGGGATTGGCGCAAGACCGTTGCAAACGCTAAAGGCTATTGCCAGATCTCCGGCGGTTATGAGAGAGCCGGTCAACTCTGAAAGTTGCTGAGCTTTCGGGCCGGCAAAGACGCTCCACGCATAAACCGAGCCGGTGCAAAGATTAATCAAACAGGCGATGGCCAATAAAGTCCAACGTTTATGAGTGAAGTTTTTCATTTTATTCTTCCTTCTTAGCAGAGATCTTCCATACGATTGTTTAGTTCTCTCCAGGTCTGAGCCTGACTGGTTAAGAAACCTTCAATGAGTTCGTCAAGTTTTTGTATAAGTCCCTGCGTATTATTTAGCATACGTTGAATTTCAGACTTTTGAGAGCCGCCCAAGGTTCTGCGAGATTCTACTATTTGAGTGGGATCTATAGCTGAAAAGAAGGCTGATTCTGTCAAAGGGAAAGGTCTCAGGCTAAGATTCTTTTGCTCAAAGAAGGCTTCCCATTGCTCTAAAACCTGTTCAAAATTTACGTTAAGAGGAGTCAGTCCTTCTTTCTTGGCAAAAGTAACAAAGAAGCTTGCAAAACCATGGCTGGTTCTGAAGTCCATTCCGTTTTTAGTGAGTTGATCGGCAATCTCTTGAGTACAGGACCAGTCCGAATTTATTTCGTTCAGAGCTCTTTCTTTGTTGATTCGGATCCCGGAAACTATAGTGGAAAAAGTTTGCAGGACTTGGAATGCGTCTCTGCATAGCTCTGCAATTAGCAAATCGTCGCGCATATCCGGCATTCCGGTTGAAAGATTCTGTGCTCTCAAGAGCCAGCTTTGAGTCTGCGCTGTAACAACTGCGGCGTCACGACGGCAATCGTTGACGTAGCCCGGATTGCGTTTCTGCGGCATTGCGCTGGAGATATATGTGCTGCCGTTTAAGCAAAGCAGTACCCACGGCGAAGCTTGACTGTATTGAACGGAAAAATCCGCTAGGAAAGAGTTGACGAGTGCCATCAATGAAGCGGTGCATTGAGACAATTCCAAAGGCAGCGTGTTTCCTGCAATCTGTCCGGCATCGAATGCGTTGACAGCGGGAGAGTCAAATCCTAAGAGTTCAGCCATGCGGTCTCGGTTCAAAGGCCAGCCTGAACCGTTCAGGACCCCTGATCCCATAGGACATATGTTGTACCGAGAGAGACACTGCTCCAGTCTTTCTGCCTCACGCAAGAAGGCACTGCAGAAGGCGAGAATGTAATGTGCATAGCGGTTTGGCAGGGCCTGGACGCCGTTTGTGTAAGCAGGAACTACGGTATCTTCTTCTCTTTTAGCAAGATCGTAAAGAGCAGAAACTACAAGGTGGATGCCATCCAATATTTTGATGATCCTTTCTTTGTTCAGACCTGCATTTACCGTGGCAAGAATATCTTGACTGGATCGGCCGATATGAATAACCGATGCGTTCATGCCGGCCCGATTGAGCATTTCCGGTTCAAAGGCAATATAGGTTTGGGCCGGGGCAATCTTACCCTCATGCTCATCTTTCTGCATGGAAAAGAGAGCTGTTGCCAGAGCTTGCGCTAATTCAGGGCTGAGAAGACCTTCTTCGAGGTTGCTCACCACGGAAGCCTGATTGATTCGATAGAGCCAGTCTGCGGTGGTTCCGACTTTAACTCGGGAGTCTTTGGCCTCTAAGTTGTCTTGTGGCCGAGTCATTTGAAATCCAAGCATTTGTTCTTGACCTCGCGGGGGCCCTTAGGCCCCGATGAAAAAACTAATTATTCTGAAAAAAGTTTAGAAACGGTGCATCAAACCGGCAATGAATTCTCTGGAGTGAATATTCTTTGTTTGCCAGTCAGCATGCTGCCAAAATGCTCCGGTGATGGCATAAATGCTTGTCCTCTTGGAAAGAGGATATACGTATCCTAATCCGCCGTTGATTCTGTTGAACTTGTTATTCGTTGTAGTATTTTGGTTCTCACCGAAGGAGTAGCCGACGGATACCTTAACTTGTCCGGCACCGAGTTTAAATTCCGTACCAGTGGAGAAAGCCCATGCTTTGAAACCATTATTTGTACCGACTTTACCTTTATTGCTCTGTTCAGCCAAAATCGGTGCAAATTCTTTAGTTGAGTAGCCGCCGATGTAAGCAATATTTTTCATATATTGAGCGGTACCGAAAAGCTTGAAGCTGTCAAATTTATAGTGACCGCCTAAGAGAACTTTGTAGGCATCTTTCAGTTTCCAGTTGCCTTCTTTAAGGGCTGCGCTTTGAACGTTGAGCCAGTCTCCGGCTAATGCAACAAAATACTTAGGCTGCGTGTAGGTGAAACCTAAAGCCATATAGCGGTTGGTTTTCGAGGTTCCTTCAGTTTCGCTGGAGGCTCCGTTAGAGTACTGATAATGGATTTCGAATCCTCCGAAGGACGGAGAACGGTAGTTGACCATATTGTCATGACGAGCTGACGCAAGCGTGCCGACGAACTTCCATCCGCCTGTCATGTTCCCCCAACCTGCGCCGAAAGGATTGACCCGAGAGTTAAAAAGGCCGGTAGTTCCGGAGCCGGTAAGCATGGCAGGCATACGGCCCATTTTTAAGGTTCCGTAAGTTTTAGAGGAGATGCCTAAGGAGGATTCTCTCTCAAAGGCTTTACCGGAAATATATTCTGCACCGTCGTCCGCAAGGAAGCCTTGTTCAAGATGGGCTATCACAGCAACATCCGGAGTTAAATCTTCGCGGATCTTGAGGCCCCATGTTGACACATTGCCTGTGCCTTCCATGTATCGAGTTGAAGCGCCGTTTCGAGCGACTTTACCGTCTGCATTCAAAATATTAGGTGCACGTTGTCCGACTGGGCCGGCCATTCCTAAGTTTGCATTCTCATGTAAAACAGTCACGCCTTGATCTAAGAAACCGAATAGTTCTACCTTGGATTCAGCGTGTGCAAGAGATGCAGCAGCAATGGTGACGGAGATAACTAGAAGTTTTTTCATTTTATTTTCCTTGAAAAGAGGTAAAAGGGTTGGCTGGAGTTAGATGACGACTAAGGATTTAAGCTTCTATTGAGTCTTGTTAGGTTTGGTGTAACTGAAAAAACCGGAAGGTTTTTCCGTTCATAAAAAGAAAGACCTTTATCGGTGCAGAAAGCAGTCGGCGTTCCTGAATGCAGGATTCCTCGACTTAAAAGAGTCCGGCCTTGAACGATAACAAATTCTGCTTTACCGGTCTGAGGATTGAAAATCGTAATATCCGCATCTGCACCAATCGACAGGTGACCTTTGTTTTCAAGATTCAGCATACGTGCCGGCATTAAGCAGGCTTTATGAACGAATTCCTGCATCGTGAATACACCCATGCGAACAAATTCAATGCCGGTTTTGAGTGTGACGTTACGAGGAATGCACCCGCCGTCAGTTGCTAATGCATCTACGGTGAATTCATTGGCGGGATATCTTCTCCCAGCGGCAGCCAGTAGGCGAGATGACAGAGGATTGATGTTGTCGAAGCTTCCTGAGACTTTGGAATCTTGTTCATCAAAGAATTCAACGCCTTCTTGCCCTTCGATCAAACAGGTTTCGTGATTGATGTCCTTCATGACGGCAAGAAAACCTTTGCGGATTGCGGCGCGTACGCCTTCTCTGTCTTCTGAAAAATTATTCTTTCTCAGACAATTCAGCACAATCTTGGACTTCGGAATTCCATTTTCATCACAAATCAGATTGGCTCCGTTTCTTGGAGAAAGATAACTCTCGCTGATGATTGCCGGGTTTTCTTGCAGGAGTTCTAAAGCTTCCATCGTTTCACTGGGAGGGCTGGCAAATGAGCCTCTGCAGTAAGCATTAATATGGGGAAGGTGAAGGAAGCCGCCTGCAGCAGCTGTTACAGCTTCGCGCATACCTTTCATGTCGGAGCCATTTTCCGTGGAGCCGGCATGCCATGCGATATAGATACCGTTGTCTTGGCAAAAACGTACCATCCGTTTTGAAGCTGCCGGAGTCAGTGGGAAATGACCGCCGAGTATCTTGACACCGTAGCTGCCGTTGCTAAGGGCGTTTTCAACGAACTGTCGGATCTCTTCCGTAGAAGGGTCGTTGTTGGCAATATTTGTTCCGGGAATGATGGCTTCCAGTGTGCCGTATGTGATTCCTGTTCCAAATTTAAGCGCTGTTTTTGCTATATCTTGAGAGGTCCCACTCATGTCCAGGGCAGTTGTTATACCGGCTCGAGTCAGCATATTGAAGCCGCAGGAACTGATGCCTAAATGAACATGGGTATCGATAAGACCTGGGATAGCTGTAAGGAAGTTCCCCTCTATAACAGTACTGGCTTCTTCTTTATTTAGTCCTTGTGCAACGGCGGTGATTTTGCTGCCTTTGATGCCGATGTCAGACTGAACGTTGAACTTGTTCAAAGAGTCAACTGCTTGGACATCTTTTATAAGGAGGTCGAATCGTGTAGGCATAACATTTCCCCTGGTACTGTGCTAAACCATGATCAAAGCTGCGAAGACGAGAGCAACGAGCATTCCGACGCACATCCGTTTGGAGATTTCGACGGGGCTGACTTTGGCTATGCCTGCCACGATAATGATGCAGCCGGCAATTGGAGAAGCGGTACGGCCTAATTGACCGGCAATGGCGCAGAGAAGACCGAGAGTTTCAGGATTCATGCCGAAGGAAGCTGCGTGCGGAGTGACGGCTTGGTTGAATGCCCAGATTGCAGCTTCGCCGGAACCAGTTAATACGGCCAGCAGGAATGGACCGAAGGAGGCACCCCAGCGAGCAATGTCATTGGATTCTTTAAGAAGGTCAATAAAGGCGGGAACTAAACCAATCTTCTGCATGCCCAGCGCAAAGACGCCGGCTGCAATAATAAGACCGATAACAGAAGCGTAACCTGATCCCATGCCTTTGAAAAAACTTTTGATAAGTTCATTGGGATGACGGAAACTGATAATCGCGATGTAGGCGACGCCGAGCAACATAGAAGCAACAACGTCCAGAGAGCCTTTCGGCAGCCAAAGAGTACCGCAAATCAAGAGGACCATGGGCACTAAAGGAGCCGTGGCTTTTGCTAAATTGATCTTGAATTCGCCTTCTTTTTCTTCAGAAACAAATTCTGCCAGTTCTGCGGCTTCCGGTTTGTTGTCTTTAAAGAAGAAGATCATCACTAAGGTGCTGACGATTGCGGCAACCAACATTGTTGCGACGATGTAAATCGCGTTATTGGAGATGAATTCCATTACCGGAGTGTTGCCGAGTTTGGCGATGTAGATATCGTGAGCACAGCCTGGGTTCAGAAGTAAGCCCATCATTGTCCCGCCTCCGATAGCCGCTGCTGCGCCTGCAGGGCGGATCCCGGCTCGAATCATGATAGGAATGAAGGTTGCACCCACTGTGGCTGCTGTTCCGGCCGCACTCATAATGGCGATGTTAACGAGGAAGGTCGTAAACATGCCTGCAAAAATCAACAGACCGCCAATTTTTCGAAGAGGTGTTGCAAGTAAAGCTACTAAGTGCTGGTCGCATTTGGAATAGGTAACGGCAGCAGCAAAACCCATAGCCGTACAGATTGGAGGAACGAGATTTGGATTAACCATTCCTTTGACGAAACCTTTGAAGGCATCCATGGGTGAACCGGCTAACAAACACATGATTGCACCGGCTAAAAAGAGAGTCAGGCGAGCATCGCACTTTTTGACGATTGCGTAGATCGCCGCACAGATAATTAGGATAGAAACGAGGATTTGCCAGGACATTTTTGTTTTCCTTGGGATTTGAATTTCATTGGAATAACGAGATGTTGGTGGTTAGTCTATGGCTTTCTCTTATTGACGAAAAGAACAAAAAAACCGATTATTAATTGTCGGAATTGCAATTTATTTCGAGGGTTCTTTCGAATCTTTTCTTAAATGCCAGGAAAGTTCAAAGATCTTAGTTGCGGATTCTGCAATTAAAATTCTGCAAACGGCAATTAGAGATTGAAAAATGGACAGACGATTTGATCTTGAGGCGTGGAGGCACTTTGTATTAGTAGCAGAAAACGGAGGTCTTAACCTCGCTGCTAACGTTCACAATATTGAGCCGTCAACTTTGAGCCGAAGCATAAAAAGCTTGGAAGCTTCTTTGGGACGCCCGTTGTTTGTCCACGGCAAAAGGCCGTTGTCTCTGACCATTTTCGGACAAGAGGCCTTAAAAGAGGCTCAAAAACTTCTTGCTCAGCACCGCGTAATGCTTGAGACTTTACTAAGTAGTAAAGAAAAAATGGAAGGCGTTATCAGGCTGGCAATCCCCGGCGGGATCGGACCGGGAATGGTTACTCCTAGGATTCTAGAGTTCCAGCAGATTTACCCAAATGTTGAGTTCGATGTCGTACAACTGCATAAAGGGGCAGTATTAGATCAGACATTTTCTGATGGCGAAACTCTTCCTCATCTGACCGTAGGCTATAGCACTGGTGGTTCTCTTGCAGGTCTGGTTTATCGATATGTTGGGAAAATGGATTTATTCCCTGCTGTTCTCCACGCTATTTGTCTCAGTACGGCAGCCCCCAAGATCCTGACGAATTGGTCAATCATAAGGGGTTGATATTTAAGGGTTCTACCAGAAAACCTACAGAGTTTTTGGTTAAGAACGGTGTCCGTAAGTTAATGAGTTGGGACAAGATTTTTACTTTTGAAACTGTGGTGGACATGAAAAATGCTTGCCTTCTTGGTGGTGGTATTGCGGCCGATATTCCTCTAATCCATTGTATCGATGAGCTGGAAGCCGGGACGCTGAAAGTTGTTTTGAACGGATGGAGGAGACCTTCCTTGGGTTGCTATATCTTTTCTCCGGAACAGTTTTGGGAGTACGAAAGAGTTCGGGTTTTCGGAGAGTGGTTGGCACGTAGTCAAACAGAGGAAATTGCCAATCTGCATCGAAGATTTGATCAACTCGGCCAAGACAGCTGTGTTTAACAGCTGAGAAAGAATTTTCTGCTCTTCTTCAATGTTTTTCTGCCTATTTCACTCTCCTCTTCGACGGTTGCTCAGTTTATTCTCGGCACGATCTATCTCATGATAATAAGTGATTATCATGGACTGAACTTTGTCAGACGTCCGAGTTGGACCGTCTAAAACATCAGATTTGAAAGCTGTTATGCTTGAGTCGTTGGCGCTCTTTGATGGCAGCCTGTAAATTTAGTTTGGGGAACAAAATGTCGGATCAAGAAAGAAATTATAATGATCTTTTCGAGATAGCCATTATTAATAGCAAACCTTGTACAGGAGAGCTGTTCAATTGGGCTGCTTTCAAAGCAAGTGAAGTTAAAGAAAAGAAAGATCTTCCTCCATATTTGATTTTCGGACCTCTTGATGAGGGGACATTGGTAATCAATGAAGATGGTTGGTTCGCACAATGGAAGGATGCCGAGCAAAAAGCCAAGGTTACGGTGAACTGGAGAAAGGATACCAAAATGTATTCCGTTTCTCAGGTTTGGATGGGCATTGAGGGAAGTGCCGTTGAAGCTTCTGATGATCAACCTTTTCCTCAGGTTCTCGCAAGCCTTTATGAGGACGGTTTTCCAAAAGACTGGGAACAAAAAGCTAAAGAGTATTTCGAAAGCAAATACCGTATTTCCTGGTTAAACAGCCCCGATGATCTTCCTTGTACTTTCGGACTCCCAAACGGGACTTTCCGAGTGTTGGAATTTCCAATTCTTATCAAAAATATTAGAAACGCCCAGCATATTTTGATGCATCTGAGCGAAGAGCATCTGCCCTACGGATTCTTCGCCGTAGCACAGCTGACGGCTCAGAAAGTCTTCTATGAAGTGGGAAAGGCACCGGACTGGACTAATGATATCGGTTTGGTGTTGACGCAGTCGATTGGAGAGACCGGCTTAATTCCAACGGATATTCCGCAGCGCGAAAAGATCGATGAAAAAGATTACAACGTGCTGAGCAGACAGGTCGTTATGCTTCAGATTTCTATTCCGTTCGCAGGCCTATCTTTTATGCTTAAGAAGCTTGCCGAGACGCCCATGCCGATTGTTACAACGCAAGAAATGCCGCTCAGAAGGGAGCTTACACCGGTCATTCTTCCGGTCAATCTTGATGAAGTTACCGACAGTTTTACCGTCTCCGATCAAGAGCAGGGCATTAAGGTTGTGACCGGATTGATGAAGACTCAGCGTCCTTTCGCAGAACTTCTCGGGAAAGACAGCCAAAAACAGATCGAAGAATTGGAAAAATTCTCCGATGAAATGCTTGATAAACTCTCAGGCGATATTGAGGAGGAATCCAAGAAATAGGAACACAGAAAACGGGATAAACATTTCGTTATCCCGTTCCGACAGAAGGCGCTGCAGCAGCGCCGTTCTACTAATTTTTAATTGTTTTGATTTCCTTGGTTCTTTGTATAAGCTCTGACTTCAAAGCCCATCATCAAAGCTGCCCAACCATCGAAGATCAATTCGATAGCGACAAAGATACCGAAGATCCAAGGTGCGCTTTGCGGCCAGCCCCACCAGAGGCAGATGCCTAACAGGAAGGAAACGACAGCAGAGAAGAGCATCAAGCCCCAGCCTTTTGTATCGGTGTTGCTCAATGCAATCCAGCACTTAACAAGACCGACGGCGACAAAGTAAGAAGCCAAGAATAATGTCAATGTTTCTGCACCGAAAATCGGGTAGAACATCAAGATTAAACCGGTAACGGCGGTCAATAATGCAAGAATAATGGCAGCCGTTCTGGCCCCCCATCCCTGAGCTTTCCAAAAAAGTGCGAGGCCGGTTGCACCGCTGACGAGAAGCATGGCGCCGACGAAAATCGTGACGCCTACGGAGAACGCAATCGGAGCAAATAAACCGATGGTACCAAGGACGATGGAGAAGATGCCCCAACCAATCATAGAACCGGAGCTGTTGCGAAGCGGCAGGAGCAATTCACGGACGATACGAGCATTGACGGGATCGCCGGGCATAGGATTTTGTTTGTTGTCTGACATGATTTTTTTTCCTCTTATTCGGATACCTCAATGATGAATTCATTGGAGGCGAGTAAGAGGAAAAACAAACCACTCTGAGTAAATGGACACTACATGATCGCCCAAATTATGATCGGATGCGCTTCTCGATACTTAAGCCAAGTGCCTTCAGAGACAAGTGCACTTCCATGACAAAAAAGATGGTCGAAGTGACAATGAAAATAACCGCGGTCAAAAGAATAGTGGACTTCCAGACCTCAAGTTTGAGGTTCAAAATGTTTTCCAGAATGGAGACTAGAACCAGAATTCCGCTGAAGGCTGCAGAAATTGTTACCGCCAGAATGGCATTCTTCAAAAGATGGCTGCGTTCGTAGATGAGGTTAATTGCTCTTTCTAAGTCGCTGTCTTTCCTAGGAAGAATTTTCTTTCTTTCCTTTAAAAGCTGTCTTACTCTGTCTGTTGTGTGGTTGTATCTCGCTGACATCGCTAACAGCAAAAGGCCTACACCCGAAATTAGAGTAATAGGAGTCAAGGCATTCGATAAAGTTGCTGCATAAGTTACCATGATTCACTCCTTATTGCGGTCTGTCGTGATGATGAACGGATACACCGAGAGCACGTACGGAAATCTGCACTTCGCTTACGTAAATGCAACTCGACAGTACGATGAAAATCACGGAAGCTAACAGCATGGCCGATTTCCAGACAGAGAGGTCTAGATTAAACAGATGCTCAATCGTAATGAAAAGAACCTGCAGACTGCTGAAGGCTGCTGAAAGCGCAACGGTCAGTACGCCGTTTTTTAAAAGTTTTGCACGGCGGTAAATCAGGCGAATGGAATTTTCTAATTCCTCATCTACTTCATCAGGAGAATCTGAACGTTCAGCCATCAATTGACGAATGCGGGTGGTGGCATGTCCGTAACGTGCAGACATGGAAACAAGCAAAAGCCCCACGCCGGAAATCAGGGTGATGGGAGCTAATGCATCGGCTAATGTTGTTGAAAATTCGACCATCGGGAGAAGAAGTTTTGTTCTTAAAATCTCTATTCTAATTCGATGGACCTTGGATTTATGCAGTATTGGCTTCGGAGAAAAAAGAGGATAAAACTTTGCTTACTTCTCATTTTGAGGGCCAGAGTCTGAGATAGATAGCACGTTAACTGATAATTTATGGCCTAGAGTTGGCCTTTTGGTTCTTTCTTTTAAGAAGGCTGCCTTATATCCAAGAAAGAACTCATCCGATACAATGTATTTGGCTTGTTTCTAGAGGGAGTTGATAAAGTGGATTTGACTGGGCAATTTTTAATTGCAGCACCGTCTATGCAGGATCCTAGATTCCAGGAAACTTTGATCTATATGATCGAACACGGCAAGGACGGAGCAACCGGTATTGTGGTTAACCGACCAATCGGAATGACTCTACAAAGTCTTTTTACTCAGTACTCTTTTCCTCGTAAAGTTGAGGAAATGCCGGTATTTTGGGGCGGCCCTGTAGCTCCTCACCAAGGGATTTTTCTTCATCCTGACGAAAAATTGTGGATGAGATCGATGAGATCAGGACCGGGGGTAGTAACAACCGTGTCAGTTGATATTTTTGACGATATCCTCAAAGGCACCGGGCCTTCTAATTTTTTGTGCGCCGTCGGTTACGCAGGATGGGCCGTAGGTCAGTTGGAAGATGAATTGGGCCGAGAAGATTGGTTAGTTGCACCTTTCAATAAAGAGATACTCTTTGAGATGCCTTATCAGATGAAATATGACGCCGCATTGGCAGAATTGGGAATTGATGTGAATCAATTCAAATCAATGGAAGGTATCGTCGGCCATGCTTAAAGAGAATTCATCTCTTCCTCGGAAAGTCGTCGAAAAACTATCGGAAGACAGCATTATTTTGGCTTTCGACTATGGATTAGCCCGAATAGGGGTCGCAATCGGCAACACGGTTGTCAAGGACAGTCGCCCTCTAACCATTATTCATTGGAAGAAAAACCAAGAAAAGTGGAAGCAAATTACGCAGATCATGGAGGATTGGAAGCCGGCGTTGGTGGTCGTCGGTGTCCCTCGCCATAAGGACGGCGCACCTAACTCAATGACCCCTGTCTGTGAAAACTTTGCTAATCAAATCAACGGCCGGTTCAATGTGTATGTAGCAAGAGTGGATGAACGCTTTTCCTCAGTTGAGGTAGAAGAGGGCTCAGATGACTACATTGACGATCTGGCAGCTCAGGTCATTCTGGAACAGTGGTTCAGAGAAAATTTTATCGATAACGTAAATTAAAAAAATCATGAGAATCTTGGTTGGTGTTTTCCGTATGGTTTCGCTTCTTACCTATTCTCTGTGGGTTTTGTTTGTCGCTTATACAAAATTCCAGAGGGTGGATAAGAAAGAACAAGGCCGGATGATTAAAGAATACAACTGCCGCATTTTGGCGATGGCAGGCGTAAAAACGGCTTATACCGGCAGTCTTCCGAAAAGTATGCTGGAGTATGGCTTAACCGAGGAAGCCCCGGGAGAAATTATTGTCTCTAACCATATTTCCTGGGTCGATATCTTCTCGTTGGATTCTGCCGTTGCAAGCCGTTTTGTGGCCAAAGCTGAAATTGCCAACTGGCCGATATTCGGAAAGATTGCTCAGGCGATCGGAACACTCTTTATTAATCGTTCCTCTAAGAGAGCGATTCTTCAGATTAATACGGACATTCAAGAAGCTTTGCAAAGGAAAGAAGTCGTAGCTCTTTTTGCTGAGGGAACGACCACATTCGGAAACTCTTTGCTTCCCCTGAAATCCAATTTCTTGGCTCCTGCGGTCAAAGCAGGTGCAGTTGTGCAGCCAATGGTTCTGGTTTATACAAGTGAAGGTGTTCCGACAACTAGAGTGGCCTTCTGCGGAGATGTGACCCTTATGGGATCTCTTTGGAACGTTGTTACGACAAAAGATCTTGTTGCAACAGCCCATTTTTTAAAGCCGATTGACACTAAAGGCCTTGATCGTCATCAGGTGGGAAAAATTTGCGAGGAAAGAATGCGCGAAGAGCTTAGACGTGTTTGGGGCGAGCGTTTCTTAGAACATGACCCCAACGAGGCGAATGCCCTTTCCAAAGCAATAAGCCATTCTTAGAAAACTTCTAACCTATGACCTAGGGCCTAAAGAGTTTAAAATCTGACAAACCTTTGTTAACCCAAAATTAAAGACAATGAAACCTGTAAGAAAAGCGATTTTCCCCGTTGCTGGTCTCGGCACTAGATTCCTTCCTGCGACCAAGGCTATGCCGAAAGAAATGCTTCCCGTAGTGGATAAGCCCCTTATTCAATACGCCGTTGAGGAAGCTGCTAAGGCAGGCATCACCGATATGATCTTTATTACCGGCCGTCATAAACGTGCTATTGAAGATCACTTCGACAGCGCTCCTGAATTAGAAAGAGATTTGGAAGTTAAAGGTAAGACAGCGCTTCTCAAGACTCTAAGAGATATTGTTCCCTCCGGAATTAATTTCATCTTTATCCGTCAGCCGGAACCTCTTGGTCTCGGCCATGCAGTGCTTTGCGGTGAGCCGGTAATCGGTAACGAACCGTTTGCTGTCATTCTTGCCGATGACTTGATTGATTCTAAGAAGCCGGTTATTGAGCAGTTAATGAAGACTCGTGAAGATAAGGGCGGCGGCAGCGTTTTGGCCGTTCAAGTCGTTCCTCGTGAAAAAACTAAGGATTACGGTATCGTGAAGGTAGCCGAAAAGGGCGACGTGACTAAAGTTGAGTCCATCATCGAAAAACCGGATCCAGATAAAGCCCCGTCCACCTTGGCTGTTATCGGCAGATATATTCTTGAACCGGAAATCTTTGACAGTCTCAAGAAAATTCCTAAGGGAGCAGGCGGTGAAATTCAATTAACTGACGCAATTGCCAGAGAATTGGAAAAGAAGAACACCTATGTTTGTTCTTACGAAGGTGAAAGATTTGACTGTGGCTCCAAGCAAGGATTTTTGAATGCCACAGTTCACTTCGCAAGAAAAGACGGCTATAAGATCGCGTAAGAAATCTTGAGAAAAAGAAAGCGGCACGCTCGATTATGCCCGGCACGCCGCTTTTTCTTTGGTCTCGGCCAATGGATCTTGAGATATATAAGCTCGTCTACTTTGCTTCCGCGGAAGTCTGACGAACTTTCTTTAATAACTTTGTGGTGCTTCTGTCATGTTCAAAGGCGACCGTTACAACCTCTCCGCCGTAAGAATGGACAATTTCAGCTTCGGGAAGATCTTCAATCTTATAGTCGCCACCTTTTACATAAATGTCTGGTTTGGCCTGACGAACAGCTTCCAGCGGAACTTTATCCGGGAATATAACCACTAAATCAACACTTTCGAGGGCGGCAAGAACAGCAGCTCGATCTGCTTCCGTATTAATTGGTCTGTCGTCTCCCTTGCCAAGCATTTTGACGGATTTGTCGCTGTTGACCGCAACCACAAGGCTTTTTCCTAATGATTTAGCTTGGGCAAGATAAGTAACATGGCCTCGGTGCAGGATGTCGAAAACGCCGTTGGTAAGAACGACGGGTTTAGGAAGCTTGCCTACCGCTTCAGCCAAGTTTTCCATCATCGTAATTTTTTGTTCAAAGCTTGGGGGAGGAAGGTGAGTGGTCATAATTGTTCAGCGGCCTCTAAAAGATTTTTAGCGGTTTGGGTGCAGCAATCCTGCTTGTCAAAAGGTTTAAAGCCGTCGCTTTGCACTAAGATGCGTGTCGGTATGTCTGCGCGCATCGCGGCGGTCATGTCGCTGTTTTTGTCTCCGATAAAGATGCTCTGAGTCATGTTGATGTTGAGATCTTCTTGAGCTGCCAGAAGCATACCGGGCGCCGGCTTTCGGCAGCTGCACTCTTGCAGATAAGGAGCAAAAGCCTTTTCCGGATGGTGAGGACAAAAATAAACTGCCAGTAAGGGAGTGTTTTGCTTAGCTAATACCCCTTCAAGCCAGCAGCATAATTTTTTGAATTCAAAAACGGTATATTTCCCTCGTCCGATACCGCTTTGATTGGTAATGAGCACGGGTGCATATCCTTTTTCGACTAACACCCGAATGCCCTCTAATGCGCCTTCAACAAAATCAAAATGCTCTTTTTTGCTGACATAGGCGTAATCAATGTTGATTACACCGTCCCGATCAAGAAATGCAGCTTTGATCGGGGCTGGCGCTTTTCTGGAGAATAGAAATTTATAAACCATCGGCCGTTTATGGATACTTCTTAAGAAGCTCAAGCATATAGGCTTTTGTGCCTTCTTGAACGTTCTTAAAGGGCTTGTCATAGCCTGCGGCTCTCAAATGAGTTAAATCGGCTTGAGTAAAGGCCTGATATTTCCCGACAAGAGCTTGAGGGAACGGAATGTATTCGATGAAGTCATGGGCGACAGCATCTTCTAAGGTTAAGGCCTCTTTGCCTTCTTGTTCTCTCAAAGTATTGACGACGGTCAATGCAACGTCATTGAAAGGTTGAGCATGTCCCGTTCCGCAGTTGTAAATGCCGGTGATGGATTTGTCTAAGCAGAACATATTGACGTCTATGACGTCGTCAATATAGACGAAGTCGCGTTTCTGGTCGCCGTTGGCATAGCCGAGACAGCCTTCGAACAGTTTGACTTTACCGTCCTTTCTGAATTGGTGGTATTGATGGAAAGCAACGGAAGCCATACGGCCTTTGTGCTGTTCCATACGGCCGTATACATTGAAGTAACGAAGACCTGCAACCGGGGCTGTTAGGCCTTTCTGCATTTCTCTGCGAAGAACTTGGTCGAAGAGGTACTTGGAGTAGCCGTAAACGTTTAGCGGTTTTTCATAGGCTACATCTTCTACGAACACGGACGATGCACCATAAGTTGCAGCCGAAGAAGCATAGAAGAACGGGATCTTCTTAGCCTGACACCAGTTAAACAATTCCAAGGTGTAGCGGTAATTATTTTCCATCATGTAATGGCCGTCTAACTCCATGGTATCGGAGCAGGCGCCTTGGTGGAAAATGGCTTCAGGAGCGGTGATTTCGCCTTTTTTGACCAAGTCAATAAAGACTCTCTTGTCCAAATAGTCGGAGATTACGGTATCGGCTAAGTTAGTGAACTTGTCGGACTTAGTCAGGTTGTCTACGGCAAGAATATCGGTAATGCCGCGCTGGTTGAGTCCTCGGACAATGTTGGCGCCGATAAAACCGGCTGCCCCTGTAACAATAAAACTCATGATTAATTCCTTTAGTTAATTATTGTTTGCCAAATAATTCTTCGAAGGTGACGGTAGCAGTTCCTAATTTTCCAACAACAATACTGCCGGCTCTGTTGGAAACGGTGACTGCAGTGCGCCAGTCGTACCCGGCGGCAAGCATCACGCCGAGAACTGAAATAACGGTATCGCCTGCACCTGATACATCAAAAACTTCCCTAGCCTGGGCCGGAACGCTCCAGCTGCCGTCTTCGTCAAAGAGCGTCATTCCTTCTTCACTTCTAGTCAGCAGAAGTTTTTCGAGTTTGAGTTCTTCTCTCAAGTTTTGAGCTCGGTTTTGCAAGTCTTCTTCATCACGCCATTGTCCGACAACCTGGGCAAGTTCACTTCTGTTAGGAGTGATGCAGGTTGCATATTTGTAGCGCGAGTAATCATCGCCTTTCGGATCAATGAGAATTGGTTTTCCGAAGGTTCTTCCTTGAGCAATGATTTTTGCGATTCTGTCGAGGCCGCCTTTCCCGTAGTCAGACAAGATAACGGCGTCATGATCCGGAAGCAGAGAAGCGAAACGAGACTCGTGCATGTCGAGAGCTAATCCCTGAACCTGTGACTCGAAATCAGTCCGCAGCATCTGTTGATTTCGGGCGAGGATTCTGAGCTTCACCGTGGTTGTAGTGTTGGGATCTTTATAGAGACACGGACGGACGTTGCTTTTTTCCAAAAGCTCCATCAATACGTTGCCCGCTTCATCATCTCCGATGACGGCTAATAAGGAAGTAAGCGAACCGAGGCTGGCCGAGTTTCTTGCTACGTTAGCCGCACCGCCGAGACGATCTTCTCTTCTTGTTACCTTAACAACGGGAACGGGGGCTTCAGGAGAGATGCGGGATGCATCTCCGAACCAATAACGGTCCAACATTGCATCTCCAACCACAAGGATGGATGCCGCTTCGATTGCTTTCTTATTAATATTTTCTAATTCCATATTTTCGGACCTTCTAAGTTGGATTGATTTTACGCTTACACGCTCCAACACAAAAATAAGATAGTTTTTTTCGCCCGAGAAAAATGTCACAGAATTTTGTGATTTTTAACATAATTTCAGCAAACCGCCTCCTTCTTTGGGCTCTTCTCGAGCTAAATGTTTCTAAATTGTCTGCAAATCATTAAAATGACGCGAAGTAAGTATTAGGAGGACGGGTTGATGACAGTGATCTCACAATCCATATTTAAGGCCTACGATATTCGAGGCATTGTTGATAAAACTTTAACTGAGGATGTTTGTTTTTTAGTTGGCCAAGCCCTCGGAACAAAAGCAAGAGAAAAGGGGGTCAGCCACATTTGCGTAGGAAGAGACGGACGCTTGAGCGGGCCTAGACTTCAATGTGCTTTGATGCGCGGCATTCGAGAAGCGGGCATTGGTGTCTATGATATCGGCGCAGTTCCTACACCCGTCCTTTATTTCAGTACGGTCTATTTAAAAACAGGAAGCGGCGTTGCTGTTACCGGCAGCCACAATCCTCCCGACTATAACGGACTGAAGATGATGCTAGCCGGCGAAACTTTGTACGGAGAAACTATTCAGGATCTCTACAAGGCTATTGTGGCAGACATACTCTATACAGCAGAAGAAAAAGGAAGCTACGAAAAAGTCGACGTGCTCCCGGCCTACATGAAGTCCATCACCGATGATGTGAAGTTCTCCCGTCCTATTAAAATAGTCATTGACGCAGGCAACGGCATTGCCGGCCCGACTGCGGCAGCTTTATTCAAAACACTGGGTGCGGAAGTTGAAGAGCTCTACACCAATGTTGACGGCAATTTCCCTAACCACCATCCGGATCCTTCCAAACCGGCTAATTTGCAAGATTTGATCAAGGCTCTTAAAGAAGGCGACTCCGAAGTTGGTTTGGCTTTTGACGGCGACGGCGATCGTCTGGGCGTGGTAACTAAAGACGGCGAAATTATTTATCCGGATCGTCAGGCAATGCTTTTTGCAGGCGATATTCTCTCCAAGCGTCCGGGTGCCACTATTGTTTACGACGTCAAGTGCACAAGAAACATCAAGCCGTTCGTTGAGTCCAGAGGCGGTAAAGCCGTGATGTCCCGCACCGGACACTCCTTGATTAAAGCAAAGATGAAAGAGGTCAATGCGGATTTCGCCGGTGAAATGAGCGGACATATTTTCTTCCATGATCGTTGGCCCGGATTTGATGACGGAGTCTATGCCGGTACCCGCATGATTGAAATTCTGACTCGCTTTGCCGATGCAAATGAGCCGCTGAAGAATCTGCCTAATGCTGTTAGCACACCGGAATTACAGATTCCGACAGCTGAAGGAGAAAATTTCGAATTGGTCGAAAAAATTAAGCAAAATGCTAAGTTTGAGGATGCCAAAGATATCATTACCATCGACGGCATCAGAGTTGAGTGGGATGATGGATTTGCCTTAGCCCGTCCTTCTAATACCACTCCCGTCGTTGTTTTGCGCTTTGAAGCAGACAGCGAAGACGCCCTTAAGAGAATCCAGCAGAGATTTAAAGACGAGATTTTGCGAGTAGAACCGAATGCCAGAATTCCTTTCTAAGACCCAGGCCGGATTGGCCGAAATTTCAGCTTACAGTGACGAATACGAGAAAAATCCTCCCAAGCTTCTCGGCGGCGACCATACGTTGGAAGCCTGCGGGGTAAAGGTCGACATTTCCCGCCAGCGCTTAAATGAAGAAGAATTAAAGCATTTATACCGTATTGCGGAAGACGTTCATCTGGTTGAGCGTCATCGCAATATGATGCAAGGTAAGCAAGTTAATTCTTCAGAAAAACGCGCCGCACTTCATACTCTCCTAAGAGATCCGGAGTCTTCTCTGCCGCAGGCTGAAGCCGTCCGCAAGAATCTTGATGAGATGCGCAAATTCGCTTATGAAATCCGTCAAGGTTTATGGAGAGGCACTACAGGGCAAAGAATTACCGATGTCATTAATGTCGGTATCGGCGGTTCTTTCGCAGGGCCACACTTTGTCTACGATGCCTGCCAGGACATGAACACTTCCTCAATTGCCGTTCATTGGGTAAGTAACGTTGACGGCTGGGTGCTGGTCAATCTTCTCTCTAAGCTGTCAGCCAGCACTACTTTGGTTATTGTTTCCAGTAAGAGTTTCGGTACGGCTGAAACTTTGCTGAACGCTGAAACCATCCGCAACTGGTTTATTCAGCAGGGCATTGAAGGGGAAGAACTTTGCAAGCACTTTGTGGTTGTCTCTTCCAATGAAAAAGCCGGAGAAAAAATCGGGGTGCCTTGCGCAAGACGTTTCCCTATCTGGGATTGGGTCGGCGGACGCTTCTCTGTTTGGAGCGCAACAGGCCTGCCGCTGATGATTGCTTTAGGTCCGACACACTTTGATGAATTCCTTCGCGGTGCGCATCAAATGGATATGCATTCCATTGAAAGCGAACCTGAAAAGAACCTGCCTTTAACTTTGGCTTTACTCAGTATCTGGAACTCTATTGCGTTAAATGCCGGGACCTTATGCTTCCTTCCTTATGAGCACCGTCTGCGCCACATGATTCAATGGCTTCAGCAGCTCCAGATGGAAAGTTTGGGCAAGAGCCGTCTAACAAACGGAGAACTGACCTTTTTCCCTACAGGCCGTATTGTTTGGGGCGGTTTAGGCAATGATGCCCAGCACACATTCTTCCAATGTCTGAGACAGGGCGTTGCCAGAACGGCTATCGACATTCTTTGGGCGGACAGACCTGCTCACAGCCTTACCGTTCATCATGACTTCCTTTTGGCTAATGCCAAGGCTCAGGCCAATGTTTTAGTGACCGAAGACGATGATTCTTTGGCCATGAACACGGTCAACGTCATTCGAGTTAGGGACATCAGCCCATACTCCTTAGGAGCTTTAATGGCTATGTACGAACACAAGACTACGATGCTCGGCAACTTGTTCGGCATCAATCCGTTCGATCAGCCCGGAGTCGAGTTGGGTAAACGGCTTGCCCGCGACATCATGAACGAAGAGCAGTAAGCGTAATATTGATGCATTCTCGTTTAAAAAGGCGGGAGTGCATTTTTTTTACAAAAGGCGTCCCTTGAATATATTGATCGTAAAGACCTCCTCAATGGGAGACGTAGTCCATGCTCTTCCCGTATTGGCGGATATCCGAAAAAATATCCGCGGAGTGAGGATAGATTGGCTTGTAGAAGAGCCGTTTGCAGATATTGTCCGTCATACGCCCCTTGTCGATGAGACCATTATTTGCAACGTGAGGAAATGGAGAAGGTCTATTTTCTCCAAACAAACTCGAGAAGAAATCCAAGCCTTAAAAAAGAGACTTCAGGAAAAGAAATATGATCTTGTCATTGATCTACAAGGTTTAATCAAAAGTGCGGCAGTTGGAAAACTCGCGAAGTCTCCGATAGCTGGGTACGATAGAGCCTCGATTAAGGAACCGGTCGCTTCTTGGATGTACGATAAGACTTACCCGGTTTCCAAGAAGCTCTCGGCCGTTGAAAGATGCCGGCAGTTAACTGCTCAAGCCCTTGATTATGTTCTGCCGGATACGGCACCGGTTTTCGATTTCTTATTCTCATCAGAGAAGGTTGAAAACAAGCAGGCGATTTTCTTTGTGAATACGAGCCGCAAAACGAAGCTTTGGCCCGAAAACTACTGGATTGAACTCGGAAGACTGCTGACCGATGAGGGATGGAAGGTTTTTTTTGCTTGGGCAAGCCCTGAAGAAAAAGAACGCGTAGAAAAAATTAAAAATGCAATCGGTCAGGATGCATTTGTTCTTGCTCGGATGAAAATTGGAGAGTTAATGAAATTTACGGCAACCTGCGAGCTTGTGGTCGGGGTAGATACCGGAATGACTCATCTGGGATCCGCAATGGGGCTTCCTACAGTCGGCATTTTCAGAGACTATCCGATCGAGTTAGTGCCTTTGATGGGCGAGGGTAAAAAATGTGCTTTGGGCGGTGTGGACGCCTGTCCTGAAGTTAAAGAAGTCTATGACGCTGTTAAAGAGGTTCTCTCATGAATCCGATAAGGCCTATCTACAGCAGCCTTTTGTACGCTGCTTGTCCATTGGCGATGTTATATCTTCTCAAGAGAGCAAGAAAACAGCCGGAATATAAGCTGCATTGGTCAGAAAGATTTGGATTGGCTTCCTATCCCAAACCAAAGAGTTCGCGTGTGAGAATTATGATTCACGCCGTATCGGTCGGAGAAACGAGAGCTACGGAGACTCTTGTAGAGGCGATTTTAAAGAAATGGCCGCAAGTCGATATTATCTATACGCATATGACGCCTACCGGCCGAGAAGTCGGAGAGAAGATTGCCCGCCGCTATGGAGACAGAATCACTCAAAGTTATTTGCCGTATGACACCCCGTTTGCAGTGAAAAGATTCCTTCAGCAAGTTAGGCCCTCTCTTATCATCATGATAGAGACCGAAGTCTGGCCTAATTTGACTTTTTATGCAAAGAAAAAAGGCATTCCTTTAATTTTAGCCAACGCACGGCTTTCGGAAAGATCGCTGAAAAAGGGAAAGAAGGTTCGTGCCTTAATTAAGCCGGCCATGCAGCGCTTAGATATTACGCTGGCTCAGTCCGAAGCCGATGCTGAGCGTCTTAGAGAAGCCGGCTGCGATCCTGTCGTGGTTCTCGGCAATTTAAAGTTTGATTTCACGCCTAATCTTCCTCAGCTTCGAACTGCAATCGAGCTGCGTAAGCTTTTGCAAAGGCCACTGGTTTTATTTGCCAGTACCAGGGAAGGGGAAGAAGAAAGGTTTGTGAAGCTTATAGAAAAACAGGAAAAAGACGGCTCAGGTCCTAAACCCTTGTGGTTAATCGTTCCGCGGCATCCCCAGAGGTTCGAGCAGGTCAGAAAACTCATTGAAGATCATGGACTAACGGTTGCAAAGAGAAGTAATCTCCGTGATTGGAGAACGGTTTTCGGTGCAAATGGTCCGCAAGTTATCCTTGGAGACAGCATGGGCGAGATGAATTTCTACTATGCACTGGCCGATGTTGCCGTAATGGGGGGCAGTTTCGGACCATATGGGTCTCAAAGCGTTATCGAACCGTGCGGCATTGGGGTGCCTCTTATTGTGGGTCCGAGCATATTTAATTTCCAGACAGCCATTGAAGAAGGGAAAAACGAGGGTGCGCTTCTTCAGGTCAAAGATGAAGACGACGCCATGAGGGCTGTTGAAGAGTTATTAGAAGACAAGGCAAAACGAGAAGCCTTGTCTAAACAAGCACTTTTATTTTCTGAAAAGAAAAGAGGCGCTACTAAGAAAACGATGGCAGTTATTGACGAAATTTTAAGCGGAGGTGAAGGAGATGAAGAGTAAGTGCCCGAATGTAGTATCAATAGCAGGAGTTGATCCCTCGGGAGGTGCTGGGATTTTGGCTGATATTAAAACTATCAGTGCGCAGAGAGCTTATGCCTGCGGAGTTGTTACGGCTCTGACTGCACAAAACACCGTTGGTGTAACGGCGGTATTTCCTATTCCGGTGGACATGGTTGCAAAACAGATTGATACTCTCTTTGAAGATGTTGCAATCGATTCCGTCAAAATTGGAATGCTTTTCGATTCTGAGCTTATTAAAACCGTAGCCGAAGGCTTAGAAAAATGGAATCCTCATTACATTGTTCTAGATCCTGTGATGGTTGCTAAGAGCGGAGATCCTTTACTTCAGCAAGAAGCCATTGCGGCTTTGCGCGAATATCTCCTTCCGATTTCTACAGTGATCACTCCTAATCTGCCTGAAGCTCAGATTTTGTTGGGCTGGAAAGGAGAAATAGATTCCGATGAAAAGATGGAAGAAGCCTGCCGCTTATTGTGGAAACTGAAAGGCTCTCACGGCTACGTTTTCTTGAAAGGAGGGCACCGTGAGAATACCAAGACAGCTGAAGACTTCTTATTTGACGGTAAAAAGTTCACTAAGTTTTCTTCCAAACGGATTGCCACAAAGAATACTCATGGCACCGGCTGTGCTTTGTCATCGGCTATCGCGGCTCTTCTTCCTCAAGCGAAGACCGTAAAAACCGCAATGAAAAAAGCTAAAAAATTTATGGATAAAGCCATTGAAGGATCTGATGATCTAGAGGTCGGCCACGGTCACGGTCCGATTAAACACTTTTATAAGTACTGGAAATAGATAGAAGGTTACATAAATTTACACTTACAAAATTAGAAGAATCAAAAAAAGGCTTGCATAAATAAAAGTGTTCCTGTAATATTCACGTCTCTGGCGAATTAGCTCAGTTGGTTAGAGCAGAGGAATCATAATCCTTGTGTCCGGGGTTCAAGTCCCTGATTCGCCACCAAGATACCGCCCGCAGTTCAAAATATTGGATTGCGGGTTTTTCGTTTTCCAAATACTTATCTCAACCTCAATTTAATTAGCGTACAAAATAATATTTTCAATATCTGGAATCAGAATTTCTTTTTGATTGTTGCAATTTTGGAAATGCAAAAGACCGCTATGAAGTAGCGGTCTCGGTGCCGAGGAGAATTTATCGATTCAAGCAAGTATTAGTAGTTGGATAGAAGTTCAATTCCGTCAGCCAGATTGCCGGAGAAGATTCTGTCCTTTTCTACGAAAGGTACTTTGCTTCTATATGCGTCATATAACTTCTGGGTCGCCGGAGCTAGCTTAACCTCTTGCTGCTCTTTGCGTAAGTCAACAGCTTGTGCAGCATGCAGAAGTTCCATTGAATACAGAGCCAACATGTTTTCGGCCGAACGGTTAAGTCTTTCTGCAACTCTAGGAAGATTAGAGGCCGAGTCTTCAATATTGCCTTCAACCGGAGCTCCGTCGAGAGATACTGGATTTGCTAAATCAACGTTTTCTGCATAGATCGAAACCATGGTGTCTTCGGTCGCACCGAAATTATGGCCGTTCTGATTTGTCTTCGCCGTTAAGTAACGCGGAAGTCCGGAGAAACGATCTTCGTCAAGACGAATGGTTCTCTGCATGCAGTTATGAGCAAGATGTCCGAGAGCAATTGCGCTTTTTTGAGCTGCAATTGCAATTGGAAGCGGTTCAAAATTTGCAGAAGGAATAATTGCGCCTTTGAGATCATTTCCTTCCACGAAATATTGTGCGACTTGTGAGGATTCTGAATCCTCTGGAGAGGCGTTCAAAATTACTCCCGGATTGTCATCTGACGAATTGATCTGAACATCAATCAGCTCATCGAGCTCTTTTAAGGATTTGAGTGCTTCTGAGTAGGTATAGACAGTAGTGCGGAAGCTGAGAGGATCCTGTAAATTGCGCTTGGAGTTTTTGTCCCAAAGGTAAGAACCTTTCAATGCTGCTCTGAAATCCTGAGCGGCTTCTTGAAGTCCGGGCAACGGATGGGAGCTTACGGATTGGACAAGGAAAGGAGCAACATTGCCGTTCATTCCTTCCAATGTCAGGCCGAAAACGGTTGGTGTAACTTTAACGACTTGGCGTAACGTCTTAACGGCATTCATGGTTAAAGCCATACCGATGGAATTGTTGGAGAGAATGCCTAATCCGTCTTTGCCTTGCGGTACCAAGGGTCGGATCTGAGCATTCTTTAACGCCTCGGCGGCTGGAAGTTCTTTTCCGTCGACAATCACTTTCCATTCACCCATCATGGTTGCGCCGATATGAGAGGCAAGCGTGATGTCAGCGTCTCCAATGGAACCGCGCGCCGGAACTACCGGTGTAATGCCTTTGTTTAGAAAAGCTGCATAAAGCTCTGCAACATACGGCTGAACACCGGCTCTTCCGGTCAGCAATGTATTTAATCGAATAACCATCGAAAGTCTGACTAACTTCGGATTTAAGGCAGGACCGAAACCGACGGAATGAGAGCGAAGAATGTTTCTGTTGAATTCCGTGCTAGCTTGCTTAGCTTCTTCTGTAAGTTCGCCTTTAGCGTCAAAAAGATGATGATCTTTGTTAAGGCCCACTCCAACTGTTAAGCCGTAAATTTCAGCACCTTGTCTCGCGGCTTCATTAACGAGATTGAAGGAGTCTGTCAGATGCTTCATTGCTTTGGAATCAATTTTGACCTCTTCTCCGTTTGCGACAGACCAAGCTTGATCTTGCGTAAGAGAAGAACCGGTCAAAGTAACGGCAGCGAGAGAGGCGGAGGACATAAAAACCAAACCAAGAGAAAAAGCCAATTTACGTAGTTGCATTGTACTGTTCCTTGAGTGAATGAGGATTGAGGAAAAAATTTGATGTAAAAATCATAAAATAAAAACCAACTAGTCGGTTTGTTTTTAAGCAACATATCCCCATTAGTAAAAGTACCAGCTTATAAAATAAAACTTTTAAAAACAAAAAGATAATGAATTAGTTGTGATACAAAATAAGTGTTTTTACTTATTATGCTAAAAAATAAAATATACCGAACGGTCGGTTTTTAAATATAATTCGTTTTGTCACAATTCACTCACAAATTGAGAGCTTCGTATGAACTACAAATCCACTATTCTTGCAGCAGCTACTGCTTTAGTATTCGGTACAGTTTCTTTCCAAGCTTTTGCCGCCCCGGTCACAAGTGAAGGAACAGGCGTAGGTAAACATGGAGACGTTACCGTTGCCGTCACCTTTGATAACGGCAAAATCCAAGACATTAAGGTTTTAAAAGAAAAGGAAAACCCCGTTCTTGCTCAGAAGGTTTACAAAGATCTGCGCTCTGACATCATCGCTTCTAACTCCACTGATTTAGATGACATTTCGGGTGCTACTTTCTCTTCTAAAGGTTTGAAACAGGCTGTTGAAGATGCCGCTAAGAATGCTGGTATTAAGTTGTCTAAAGGTGATAAGAAAGCTATCAAGAAAGTAGAAAAGGCAATGCCTAAAGTTAATAACTACGACGTTGTGGTAGTCGGTGCAGGCGGTGCAGGTTTCTCTGCCGCTATTACCGCTAAGAACGCAGGTGCCAACGTAGTTCTTTTGGAAAAAATGCCGGCTGTCGGTGGAAACTCCCTTATTTCCGGTGCTGAAATGAACGTGGCAAAGAACTGGGTTCAGCCAAAACTCGGCATCAATGACGACTCTCCTGAGCTTCATGCTCAAGATACCTTTAAAGGCGGCGATAAGAAGGGCGATATGAAGGTTATCAACGTCATGACACATAATGCTCTTGATGCTGCTAAGTGGTGTAAGGACTACATCGGTGTTAATTTCGAGCCCGACAATCTTTTCTTCTTCGGCGGCCACAGCCGCAAACGCGCATTGATTCCTGAAGGCCATACAGGAACGGAATTCATTTCTAAGTTCATGCACAAGGCAGAAGAACTCGGTATTCCTGTAATTACTAATATGAAGATGGTTGATCTCATCAAAAACGCAGAAGGCAGAGTTGTCGGCGTTAAGGCTGAGATGAACGGTCAGGAATACACATTTAATGCTAAGGGTGGTGTTGTCTTAGCTACCGGCGGTTTCGGTGCTAATGCCCAAATGGTTAAAAAATACAATCCGAAGATTGATGAACGCTTCAAGACTACGGATGCACCCGGATCAACAGGAGAAGCTCTTTATATGGCTGAAAAAGCCGGTGCCCAGTTGGTTAACATGGGATATATCCAAACTTATCCTATTTGCGACCCGATTTCCGGTGTGATTGAATTGATCGCAGATGCACGCTTTGACGGTGCTTTGATGCTGAATCAGGATGCTAAGCGCTTCGTTGAAGAACTTGACCGCCGTGACGTTCTTTCTCATGCTATCTTGAAACAGCCGGGAGGCTATTGCTGGGTGCTCTGGAACGACAATATCGGTAAGATTTCCAACACTGTTAAGACCCACACTAACGAATACGAAGCCTTTACAAAACAAGGCATCATGAAGACTTGCGAAGATTTGAAGTGCATCGCTGACTTTACAAAGATGCCGTACGACCAGCTTGTTAAGACAATTGATAGAGTCAACACCATGACAGGCAAAGGCAATGATAAGGACTTCAATCACAGAAGCGGTCTGATGGATATGAGTCAAGGTAAGTACTATGTTATCAAGGCAGTTCCTTCTACTCACCACACGATGGGCGGAATCCGAATCAATGAAAAGGCCCAAGCTTTGACAGCTGACGGTAAAGTCATCCCTGGTCTTTGGGCAGCCGGTGAAGTTACAGGTGTTACTCACGGTACTAACCGTTTAGGCGGTAATGCTTACACCGATATCATCGTTTTCGGACGAATTGCAGGTCAAGCAGCAGCCCAGGCAGCTAAGTAATAAAAAGTTCCATAAGGATCTTTACTAAAAGGGAGGGCTCGAAGCTCTCTCTTTTTTATCTCATGAGATAAAGTATCTTCCTGTGGGAGACCGTGAAAAACTTTGAAGGAATTTCAAAATGGCAAGTGATAAGGCTCTGCGGACCAGACAATCTATTATCGAAGCGGCAAATGCTCTTGTAGCTTCCGAAGGCATTAGTGCACTGACCATGGATAACGTGGCCAAGAAGGCCGGGCTCAGCAAAGGCGCATGCACTTACCACTTCAAAAGTAAAAGAGAACTTCAGACGGCTCTTTTAGAGAACTACGTCCATCACCTTGATGAGCAGCTCAATAAACATGAAGAACTATTTGAGGGTGAGCCTTCTGATACTTTACTTTCCGGTTATATCCAGTGGTTTAGAAGCTTCGATCTAGACAATCACGGTTGGGCCGCCGTCGGTACTTCTCTGCTGTCTGAATATTGTAAAGATGAAGAGTTAATGAAGCCGGTCAAAGGGTGGTACCAAAAACTTTTTGAGAGAATTGAGCAAGCACCTAAGGAAAAACAAACTGCGCTTCTCATTGGGATTATGGCGCTGGAAGGATTTTTCTATACTCACAAATTCGGAGTCGATCTTGTTTCTCCCAAAATGAAAAGAGAGGCATGGAATTTTATGGTGACTTCCTTGATGCCGTCTAAAGTAAAAACCAAAAAGAGTGCGGCTAAATAACTTAAAACTGTAGGTATTTGAAACCACTAGTTCTTTGAAACAAAACAGAAATAATTTTTTGTTAGCATAGTTAGCTTGAAAAAAGCTATTTTAGGAGCCGAAAAGGTCAGAATTTCAGACCTTGAGGCTCCGAATTATTTTGAGGAAAAATCGTAAGACATTTATGAGTACCTACGCTATCGGCGATGTGCATGGCTGCGCACAAAGTCTGAAAGAGCTTCTTGCCAAACTCCCTTCGGACGGCAATATTGTTTTTATCGGTGACGTAGTCAACCGCGGCCCTCAGTCGTTAGAAACCTTGAGAATCATTCAGGGGCTGGGAGAACGTGCGGTCAGCATTCTAGGCAATCATGAGCTGCATATGCTGGCCGTTTATGCCGGTAAAAGAGAGCTTCATCGAAAAGATACCATTAAGGAAATTTTCGATGCTCCGGACGGAAAAGAATTAATAGACTGGATCAGAACTTGGCCGATGGCTCTGGATGTAGAAGATGTGCTTTGTGTCCATGCAGCCTGTCATTGGAAATGGAACAAGAAGAAGACCCTAAAACTGGCTCATGAAGTGGAAAATTATCTGCGCTCTGATAATTGGCAGGAAAATATGGGAGAGCTTTTCGGCAAGACTCAATGGAGTAAAGAGCTTGAAGGATTCAAAAGATTACGGGCGATTATTAATGTTCTTACCCGCACTCGTTTTCTCACCGCAAACGGCGAGATGGATTATGACGCTAAGCTTTCTCCGGCAGAAACGTCATCGGAACTGATTCCTTGGTTCAAGTATCCCGATAGAAAAACAGCCGAGGACAAAGTAACCTTTGGCCATTGGTCAACTTTAGGCTTGATAGAATGGCCCAACATTTATCCCTTAGATACGGGTTGTCTTTGGGGTGGTGCTTTAACGGCAAGAAATTTAGAAAATCCTGAGGAGATTTTCCAAGTCAAAGCACCTTTATATGTAGCACCTTTTTAGCAGAATCGACGTCCTGCTTTCTTTGACGTCTCTTATTAGCCACCGGATATAAACCGTGAACGCGAAGAAAATTTTTATTAAGACCTTCGGTTGCCAGATGAATGAATATGATTCCGGCAAAATCTCTGACATTGCTGTCTCCAACGCCGGCTACCAGCCAACCGATAACATCGAAGAGGCAGATTTAATCGTATTTAACACTTGCTCCATCCGAGAAAAAGCTCAAGAGAAGGTTTTCTCTGATTTAGGCCGAGCAAGAGAACTGAAAAAAGAAAAGCCCGAGCTGAAAATTGCCGTCGGGGGTTGTGTTGCCAGTCAAGAGGGCAAAAATATTATTCGCAGAGCCCCGTACGTTGATATCGTATTTGGGCCGCAGAGCTACCACAGACTTCCTGAGTTGCTCAAAAAACGCCAGGAAACTAACCGTCCTCAGGTAGATATCAGCTTCCCTGAGATTGAGAAGTTTGACCATCTTCCTAAACCTCACGCCGATGCGGCAACTGCATTCGTTTCCATTATGGAAGGCTGCAGCAAATACTGTTCTTACTGTGTTGTGCCCTATACACGCGGAGAAGAATTCTCCCGTCCGCTGCAAGATGTTCTGCTTGAAATTATTCAGCTTGCCGAACAAGGCGTTAAAGAAGTTACTCTTCTCGGTCAGAATGTCAATGCCTACCGCGGAGAAGATCCTGACGGTGAACTTGTTGATTTTGCTCTTCTTCTCGAATACGTTGCGGAAATTGAAGGGATTGAACGTATCCGTTATACCACCTCTCACCCGAAAGAATTCTCTAAGAGACTGATCGAAGCCTATGGAAAGATTCCTAAACTTGCCAATCACGTTCACTTGCCGGTTCAGGCAGGAAGCGACAGAGTTCTGGCAGGTATGAAGCGCGGCTATACCGTTCTCGAGTACAAATCTATCGTCAGAAAACTCCGCCAGATCCGGCCGGATATCTGTATTGCTACAGACTTCATCGTGGGCTTTCCAAACGAAACTGCGGAAGATTTCGAAAAAACAATGAAACTGATTGAGGACGTGAAGTTCGATGCCAGTTTCTCCTTCGTCTATTCTCCGCGCCCGGGAACTCCGGCTGCAGAGATGCCCGATGACACTCCGCAGGAAGTTAAACTTGAGAGATTGCAGAGACTTCAGGCATTGAATACCAAACACGCTCAAGAAATTTCGCAATCCATGGTGGGTAGCATTCAGAGAGTGCTTGTGGTTGGTAAGGCCAAGCGCGGAGAAAATATGCTTAGTGCGCGGACCGATAACAATAGAATTGTTACCTTTAATGGGGACGAGAGCTTAATCGGTAAAATGATAAGTCTCAAAATAACTGATGTATATCCGCATACATTAGGTGGTGAGATCCATGAATAAAAGCAAAGCAGAAACCAAATCAAAAGAAGATTTAAAAAAGCTTTCTGTTTCTTTAGACATTAACAATAGCGATCTGGCAAGTTTGGTCGGTCCGATGGACACTAATATTGCTCAGATTGAAACTTTCCTCAATGTCGACATTTCTCGGCGCGGCTCTGTCTTTACTGTGGCAGGTCCGTTGGAAGCGGCAAGGAAAGGCGTACAGGCTATTTCCGATTTAGCAAAAGCGGCTCAGAATAAAGCCGGCGATTTAGGCACTGAGGACATTCAGCTTTACTTTGTCGGTTCTAAGACAAGTCTCGAAGAAGAGATTACGGAAGAACCGACTCCTGAGCTTCGTACAAGGCGCAAGGGTTTGACAGGGCGTACACCGATGCAAAGGGCCTACATCAGAAATATCATGAGTCATGATATTTCTTTCGGTATCGGGCCGGCCGGGACGGGGAAGACTTATCTAGCTGTCGCCGCTGCCGTCGATGCGTTTGAAAAGGGAGAAGTTGAAAGAATCGTGCTGACTCGTCCGGCTGTCGAAGCCGGTGAAAAACTCGGTTTCCTCCCGGGAGATCTTTCACAGAAGGTCGATCCTTATCTTCGTCCTTTGTACGATGCACTCTTTGATTTATTGGGAACAGAAAAGACTCAGCGCTTGCTTGAACGGCAAAATATTGAGATTGCTCCTTTGGCCTACATGAGAGGGAGAACTCTCAACTCTTCATTTGTAATTCTGGATGAAGCTCAAAACACAACTCCGGAACAGATGAAGATGTTTCTGACGAGAATAGGCTTCGGATCCCGGGCGGTAATTACCGGCGACTCCTCTCAGATTGACTTGCCGAGAGGCCAGAGAAGCGGATTGATGGATGCGGCAAATATCTTGAGAGATGTCCGCGGCATTTCCATCACCTACTTTACGGCGGCTGACGTAGTACGTCATCCTTTGGTTGCAAGGATTGTAGAGGCATATGACAGAGCACAAAAAAATGGTGAAAAAAGAGACTAAAACTCCCGTTTTTAATTTTTCTTTTCAGCAGCTTTCAAAGTTTGAGGACTTGCCTTCTCGCTCGAAAATGGTGAGATGGCTGAAGAAAGCTTTGGCTTCAGACTCTATGGTGACGGTTCGATTCGTTGATGAAGAAGAAGGAAGAGAACTCAATAACAGCTACCGTAAAAAAGATTACGCGACCAACATTCTGACTTTTGATTATGTCAGAGAACCTGTCGTGGAAGCTGACCTGGTTGTATGTGTTCCTGTGCTTAGAAAAGAAGCCTTGGACCAGAACAAAACATTGGAGGAACATTTAGCTCATTTGCTTGTCCATGGGGCTCTCCACGCCTTGGGTTACGATCATATGAATGACGAAGAGGCCGAAGTGATGGAGCGCAAAGAAACCGAAATCGTGATGGATTTGGGTTTCAAACCTCCGTATCCCGATAGGAACTACGTATAGTTTTTGCTTCGAAAAAACAATAGGATTTCCTATATCATCGAGCTATTGTGTTCAAAAGTTAAAAAATATGTCAGACAACCCGGCACCTGTTCAAAAACCCCGTTCTTTTTTTGAGAAGCTTTCTGAAAAACTATTTCACGAACATCCTGAGACCAAAGAAGAATTTATTGAAAAACTCCAAGACGCTCACGGAAAGAAAATCTTAACCGATGACGCTTTCCATATGATCGAAGGGGTGCTGGAGGTAGCCGATCTGAGAGCTGACGATCTCATGGTCCCCCGTACCGAGATGCAGGTTATCGATATTTCCGATGACCCGATGAACTGGATTAAGCAGGTCATCGCAGCCGGTCACTCTCGTTTTCCTGTCGTTGACGGAGATAGAGACAACGTGGTCGGGATTCTGCTTGCGAAAGATCTTCTGAAACTTTTCGTAGATCCTAATTACAAGGTGTCCGAGCATCTTCGCACTCCGGTTTTTATTCCGGAGAGCAAGCCGGTTGATATCCTTCTTAAAGAATTTCGTCTGAAAAGAAACCATTTAGCTTTGGTCGTGGATGAGTTCGGTTCAGTGTCCGGTCTTATCACGATTGAAGATGTACTCGAAGAGATCGTTGGAGAAATTGATGACGAGTTTGATGTCGATCAAACTGCCAACAATATCATTCAAATATCTCCCGGGAAGTGGCGTGTTAAAGCTTCTACGCATATTGAAGAGTTCAACAGACATTTTGAGACACACTTCTCCGATGATCACTACGAAACTGTCGGAGGCTTAATTTCTGATGAGCTAGAACATGTTCCGCATGTGGGAGAAGTCGTGATTATCGGAGGATATCGTTTCAAAGTTACGAAAGCGGTGGCCCGAAAGGTTCAGATGCTTTTAGTTGAAAAGGTTGAGGGGCCGAAGCCTGAGAAGGTTTCTGAAGCTCCAACCGAACAAAATGACTCGAAAGATTAATTTTCTTGAAATCTGCGGATTTGCGCTTGTCCTAGGTGCGGCGCAAGGTTTCTCTATCGCACCGCACTGGGCTTTAATTCAACTTCTGAGCTTGGCCGGAATCTGCTTTCTTTTTTTGTATTCCTCCTCAGTTGCTCGGAGCACCTTTCTTGGATTTTTATTTGGACTAGGTTGGTTTAGCTCCTCCGTTTACTGGATTTATTTTTCTATTCATGACTACGGCTACCAACCTGCATGGGTTGCGGTAATCGCGGTTGTGGCTTTTGCTTCTTTGCTGGCAATTTTTCCTGCGGCAGCCGGGTTTCTCTCAGGTTTGGGCTTAAGGGATCGCAGCAGAAAAAATTGGGTTTTCTTTCTGTTGATTGCGCCTGCAGCTTGGGCTTTAACAGAGTGGCTGCGTACATGGGTTCTTTCCGGTTTCCCTTGGGCAGCCGGTGCTTACGCTCACATCGAAGGACCTCTTAGTGTTTTTGCTCCCGTAATTGGCGCAACCGGCATTAATTATCTTGCAGCACTGACAGCGGGACTTATCTGTCTTTTCGTTCTTTCTATGAAAAGACGGGATATCTGGACGGCTAATTTAGTTGCTGTCGCTTTCCTTGCTCTTCTGGGTTCGGCTTTTCTTTTGAAAGAAAAGACTTGGAGCGAGCCGGGAGAAACTGTCAATTTCCGTTTGATTCAAGGCGGGATTGCGCAGAACGAAAAATTTTCTCCGATGGGGACGGAACAGTCTTTCGCAAGATATACCGAAGAGATGAGTGCTCCGGGCCTTAAAAAGGATGCCGTGATTGTTCTGCCTGAGACTATTTTCCCGATTCCTTTTGACAAGCTCCCGACAAAAATGCTTAAAGAGCTGACAAAAGTAACGGAGGAAAAAGGCAATCCTTTGATATTGGGCGCGTTTATCCGTTCTCCGGAAGGCGGCTATGCCAACACCGCAATTTTGATTGAAAAGGGCAGTAAGTTCGGCTTCTATTTTAAAAAACATTTGGTTCCGTTCGGAGAGTATGTACCTTTCGGTTTTCGTTGGTTCATCGATATGCTGGGTATTCCAATGGCAAACCTTAAGGAAGGAAACGTTTCTCAAGAACCCTTTACGGTCGTAGATCAGGTCAGTGTGGCTCCAACCCTGTGTTATGAAGATTTATTCAGCGAGACTATCAGACAGTGGTGGAGCAAAGGCGAGGCCCCGGGTATTTTGATTAATCTATCTAACCTCGGCTGGTTCGGCGATTCCGCAGCTTTGCCTCAGCACTTGAGTATTTCTCGAATGAGAGCTAAAGAGTTTGCCCGTCCGATTGTACGTGCCACTAATACGGGGGCGACGGCAGCTATTAATGAAAAAGGGCAGATCATTGCTCGTTTACCGTTCATGGTGCCCGGAAAAATTGATGTGGCTGTCACAGCGGCAATCGGGAAGCCAACGCCCTATGCGAGTTTAGGCGATCTGCCCTCGGTTCTTGTTATGCTTTTATCATTGGTAGCAGGAATCGGACTGTCTTGGTGCCGCAAGCCTAAAGCTTCTTCTCAGCACTAGAAGAAGGTTTGCTGTACTTTTTCTCTAGTTCCTTGAGAAACTTTGCAACTTCGGGGGCATCCCACTGGGCATAACCAGCAACCATTGCGATGATTTCTCCGTTTCCATTGAGGATAAGGTTTGTGGGAATACCGCTTATAGGCAGGGCGGACGGGACAGACACAGTTGGATCCAGCCAGGTTTGAAATCCTTCGTACTTCTTCTTCTCAAGGAATTTCAGAACTTGATTGGTAGTCTGTTCAAGGTTAACGCCCATGATCATTACATTGGATCCTTCAAGTTTCTTTTGCATCTTGGCTAATGCCGGAATTTCTTGAATGCATGGCATACACCATGATGCCCAAAGATTTAGGATCAGAACTTTGCCGTGATATTTATTTAAGTCGACCTCTTCTCCATCTTTGGTAAAAAGTCTTACCTTCGGCATTGCAACCGGGTTATGTAAGGGTACGAACCCGCGCAACGCTGCAGGAACCTGAATGTCTACGGTAACGGTTTCTTTGGCTGAAGAATCTGCCCAGGAGGCTGTAGGAAGTGCGATTGTTAATCCTAAGCTGAGGAGGCAAGTTAAAATTTTTGTTTTCACAAAATCTCTCTTTTTCTGCAAACTAAGTTACTCATATTATGGGGAGAGAATGGGGCTGATGAGCAAAAAAATTTGAAAATAAATTAAAAAGTCGTTAGCCAAGAGTAAAAAGTTAGAATTTTGCGGATTCCGATTTTGACCTTGAGACCTTCTCAAGCAGTCAAGCTCGCAAGTCTGATTCGAAATCGAGACAAGTTTTTTCCCGTATGCTGCGTCGCTAATGAAGAAGAAAGGAAGATAATGGAAGAGACTTGGTACGAGAAACTCAACCTATGGAAAACTTATCTTATCCGTTAAACAGAAACCTTTCAGCCGCTCAGATGGTAAAAAGGATTCAGGCCTTTAATGGCGTTTTGCATGCCGTTCGTTTTTACAAAAATCCAAACGTAGACTGCTCTATACATCTTCTTGTTAAAGACAATATTGGTGTTCGAGATTGGCCGTCTTCTGCCGGATCTTTTGCCTTAAAGAACCTCAGATTGCCGGATGCTTTCTGTATTGAACAGCTGAGAAAAAATCCACGTATAGATATTTTTGGAAAGACACATCTGACAGAACTTGCTGGTTTTGTTACTTCATCGGTTTTAAAAAGAGGGTATTCGGAACTGGGCGGATTCGGAAGAAATCCCTACGGCGGTCGTTTTCCCTGCGGAGGTTCTAGCGTTGGTTCAGCCGTAGCCGTCAGTGCAGGTTTCTGTGATGCTGCGCTGGGGACAGAGACACGGGGCAGCATCATGATTCCGGCAATGTATAACGGGGTCTATGGTTTTAAACCTACGCGAGGTTCGATTTCTCGAACGGGAATCATACCTTTGTCCTCTTCTTTCGATGCTCCCGGGGTTTTGGCACGAAATCCGGAACTGCTTAAAGAAGTTTTCTTGTCGATGACAGGCTACGATTCCTCCGATCCCCAATCGTTTGATTTCTCTTTTTGTCCCAAACCGTTCATTCGTTCGCGCCCTAGGCTCCTCTTCCTAAGGAATTCTTCACAAGTGTCCTCAGCCTTGAACTTCTTTTTTATCCGGTTGGCCGATCTTGGAATCTCTGTAGTTGAACTTGAGACGCCTCAAATTGTGTTTGACTATAAAGAGATCAGCTCAAGCGACATTAAACGGGATATGACCAAATTTCTGGAACCCTATGGAAGCGCTTCTGAACCGAAGAGTTTCCGAGAATTAGTCGAGAAGTACCGTAGCCGACCCGAATCTCATCGGTATGGGATGGAACGTCTGGAAGATGCCTTAGCAATGCCTGAACCGAAAGACAAGGAATTGGCGAATCGCAACATAGAGAAAGCGAACGACCTCATTGAGAGTTTGTTACTTAAATATGATGCCGACTATATTGTTTCTTCTGAATATTTAGATTGGTGGGCAATCGGAGGCGGTCCGACTATCGCCTTCCCTGTGGACTTAGGAAAGACACCGCCAGGATGCCTGATGGTTGGTACAAGACGAAATGGCGATCTGGCGTTGTTGAGCCTTGTTAAAGCGATGCTTTCGGTATGGCAATAACTTCGCGGAAGTGTGCGTGCGGAAAAGGAGGAGGTATTTTCTTGCCTTCCGGTGCTAATCATCCTTTTATTTCATTAAAATAATCAGATTGTCATGAATTCATGCAGAGTTCACCTTACCTAAAAGATTATGATTACCTTTCAAGAAGTCATCCTGCGCTTGCAGGAATATTGGAACAAGCAGGGCTGTGCCTTGCTTCAGCCTATTGATATGGAGGTTGGAGCCGGAACCTCTCATACCGCAACATTTTTAAGAGCGTTAGGTCCGGAACCGTGGAGAGCCGCCTACGTCCAGCCGTCCCGCAGACCAAAAGATGCACGTTACGGCGAAAATCCAAATCGTCTTCACCAGCATCATCAGTTCCAGGTGGTTTTAAAGCCGTCTCCTACAGACATCGTTGACAGATACTTGGGTTCGCTCAGAGCACTTGGTATCGATACGGAAGTCAACGATATCCGTTTCGTAGAAGATAACTGGGAAAATCCAACTCTTGGCGCATGGGGTTTAGGCTGGGAAGTCTGGATGAACGGCATGGAAGTTACTCAGTTCACCTATTTCCAACAGGTCGGCGGTATTCCTTGCAAACCGATTACAGGTGAAATTACATACGGTTTGGAAAGACTTAGTATGTATCTTCAAAACTGCGACAACGTATTTGATTTGGTTTATACCCGCTGGTTCGACGGAGAGAAAGAACATGTCTTGACCTATGGTGATGTATTCCACCAGAACGAAGTTGAACAAAGTCATTACAACTTTGAAGCCAGCGATCCGGAAAAACTCTTAAAGCAGTTCGATTATTTCGAAAGCGAAGCCAAGCGCCTGATGGACTTGAATTTAGCTCTGCCGGCTTATGAAATGGTTTTGAAGGCTGGACACACTTTCAATCTTTTAGATGCCAGAGGCGCTATCAGCGTTACTGAACGTGCCGCCTATATCGGCAGAATCCGTCAGATCTCCCGCTCTGTGGCTCAAAGTTATTACGATTCCCGCGAACGTTTGGGCTTCCCAATGTGTTCCAAAGAAGGCTAAGAGGTAAAGAAAAATGAACTCCTTATTAGTAGAAATCCAAACAGAGGAGCTCCCTCCGAAGGCTCTGAAAAAATTATCAGATGCTTTTGCTCAGGAAGTCTTTACTCAATTGAAGAAAGCAGACTTTTTGCTGCCGAACTCCAAGATGAAAGCCTTTGGCGCTCCGCGTCGAATTGCCGTTTACATTACTGACGTTTTGGCGGATTCTCCCGATAAACCGTTCAGCCAGAGACTGGTTCCAAGCAAGATTGGTATCGGTGCAGACGGAAAGCCTACTGCGGCTTTGATTAAGAAATTAGCAGCTCTCGGTGTACAGGCTGACGTCTCTGAACTTAAGGTCGTCAATGACGGCAAACAAGACCAGCTTTACTATGAGGGTGTGAAGAAAGGCGAGAGCTTGGAAAAAGGCCTCCAAAACGCTCTCGACTATGCGGTAACTCACCTTCCGATTCCAAAGGTCATGAGCTATCAGCTGGCTAATGGAGAGACCGTTGAATTTGTTCGTCCGGTAAAGCATTTGCTTGCTCTTTACGGCGATAAAGTATTGAATGTTTCTTTGTTTGGGTTGAAAGCCGGAAACCAGACGGCAGGCCATCGCTTCCACACCAAAGATTTGTTGACAATTAACTCTGCGGACACTTATGAAACCCAGCTTGAAGAGCAGGGCAAGGTGATTCCTTCCTTTGAAAAGCGGCAAGACAAAATGGTTGCGGCTTTAAAGAGCGAAGCGGCAAATCTGAATGCACAAATCATCATGCCGGAAGACTTGGTCAATGAAGTCGCTTCCTTGACTGAATGGCCCGTCGTTTATGTCTCTTCATTTGATGAAGATTTCTTGAAAGTTCCGGAAGAATGTTTGATTCTGACAATGCAGCAAAACCAAAAATATTTTGCCTTGCGTGATCAGAACGGCAAACTTATCAATAAATTCTTAGTAGTTTCTCAGATCAATGCCAAAGACGGCGGCGCTGCGATCCAGTCCGGTAATGCGAGAGTTGTCAGAGCCAGACTTGCAGATGCTAAGTTCTTCTTTGAACAGGATCAGCTCGAACGTTTGGATTCTAGAGTTCCCGGCTTGGAACACGTTGTTTATCACAACAAACTGGGTAACCAGCTTCAGCGCAGTGAAAGAATTCAAAACATCGCTGAAAAAGTTGCTGAGAAGCTCGGCGCAAATCCCGAACTTGCAAAACGTGGCGCCAAATTGGCTAAGGCCGATTTGCGTACATTGATGGTCGGTGAGTTCCCTGAGCTCCAGGGTATCATGGGAGAATACTACGCTCTGCATGACAAAGAAGATCCGATCGTAGCCGTTTCCATTAAAGAACACTACTATCCGAGATATGCCGGCGGTGAATTGCCGAGCACTCCCGAAAGCCTTTCCGTGGCATTGGCAGACAAGCTTGACACATTAGCCGGTCTATTCGGTATCGGTCAGATTCCAACCGGAGATAAAGATCCATTTGCATTGAGACGCCATGCTTTAGGTGTTTTGAGGATGTTGATTGAAAAAGATCTTCCGCTAAGCTTGGATGATTTGATTTCTATTGCTGTGGCTGAAGAGCAGAAGATTGACGGCGTTAAAGATGCTTCCCGCGAGCTCAAAGACTTCTTCTATGACCGCCTTAGAGTCATGCTCAAAGAAGAGGGTGCACAAGCTCTTGAAGTGGAAGCCGTGCTTTCCGTAGAACCGAAGTACCTGCGTGAAATCTCTGCACGTCTTAAAGCGTTGCAAGCCTTTAGAAAACTCGAAGAGGCAGCAAGCTTAAGTGCCGCAAACAAGAGAATCGAAAATATCTTGAAGAAGAGCAAAGACAGCATTCCTGAGAGTGTTGACGAAAACCTTCTTGAAGCTCAAGAAGAAAAAGACCTTTATAAGGCTTTGGTTGAAGTTAATAAAGATCTTGAAGGTAAGTTTGAAAAAGGTGAGTATGAGGCTATTCTCCTTGATCTGGCTCCCCTCAAGGCTCCGGTTGATGCCTTCTTCGACAAGGTAATGGTCAATGTGGATGATGAAGCCGTAAGACGCAATCGTCTTGCTTTGCTCAAAGAGCTGCATCGTTCAATGAACCAAGTCGCTAAGCTCTCCTGCTTGGCGTCCTAATTTCTTTTAGAGGTTAATCATGAAGCTGACTGCTTTGGTTCGTTCTATATTGTTTTGGTTCGTCTTTGCAGTCAGCATCTTGATTGCAGGATTCGTTCTTCTTACCGCCTCTCTTTTTTCTTCCAATAAGGAGAAGTGCTACGACATTGTCCGGGGATGGTGCAAATGGATTATTCAAGCCATGGGCAACATCTGTAATGTTAAGTTCAACTTTGAGAATATGGATTCCATTAAAAATATGGGGCCCGTTGTTCTCTTAAGCAAACACCAATCGGGCTGGGAAACTTTGGCCCTCTTTGGTTTTGTTCCCCGCAGAGTTAGTTTCGTCTACAAAAGAGAGCTTCATAAACTTCCGGTTTTCGGCTGGGGTCTGGCCTCCTTAGGAATGCTTAGCATTGACCGCAGTCACGGGAAAGCTGCATTCGAACATATTAAAGAAGAAGCCCCCAAGTATTTTGAAAAAGGCTGGGCTATAGTTCTTTTCCCCGAAGGGACTCGTACAAAACCGGGACAGACTGTTAAATACAAATCCGGCGGTGCAAGAATCGCCATTGATACCGGGACTCCTGTCGTGCCTATTGCTTTGAACTCTGGCAGATGCTGGCCGAAGGGAAGCTTCATTATTTATCCGGGTCATATCCAAGTTATTTTCGGACCTGAAATTCGTCCTGAAGGGAAGACCGTTGCTCAACTTAATGATGAAGTTCAGAATTGGATTGAAACTCAAATGAAGGTCATTGATAAACCTTAATCCTGAAGTCTATGTCCGATATTAGCGATCTAATCGATAAAGATCTGCTCAATCCGAAAAAATTGCTTAAATTCTGGAATGAACTTCGAGAAGAGCAGAAATTCTGGAACTTATTTGATGCGTTTAAAGATGGGAAGATAGATCTTACGGAAGAGGAAGCTCTCTGGGAGGATCTTCATACGGGTATGAGCGGCGAGCCTCTTTCTCCGAGACCGGGAAGGCCGGAACCTGGTCAAAAAAGGAAAGTTCAGCCCAAAAAGAAAGTTCAGAATGGATACAAGAGGACAATACTTTTAAATGGACAGCCTCTTGAATATATTCTGAAAAGGTCAACAAGAAAGACGATTGGCTTAGTTATCTCTGAGGGTGTGTTAACCGTTAAAGCTCCTCATTATGAGCCAATACTCTGGATTGAAAAGGTTATCGAGGGCCACTCAGCTTGGATTGAAAAAAATCTCTGCAAGGCTCCCAATAAAAAGTATGAAAGAATCCGTGAACCGTGGCTTTCTGCTTGGGAGAATAAATGCATCAAAGTTGTTGGCATCCAAGAGCCTGTCAGAATAGAGATCTCTGCCAAGAAGGTGAGGAAGTCTTTTGACGAGTCGACGAACACCTTTTATTTCTTTTCAACGGAAGAAGTTGATCAAGCGATTTTCTACAAGGCTGCTTTAGAGTTTGTGAAGTATTGGGCACGTATTTATTTAACGGACTTGACTCATAAAACAGCTGAAAAGGATGCCTACTTCAAAGAAAGACTTAAAAAGGTCAAACTTTCTTCGGCTGAGACTCGATGGGGTAGTTGTTCTTGCTTAGGCAATGTCAATCTCAACTGGAGATTGGTTTTGACTGAGGAAAGCCTGTGTGAATATGTCATCATTCATGAGCTTTGCCATCTGTACTATTTGGACCATAGTCCAAGCTTCTGGAACAAAGTCCTTGAAAAATGTCCGGACGCGATGGAGCGCAGAGCAAAGCTAAGAACTTTCCACATCTGCGATCCTGTTAAATAGGTTTAGTCCTCATCACAACACCTTTTTAGTTCGATAGATGTCGAAGAAAGTGTAAGGAAAAGGCTGCTCCCCGGTTGAAATGCCGGATGGAGCAACCGAATGAACAATTCAGTTATTCCGGCGTAGCCGAGACGCAATCATTAAGCAGGATGCCTTTGCTCTCCAATAAATTGGTCAAAGCCACAAAAGACGGCATACTGACAGCTTCTGCTCGGGCTCCGGGATCAATGCCGGCTTCTTCTAAAATTTCCGGGCCGAAATATTTGGCAAAGTTGTTCTTCAGCGTTTTTCTCTTCATCGAAAAAGCCTGAGCGGTCACTCGTTCAAATAACTTTTCATTAACCGGAAGCGGAGATTCCAAAGGAATCATTCGCACGACGGAAGAGATGACTTTCGGAGGAGGAGAGAAGGCATCAGGAGGAACGTCAAAAAGCTTGACGATCTTGTATCGGTGCTGAAGCATGACTGACAAACGTCCGAAGGCCTTATGACCCGGTGTGGCTGCCATTCTGTCTACAACCTCTTTTTGAAGCATGAAATGCTGATCAATGACTCTGTCTGCTAATTCCATTAAACGGAAGAGAAGAGGGCTGGAGATGTTGTAGGGAAGATTGCCGACGAGCCTTATTTTTTCACCCGGCTTGATAAGCGCAAAATCAACTTTAAGAACATCAGCCTCTATAAGAGCCAGTGCCTCAGGCTTAAACTTCTTTTGCAGCCACTGGGCTAAATCCTTATCGATTTCGATACAGGTAACGCAACCTGCGTCTCGAATCATCAAGCGTGTAAGAGCTGCCTGTCCAGGGCCAATCTCAACAATATTTTGACCCGGCTGTGCATCAACGGCGGAAGCAATTTTTTCAATCCAGAAATCATCGTGAAGGAAGTTCTGTCCGAAATTCTTTTTAGCCTTGTGGCTTTTTAATACAAGTGCCATAGTAAAAAACGCCTGGTTTTTCCAGGCGCTTCATGTTAATCCTGAGGGCGAGCGATACGTTTATCAACGTAGGCTTGGTCTCTCAGTTGTCTTTCCCAATCCAGAGTCGCTTCATTGATTTTTTGTTCTCTCAGATTGTCTCTGGCTTGACTGCGAAGTCTTTCATTAACGCCTTGCTGTGTACGTCGGTCTGTAACTTGGATCAAGTGATAGCCGAAAGGAGTTTTAATCGGTTCACTGATTTGACCTTTTTGAAGCTTGTTGATTTCTGCTTCCAGTTCCGGAGGAAGGTCGCCTTCATAAATCCAACCTAGATCTCCTCCGCGAGTGCCCGAAGGATCGGCAGAGTGAAGACGGGCCAGGGTCTGAAAATCAGAGTCGCCGCTTTCAATTCTTTCCTTAATCTTCTTCATGCGTTCGACAACAACATTCTCTGGTGTCACGTTTGTGGGACGCATAAAGATTTGGCGAACACGGGTTTGTTTGACGGATTGAACTTCCGCTGCATCTCCCGGATCTCGGCTGCCTAAGACCTTATAAATGTGGAATCCGGATTGCGCACGAAGAGGTACGATATCGCCGGTTTTCGCGTTCTTAAGTGCGTCGAAAAGGGGCGGGGGAAGCGTATTGGCAGTCTTCCATCCCATGTTCCCGCCTTCCATAGCGTCAGGGGAGCGAGAGTATCTGGCAGCGAGCTGACTGAAATTGCCGCCCTTGCGTGCACTTTCCAAAACTTTGTTGGCTGTTCTCTGAGCCTCTTCAAATTGCTCTCCGGAAGGATTTTCCGGGAGGCTGACTACAATTCTCTGCAGATTGTATTGACGGCGTTTCTCAGGTCCGAGTTGATCTTTAATGTACTGATCGACTTCGCTTTCCGGAATCTTCACCATGTCATCAACTTCTCTCTCGCGTAAGCGGTGAGTCAGAAGATCGGCTCTGATTTCTTTTCTAAAGTTATTGAAAGTAATACCGTCAGCCTGCAGTCTTTTTTCTAACTGAGGAACGGTCATGTTATTGTTGGCAGCAATCTGTTCGATAGCCGAGTTCAGCATATTGTCGTCAACACGTACGCCCGTTTCTCTGGCTTTCTGTTCGATGATTCTTTCCAGAATCATTCTTTCCAGAATCTGATCTCTCAGAGCTTCCATCGGCGGCAATGCAATGTTTTGACGGCGCAGATTCAAAGCAGTCTGGTGAACGCGGGACTGCAGTTCCATCTCTGTGACGACATCGTTGTTAACAACGGCGGCTATTCTGTCAACGGGAATAATTTTAGAGGTCGGCTGGGTCTCTTGCTTGGCGGCTTTTTGAGCGGACACCGGTCCGCTGGCTAAAGCAGCTAAAGAAAGGCTGAGAACCAAACTCAGAAGTTTAATTTTCTTCATTGCTGTTTTATTCATAGTAATCATATCTTCCAACTTCTATCGGTCTGGGACTGAGAGGTTGATAGCCGGTAATACTCTGTTGGAGTGCTTCAATCGGGCTTGATCCGAAAGCGCCTAAACCAACGAGCTCTAACTCGAAGAAGAAGTTGGTTGTGGTGCGCCCAGCACTGCGTACGTACCTTTGAATGGCTGAGCGGAAAATCCAACACCCCTCACGATATTCAAGACCAATTAAAGAATCAATGACTTTTTTGTCACGAATTGAGTAGTTGTAACGGCCAAGGGCATACAAGTCTCTGGTGACCGGCCATTGGAACGAGAGGTCAAGCTGCTTGATGTTCGAGTTATAAAAAGCCTCTCTGGTATCAGTCGGATCGTAGTTATAGCGGTAATACAACCCGATATTGCTGTATTTCGCAGGGTTGTAGCGAACACCGGCAGTTGTTTTAGAGAATTTTTTCCACAGAGTGGAGTATTGAACCCCAAGCTCAGCCTTCCAATCTTTAATGAGCGTGAACTCGGTCATGCCGATAATATCGCTCTTGAGGTTTTTCCGATTGATTTCATTCCAGTAAATATCGACTTTTTCGTCGGTAAAGTGGTACCGCTGGCCAACGGTTGCACTGAACCAGTCTTTTCCGGTCTGAGAATCAATAAACCGGGTCGTCAAAGCTGCCGTGAGCTGATTGGCATTTGAAATACGGTCGTAACCGATAAAGCGGTTAGGAGAAAAGAGCTGAGCAAAGTTCAAGTCAGCCAATGACGAATCAAAGTTCGGCAAGTGGTTCTGAGCTCGATAGGGGATGTAAGCATAGTAAAGTCTGGGTTCGAGAGTTTGCTCGGTCTCTCGTCCAAGGACTATAGTATTTCTCTCAAAAACCAATCCGGAATCGAGCGTGAAGATCGGGATGGTTCGATGAGAGTTCTTGTAGATATCTACGTTGCCCGAATTGTACTTACGACCGGTGATGTCACCATACCAAGCCATGCTGTATTCGAAAGACGGAGTTAAGAACCAATAAGAGCCCATCATCGGATAGCTGATGGTGCTGTTGAGCATGACACGGTTTCCGTCTCCGCTTCGAGTTCTTCCAATCGGCTCGCCTCTGTAATTGAAGTTATTTCCATGTCGGAAACGTGTAGCCGTAAAGTTGGAAAGAAGCGAGAAGCCTTTCACGTCGGCGCCATACGCACGGAAATTAAATTCCGGAATTTTTTCGTAAGGCTGTTCCGTCCACTCGTTATCCGGTCTTAAAGTTTGGTTTTTATAAACTCCCAGAGAGGTGCTCCAGTATGTTTTACCATAGCTCAACCAGACATTCTGCGGCAGAACGTCTTCACTAGACTGCCTTAAGTTCGTGGAGAAGTCGGAGATGTAGTTGTCATCGGAGACTCTCTGATAATTTACGCCAAGTCCTACACCGCCCCACAAACGCTGAGTGTGTTTCCAAGCAAGAGAATATCTCTTCTTTTTGGTTTCTCTGTCATGGAACAAAATATCATAATCAAGCTGACCGCCGAAGGTCGGCTGCAAGTACCGGAATTGGTTGCCGAGCATAAAGCCGCGTTTTGACATCGGCTTGAGAACCATGGTGTAGTCATAGTTCGGGGCAATGTTCCAATAATAGGGAATCTCAACATTGAAACCGAACGTGGAGTTTGCACCCATCTTCGGTGTCAAGAAGCCGCTCTTTCTTTTCTCGCCAATCGGGAAAGTAAAGTAAGGTGAGGCAAAAATTGGAACGCCGCCGAGATAGAGACGAGCGTTTCGTCCGTCTGCGGTTTCTTCCTGCTGGTCAATATCGAGCGTAGAAGCTTCAATCCACCATGAGTTATCACCTTCTTTGCAAGTGGTAATCATGGCGTTGCACATCTTCACATTGCCATCGCCAAGTAATTGGACTTCATCAGAGGAGCCTCGGACATTATTAGGCAGATAACGGAATTTAGCATTAGGCATGCTGCCGCTTTCCGCATCAAGACGATAGGTAAGTTCCGGACCCTCGAATACTGTTCCTTGCCGTGCAACTAGAGCATTGCCCTGCGCATACACTTCATCTTTTGAGAAGGTATAAGTAATCTTATCTCCCTTCAGGACAGCTCCTGCTTTTCGGACTTCAGCTTCATCGGTCAGAATAATCTGCTCTTCAGGGATAGAGTGCATCTGATGAGAACGAAGATAAATATTTGTATCATCAGTGTCGGTAGGTGCGTTTACGTCAAGCGAACGCGCCATGTTCAAGTTAATCGGAAGTGCTGTGCCGTAAGCTGAAATTTCAGCATGCACAGCAGAGCCTGCCGCAACAAAAAAGAGGGCGGCAATAGAAGCAGCTACAGGCGTCACTTTCACAACTCTGGTAACAAGTTTTCGCCGTTGAGTAAGTCGAGTCATTAAAATTGCACGGAATTGGGTGGCTAAATTATAAAGGCAATAGTTGTTGTCTTGCTTATTCTGAAAAGAGGTATTTTCTGATGGAATGTCGTGAACAATTAAACAAATGGCTCGCTTTGGTTTCCCCGACTTACGGTCTTCAGCCGGAGACTTTGACTTATGCCTCCTCAGATGCAGGATTCAGACAATATTTCCGTATTCAGGGAACCGGCCGCAGCTACATCATCATGGATTGTCCGAAAGAAAAGCAATCCATGAAAGAGTTCGTCAAGGTTGATAAAATTATGAAGACTGCCGGCCTGAACGTTCCGGAAATTTTTGAGGTCGACTTTGAAGGCGGCTTCATGCTGCTCTCCGACTTAGGAACTAAAACCTATTTGGATGTTTTAGATCACGATAATGCCGACCGGCTCATGGATGATGCAACGACAGCCTTGGTCAAACTTCAGGTTGCCAGCAAACCGGATGTCCTTCCGCCCTACAGCGCCGAGCTTCTAAGAAAAGAAATCAATTTGTTTACCGAATGGTTTTTAGAAAAGCATCTCCATATGGAATTGTCCGAACTCGAGAAAAAGCTTCTGGAGAGAACTTTTGATTTGATCATTGCTAAAAATTTGAGTGAGGCCAAGGTATACGTTCATAGAGACTATATGCCGAGAAATTTGATGCCGGAGCCTGTGGATAACCCCGGTGTTCTGGATTTCCAGGATGCAGTCTACGGGCCTATCAGTTATGACATTGCAAGTCTCTGCCGCGATGCTTTTATTTCTTGGGAAGAACATCAAATCATCGATTGGACGATTCGTTACTGGGATAAAGCAAGAAAAGCAGGACTACCCGTTCCTGCAGATTTCGGAGCCTTCTGGAAAGATGTTGAGTGGATGGGGCTGCAGCGCCATCTGAAGGTGTTGGGTATCTTTTGCCGTTTGTCTTACAGAGACGGTAAAGATAAATACATCGGCGATCTTCCGCGCTTTATCAATTATGTCTCTAAAACTGCCGCCCGTTATGATTCATTAAAACCGCTGGCAAACCTTATGGACAAGATCCAGAATAAAGAAAAGCAAGTAGGTTATACGTTCTGATGAAAGCAATGATCTTAGCCGCAGGCCGAGGTAAACGAATGCGGCATCTAACGGATTCGATGCCGAAGCCGTTAATCAAACTTTGGGGACGCCCTTTGATTGAGTGGCAGATTTTGGCTTTGAAAAAAGCGGGCTTTAAGGACATTGTTATTAATGTTGCCTACTGTGCCGACAAGCTGCTGGAATATCTTGGAGACGGTTCAAAGTACGGGGTAAGGATAACTTTTTCCATAGAAGGATATACTCACGAAGAATCCTTGGAGACTCGAGGCGGAATCGTTAAAGCGTTAGACAAGCTGGTTGAGCAAAACAGAAGTGAGCCTTTCGTTGTCGTATCCGGAGATATCGTCACCGACTTTCCTTATAAGTCTTTAAAAAGCGCAGCAAAGAAAATCTCTGAGGGCCAAGCTAAAGCTCACTTGGTGTTGGTTCCGAACCCTTCTTATCATGAAGGCGGAGATATGGGACTGGAAAAAGGGAAAATTACTCGTCAACAGAAACAATATACCTATGGGAATATTGCTGTTTTCTCTCCTTCAATTTTTAAGGATATTCCAAGTACTAAAACTCCGCTTTTTCCATGGCTTTACGATTTTGTGGATCAGGGGCTGATTACCGGCGAAATTTATGAAGGTAATTGGGCAAATGTCGGAACCCCGGAAGAATTAGAAAAATTTGAAAAGCTGCCTCCGTATTGCTATGAATAATATCCAAGTAGGTTCAGTCAGTATTGCCGGTCAAACAATTCTGGCCCCTATGGCTGGGTTTACCGATCTTCCTTACCGCAAAATTTGCAGACAATGGGGAGCTGCCTATGCAGTTGCTGAAATGGCCGCTTCCAAAGATAACCTTCAGCACACCGCCAAAACTTCTTTCAGGATGAACTTGGATGGAGAACCATCCCCAAGAGGAATTCAGCTGATCGGTTCCGTTCCTGAAGAGCTTGCAAGAGCAGCTAAGAGAGCGGAAAACGCCGGTGCCGACATCGTAGATTTAAATTGCGGCTGTCCGGCCAAGAAGGTGTGCTCGGTAGCATGCGGATCAGCACTTTTAAAAAATCCGGATTTGGTGGAATCCCTTCTTCAAAGTATTGTGAATGCCGTTTCCGTTCCGGTAACCCTCAAGTACAGAATTGGGTGGAGCACATCCGATATTAATGCAGTGGATTTGGGGAAAAGGGCTGAAGACGCAGGAGTAAAAATGCTGGTTCTGCACGGAAGAACCGGGGAGCAAGGCTTCAAAGGACATGCAGAGTATGAAACGATACGGCGTTTAAAACAAGCCGTTTCCATCCCTGTTATCGCCAACGGGGATATTGATGCCGCAGATAAGGCATTGGAAGTGCTTAAAGCCACTGGGGCTGACGGTGTAATGATTGGCAGAGGAGCACTTGGAAATCCTTGGATTTTTAGCCAAATCAATTCTCTGTTATCGGGAACAAGACAATTTATACTTAGCAAAACTCAAATTGAGGAAACAATCATTGGGCATATCCGTTCTCATCATGCCTTTTACGGAGAAGTCCTTGGTCTTAAAACTATTAGAAAACACCTGAATTGGTACCTCAAAAGATTTAATGCGGACGAGAAAGATATTCGTAAAGTTTTATTAGCCGGAAATCCGGACGAACAGATTGATCTGACCCTTCTGTTGCTTGAAAGGTTGGATCTGTCTATTAATCTCTTATGAGGAGTGGTTTTTACATGAAAAAACAAGCATTAATTAGCTGTTCCGATAAGTCAGGTGTGGTCGAGTTCGCAAAAGAACTCTCTAACCTTGGTTATCACATTTTATCTACTGGCGGTACAGCAAAATTGATTGCTGAAGCAGGTATTCCAGTACAAGAAGTTGCTGACTATACCGGTTTCCCAGAAATGTTGGACGGCCGTGTTAAGACATTGAATCCGAAGATTCATGCAGGGCTTCTCGCTCGCCGCTGCGTTCCTGAACATATGCAGGCTCTTGAACAGTTCAAGATTGACCCGATTGATATCGTTGCCGTAAACCTCTATCCGTTTGAACAAGCAATTGCCAATCCAAACTGCACTTTCGAAAACGCTATTGAAAACATTGATATCGGCGGCCCGACAATGATCCGTGCAGCTGCTAAGAATCATGAAAGCGTTGCCGTGATTGTTTCCCCCGGAGACTACAGAAAAGTTATCGAAGAAATCAAAGAAGTCGGCCATGTAACTCCTGAAACCAGACTGGAATTGGCTAAGAAAGTGTTCGTTCATACCGCTCACTACGACGCCATGATCTCTAACTATCTGACAAGCATGAAGGGCTCGGACGTTTCCACACGTACCCGCTTCCCTGAATCTTTGACTCGTCAGTGGGTTAAAGTCCAGGATATGCGCTACGGCGAAAATCCTCATCAGGCAGCCGCTTTCTATAGAGAAAAACACGTTGCTCCGGGACTTCTTGCCGGCTATGACCAGATCCAGGGTAAAGAACTTTCTTACAACAACATCGCTGACTCCGATGCTGCATGGGAGGCTGTCAGAAGTTTTGACACACCGGCTTGCGTTATTATCAAACACGCAAATCCATGCGGTGCAGCCATCGGTGTAGACGCTGCTGAAGCTTATGCAAAAGCCTTCAAGTGCGATCCGACATCCGCATTCGGCGGCATTATCGCCTTCAACTGCAAGGTTGGCCAAGAAGCAGCAGAAGAAGTCTCCAAACAATTTGCTGAAGTTATTATTGCTCCGGAATTCACACCGGAAGCTCTGGAAATCTTCGGCAAGAAGAAGAATCTTCGCTTGTTGATTGTTGCTAACGGCTCCGCCCACAACGATTTCGATATGAAGAGAATCGGCGGCGGACTCTTGGTTCAAACACCGGATAGCCAGACAGTCAAAGAAGAAGATTTGAAGGTGGTAACGGAGCTCCAGCCTACTAGCGCTCAGATTTCCGACATGATGTTTGCTTGGAAGATTGCTAAGTTCATCAAATCCAACACCATCGTCTTCGTGAAGAACGGCATGACTTTAGGTGTAGGGGCCGGTCAGATGAGCCGCGTCGACTCTGCCCGCATCGCATCTATCAAGGCAAAAGAAGCCGGTTTGTCCTTGCAGGGCAGCATTGCGGCTTCCGATGCGTTCTTCCCGTTCAGAGATGGTTTAGATGTAATTATCGATGCCGGTGCTAAGGCTGTTATTCAGCCGGGCGGTTCCATCAGAGACGAAGAAGTTATTGCTGCTGCAAATGAACGCGGAATCACAATGGTATTCACAGGTGAACGCCACTTCCGCCACTAAAATTTGTAGCTAACTAGCACAAAGAGACCATTGAGTAAATCGGTGGTCTCTTTTTCTTAACACTTCTTAACCCAAAATGTCCACAGATATAGGTTTTGTGTAACAAAAAAAATTAATATACTTCAGATTAATTTTGTAAAGAAAATATTCCTACGTGGGGATGAGCAGGAAATAACTATGACAGTTCAAATGTTTAAGAGACGTTTGCTTCTACAGGGAGCAGGGCTGATGGCCGGGCTGGCCGCTTCCGGTTTGGCGTGGGGACAGTTCCAAGTAGATATTCTCGGAGTTGGAGCAAATCAGTTTCCAATCGCAGTTCAACCATTTGAAAATGAGTCTGCTTGTCCGGAAAATATTTCCAAGATCATTTCTAATGACTTGGTACGAAGCGGCGTTTTCCGTTTAGTTGAGGCCGGATCAGCATCCGGAATCGATGTCGAGCCTGATTGGAAGGCTCTGACTGCACAAGGAGCAGATGCAGACGTAGTTGGCAGCATCCAGAAGACAACGGATAACCGCTATGAGATTAAATTCAAACTATTTGATGTGGTTAAAAAGCAGGAAACAGACCAGGCCTCATACGTCTGCCCGGCTGATGATTTGCGTTTAACAGCACACCGCATTGCCGATAGAATCTACGAGAGAATTACCGGAGAAAAAGGCGACTTCGCTACAAGAATAGCTTTCGTACGTCAGGACGGACGGCATATGTTCAATATTATGGTTGCCGACAGCGATGGGCACAATCCTAAAACTGCACTGAAGAGCCGTGAGCCGATTATGTCTATTGCGTGGTCGCCTGACGGCAGAAGAATTGCCTATACCACTTTCGAAACCGGTAAGCCGACTGTTTGGCTTCAAAATCTGACAACCGGCAAGAGACATCAGGTTGCTGCTTTCCGCGGCAACAACAGTGCTCCTGCTTTCAGCCCGGACGGTTCCACCTTAGCAGTGGCTCTTTCTAAAGACGGCGGTACAAAAATCTACTTGCTTAACCCTGAAGGCATGAATCTTCGTCCGTTTACGGAGGGAGATAGTATCGATACTGAGCCGACCTTCTCTCCTGATGGAAAATATATTTATTTCACTAGCGACAGAGGCGGCAACCCGCAGATTTACAGAAAACCTGTGGCAGGCGGTTCAACAGAACGCGTCAGCTTCGGCAATGCCTATGCTGTCAGCCCGACTGTGAGCCCAAAAAATAACGAGATTGCGTATATTGTTAGAGCCGGAGGAAACTTCCAGCTTGTCCAACAAGATCTCTCTACCGGTAACGTAATCCCCCTTTCTCAACTTGGTAAAAACGAATCCCCCAGCTATTCCCCTAACGGAAATATGATTATCTTCGCTACTGACGAAGGAGGTAAGGGAGTGCTCTCGACGGTATCTACCGATGGAAGCTCTCGTTCCCGCTTGTCAGGCTTAAGCGGAGACATTAGAGAACCCGCCTGGGGACCGACCATTCGATAGGAAATTAAAAATGAATCTTCAACGTTTTTCTTTGGCAGCTGCTGCTGTTTTGGCTGCCTTATCTTTAACAGCCTGCTCTAGCATCGATTTAGAGAAGGATAAAGATGCTGCTTCCGTTACAGATGCAACAGAAGTGGAAAGAATGCTCAATGCTAAAGACGGCCCTTTAGCTAAACGCGAAATTTACTTTGATTTTGACAGCTACAGCGTCAGCCCGCAGTACATGCCGATCGTAACTAATCACGCTAAATTCTTGGCCAACAACAAGAATGTTAAAGTTATGCTGGAAGGCAATACTGATGCCCGCGGCAGCCGTGAATACAACTTGGCTTTGGGACAAAAACGTTCTGAAGCCGTTAAACAGCGTATGACATTGATGGGAGTAAATCCTGATCAGGTAGAATCTATCAGTTTCGGTAAAGAACGTCCAAAAGCTTTGGGCGATACTGAAGAAGATTACGCACAGAACCGTCGCGTCGATATTCATTATTTAGTCGGTAACAAATGAGAACTAGCTTACTTGCCTCTTCCTTGATCGTTTTTGCAACTCTTGCCAATCCTGCGCATGCTCTCTTCGGAGATGATGAAGCAAGAAGGGCGATTGTCGAATTACGCGCCCAAATGCAGACCCAGCAGGAAACGCAAATGCGGCTGTACGAGCGCATTGAGTCGCTGACAAAAGAGGTTAAAAACCTCAGAGGTCAGCTCGATGACCTGAAAAATTCCTATGGGAAACAGCAGAACATGGTCGGTGATCTGAATACCAAGATTCAGGAAATGGATCCGAAGGTTCAAGCCAACCAGGCTGCGCAGGATAAAAAGATCCAACAGAGGCAAGAACTCGATAACGCTTTGAAATTGTTGAATCAAAGTGCGTATGCTAAAGCTATCTCCGCATTCAATACTTTCATCCAGAAAAACAGAGGTTCCGAGTTCTATCCGGAAGCTATGTACTGGTTAGGAAGCAGCTACTATGGAAAGGGAGACTTCAAAAAAGCTATCGATACAGAGTCAGCTTTAGTGAAGAACTTCCCTCGCCATGCAAAGGTACCCGAAGCAATGCTGATTATCGGTATGGCTCAAATGGATACTAAGAAAACGGAGGACGCTAAACAAACGTTCCAACAGTTAATCAAGCGTTTCCCGAAGAGCGAAGCCGCGAAGATGGCAAAGAGTCAAATGTAATTGCCGTTAAGCACAAAAGAACAGGACCGTTAAGGTCCTGTTCTCATTTTGAAGGATATTGACTCACCCTCAGCTGTTTTGGCCTTTATTCTAAGCATACAAAGAAAAAAGAGGCCATTATGTCTACCAATAAAACCAATCAGACAGTTCCCCCGCAAACTCCGCCTGTTGCGGGACTGCCTCCGCAAGACAGTGCAACAACCTTAGGAAAAGAGTCCGTGGGTTCATTGTGTTGGTTCTTAGTGCTTTGTATGGTTGCCGGCTTTTTGACGGGTTTGGCAGGAGGATACTTCCAATACTTCCTTTATATGGCCGACAAATACCGTAATCAACTTGCTTCTTGGGCCCATACCGCCGGCACTTTTGAAGGTCTTCTGACATTAATTGCAATTTGCGTCGGCTGCGCCGTTGTCGGAAGATTCTTGGTTCGTTTTGCGCCGACTGCCGGAGGAAGCGGAATTCAATACGTTGAGGCCATGTGGCACAACGAACATGAGCCGGCACGCCTGCCAATCCTTTTTGTAAAATTTTTCGGCGGCCTTTTGACGCTGGGAAGCGGGATGGCACTTGGCCGAGAAGGTCCAACCGTCCAGATGGGGGCTTCCATCGGCGGTACTCTCGGCAGAATCTTCAAGCTGGACTATACCAAGCTGAAGTTTTTAACGATTGCCTCCGCAGGCACCGGTCTGGGAGTGGCTTTCTCCGCACCATTGGGCGGGGCCATGTTTACTTTTGAAGAAGTGACCAAGGATATTAAACCGAGTTTGGTAATTTCTACCATGCTTTGTGTACTTGTAGGCTGTTCTACTTCTATGACAATTCTCGGGGCTCAGCCGGATTATGACGTTATCCAAAGATCTTTTGCTATTCCGAATGTTAAGGAAGTATTTGCCTTGATTTTGTTCGGCATATTTATCGGAGCAATGGGAGTTCTGTACAACAAATCCGTACTGATTCTTTTGAATCTCAACGATTATTTCAAACATGTTCTGCCGGAGGTTAAGGCAGGCATTGTTGGAATCGTGGTTGCTCTGCTTCTTTGGTATGCGCCTTACTTAGCAGGCGGCGGTGATAATTTGGGTCAGGATATGCTGAATTACGCCTATCCTATCCAGATTGTATTGATCTTTGGTCTTATTCGTTGGATCTTTGCACCGCTTTGCTATTCAACAGGGGTGCCCGGCGGATTGTTTTCTCCCTTGCTTCTCATGGGCGGGATTTTAGGCCATGTGTTTGCTTGGGCTCTTGGATTAGTAGGGATAGAGGTCAGTCCATTGGCCTTCTGTGCGGTCGGTATGAGCGCATTTTTCGGGGCGACAATTCGTGCGCCCTTTACCGGGGTGCTCTTGATTCTGGAAATGACCGCTTGCTGGGATCTGACGTTGGCTATGATCGGCGCCAGTGCGGTAGCTTTCTTTACCGCTAAGTGCTTGAAGGATCTGCCGATTTACACGGCTTTGAGACTTAGAATTCCTGAGGTTAAACAACTTCAGAAAGAAGGAAAACAAGTGCTGTTTGGGTAAGAACAAACAAATTGTTGCCTTATGAGCGTTTATCTTAAGGTTAAAGAGATAAACTCTAGCTGAACGAGAGTATAAAAGGGCGGGGCTCGTCTCCGCCCGAATCTATTTTTTTCTTTTTGGAGAAATTTGTTATGGCTCAGCCCTTAGAAGGAGTCAATGTTTTAAGAAATCCTTACGTTAATGAAGGAACTGCCTTCAGTAAAGAAGCTAGGGAAAAATTAAAACTCCGCGGTCTTTTACCGCCCAGAATTTTGACAATCGAGCTTCAAGCCAAAAGATTTATGGAAAGAGTGAGAGAGACGGATGACAACTTGGTCAAATATGAACTCCTCGATTCTTTACGCCATAGAAATCGTACGCTTTACTTCTATGTGTTAATCAATCACATCGAAGAATTAATGCCAATCGTCTACACACCAACAGTGGGCAAAGCCTGTATGGACTATGACCATATTTTCCGTAATACCGACGGTCTATATGTTTCCATCGAAGATAAAGGGCAAGTTGCTGAACTTGTCAGCAATTGTCCGCAGGAAAATGTTGACATTATTGTCGTTACCGACGGTGAAAGAATTTTAGGTCTCGGAGACCTGGGTACCGGCGGTATGGGTATTCCAAAAGGAAAGCTTTCCCTCTACACAGCTTGTGCCGGTATCCATCCGGAACGTTCTCTGCCTGTTTGCATTGACGTTGGCACAAACAATCCTGCATTGCTCAAAGATCCTCTGTATCTTGGTCTGCAACATCCCAGAGTTGACGGAGACGCATACTACGAACTCTTAGAAGAATTTATTTTGGCCGTTCGCAAACGTTGGCCGGGTGTATTAATTCAGTTCGAAGACTTTGCTAACCGCCACGCATTTAAACTCCTTGAAATTTGGAGAGACAAGGTTACTTGCTTTAATGATGATATCCAAGGCACAGCTTCCGTTACTGTCTCCGGATTCATGTCTGCAACAAAAGCCAAAGGAACAAAGGTTTCCGACGAAAAGATTTTGTTCTTAGGCGCCGGTGAAGCCGCTCTCGGCTGCTCTAATTTACTTGTTCAGGCAATGATTGCCGAAGGTTTGACGGAACAGCAGGCAAGAGACAGAATCTTCCTCTTTGATTCTAAGGGCCTTGTTGTTTCTTCAAGAGACAACTTGTCTCATGACAAAGCACTTTATGCCAAAGATGTGGAACCTTGCACAACTTTCTTGGATGCAATTGAAACCGTTAAGCCGACAGCTATCGTAGGTTTGGCCGCTCAGTCCGGTGCCTTCAACGCATATGTATTAGGCGCAATGGCAAGATTGAATGAACGTCCTATCATCTTTGCTTTGTCTAACCCGACATCCAAAGCAGAGTGCACAGCACGTGAAGCTTATACGTATACAGAAGGACGTTGTCTCTTTGCTTGCGGCAGCCCCTTCCCTCCGGTTGAATTAAACGGCAAGACTTTTGTTCCTCGTCAAGGCAACAACAGCTACGTCTTCCCGGGAATCGGCTTGGGAGCCTTGTACACTAAAGCCAGTTTAATTCCTGACGGCGTGTTCTTGGCAGCTGCTCGTGCATTGACTGAAACTGTTACAGACGAAGATTTGGCTAACGGAAGCCTCTTCCCGTCTTTGACAGAAGTTCGTTCAGTATCTCGTCATATCGCACAGAGAGTTGCTGAATATTGCTTAGAAAGCGGTATCGCCCAGATCGAAAAACCTGCTGATTTGACGGCTGCTTTGGAAGACTACATGTACAAACCTAAGTACCTTGACTAGTCTTCTCTAAAGGTTTTTCTTTTAGGAATAAAAAATCCCGCAGAACAAAACGCTGCGGGATTTTTACGAAGAAGGATTAAGAACTCAGCCTACTTTTCAACGATGCGGATATCTTCGTGCGCGGCTTTCTTTTCCTTCTGAAGCCTCTTTTCTTCTAAGAACTCTTCGCCCACCTTGATAGCTTCGTCCATGTCTCCGACAAGATACTTGCCTAGTGTCTTGGTCATGCCAAGACGTTCCATTTGTTTAAGAGGATGGCCGTTCGCACCGGCAATAACCAAAATCTTTCCGTGAGCCAAAAGGTTTTTCTGGAATTTCTCAATAATATCGAGAGCGCTGTTATCGATAGAGAGAAGATCCGTGAAATTGAAGATAATGACGTCCGGAGAATGAGGATCAATGATGTGCTTCGGATCCGTCACGATTTCCAGTTTGGAAACTGAGCCGAAGAACAATGCGCCTTCCATAACCCAGGCTTCAATGCCGTAGGAGGCATTAAACGGCAGATGCAGAGGAAGCACGCGCGTCAGGGTGTTCATTCTGTAAAGGAAGAACACTGCAGCTGTCATCAGACCAACTTCTACGGCAACGGTCAAGTCGAAGATGACTGTTAGGAAGAAGGTTGCCAAAAGAGTAGCCTTGTAGGACATAGTGAATTGTCTGAGTCGGATAAACTCGTGCCAATTTCCCATGTTAAAGGCCATGAAGAGAAGGATGGCAGATAAGCAGGCTAAAGGTACGTTAGAAGCCAACGGAGCTGCAACAAGGACAATAATCAGCAAGGTGATACTGTGAACCATGCCTGCGACGGGAGAGACCGCACCGCTCTTAATGTTGGTAACGGTACGGGCAATTGTGCCGGTAGAAGGCAAACCGCCGATAAACGGCACGATACAGTTTGCAATGCCTTGTCCCATCAATTCTTGATTAGGATCATGACGATCATCTGTCATCGCATCGGCTACGCGGGCACAGAGAAGAGATTCAATGGCGCCGAGCAGTGCCAGTGTCAAAGCAGGTCCGATAAGCTGATTAAAGGAGGTCCAAGAGACTTCAGGCAATTGGAGTTTGGGAAGACCCTGAGGAATGCCTCCGAACTTGGAACCGATAGTTTCCACGGGAAGGTCCATGAACGTCACTGCAGAAGTCATGATGATTAGCACAATGACGGTACTGGGGATTCGTGCCATCCAGCGTTTCCAAGGGGCACCTCCCTGGGTCCAGCTTCTCGGCCAAAGGAAAACAATAATTAAAGAAAGAAGACCGATGCCGACGGCGTATGGATTAACGGTTGAAATTGCTCCGTATAAAGTGGAGATTTGACTGAAAAAGTCAGCCGGCATTTTAGCGATATCAAGGCCGAGAAAATCCTTGACCTGTGATAAGCCGATAAGAACCGCAATACCGTTGGTAAAGCCGATAACAATGGATACGGGAATGAAGCGAATAAAACTTCCTATCTTCAGCAGCCCCATAATAAATAGGAAGATGCCGGAGATAAAAGTTGCCGCTAAAAGACCGCCTACGCCGAACTGAGCAATGATGCCGTAGACAATAACGATGAAGGCACCTGCCGGACCTCCGATCTGCACTTTGCAGCCGCCGAGCAAGGAAATTAAGAATCCTGCCACAATGGCCGTATAAATACCCGCTTCAGGAGTCATGCCGGAGGCAATGGCAAAAGCCATGGCAAGCGGAAGGGCAACCACACCTACCGTCAGACCTGCAGACAGGTCACTGGTAAATTTGTTAACGGAATAATCTTTAAGAATATTAAAAGAGGCAGGGTGGAAAGTTGCTAGCGGAAAGCGATGCAAAGCATCCACAATATGCTGACGTGCAGTCATTTCTAAATTTCGTTGGCAAGTGAAGATTGAAGTTTTGAGAGTGTATCCCTCAAAAATAGAAAAACTCTAACTTTCGGTAGAAATAACAGGTTTTTGACCGAAAGTTAGAGTCAATTAGGTGATTTTACTAGTGCAAACGCATGCCCGGTTTAGCACCGCAATCAGGGTTTAACAGATACAAGCCGGAGGTCTTCTCACTGCCGTCAGAAGCAGAAAGAAGCATTCCTTCAGAAAACTGACCCATCATTTTGCGAGGTTCAAGGTTAGCAACAATGACCGTCAATTTACCGATTAAGTCTTCGGGTTTATAGAAATTGGCAATACCGGAGAAAATGTTTCTTGTTTTTCCTTCGCCTACATCCACTGTCAGCTGAAGGAGTTTCTTGCTCTTTTCAACTTTAGTGCAGTTGACGATTTTTGCTACACGCAAATCTAATTTAGCGAAATCGTCAAAGGTGATATTGGGCTGTAGGGGTTCAAAGACGAATTCATCTTTGTTTTCATCGGAGACTGCCTCTTTAGCTTTTTCTTCAGCTTTTGCTTTGTTAGCAGGGTTGCTGAGTTCAAATAATTGTGTGAGCTGGTCGGGAGTCGCACGCGTCATCAAATGCTTGAATGGCTTGATGTGAGTTTCGGCATTTAATGAATTTTGGACGGTTTCCCAGTTCAGGTCGCAGCAGCCGAGGAAGTCTTCAACCTGAGAAGCAGTTCTCGGAAGAACAGGCTTCAAATACAAAGTCAGAAGACGGAAAGCTTCCAAGACGATAGAGCATACGGCATGAAGCTTAGCGCGGTTCTCTTCGCTCTTTGCTAATTCCCACGGTTTTTGACTGTCAACGTATTCATTGACTTTATCGGCAAGTTCCATGACTTTTCTCATGGCCTTGTTATATTCTCTGGCCTCATAGAAATCTCTAATGGCGTTCGAGAAGGACTTCACATCGCTGACGAGGTCGCTGTCAGTAATCGCATCAGCATCGACTTTGCCGTCGAATCTCTTGAGGATAAAACCGGCGGAGCGGCTGGCAATGTTTACATACTTGCCGACCAAGTCGGTGTTGGCTCTTTGGATGAAGTCTTCGGGATTGAAATCGATATCTTCAACCTTAGAGTTGAGTTTGTAGGCCAGATAATAACGGAGCCATTCCGGATCCATACCTAAATTCAGATAGGCGATAGGATCAAGGCCGGTTCCGCGGCTCTTACTCATCTTTCTGTTGTAAACGGTTAAGAAACCGTGGCACCAAACATGATCCGGGGTCTTGAAGGGCTTGCCGGAAAATTGAAGCATTGCCGGCCAGAAGAGAGTATGGAAGTAGGCAATGTCTTTTCCGATAATGTGGATCTGTTCAGTTGTGGAAGTTTCTAACAAGGCTTGGAAGTTAATTCCTTTTAATTCGCAATAGGCTTTTAAGCTTGCGAGGTAGCCGATAGGGGCGTCGAGCCAAACATAGAAATATTTGCCCGGTGCATCAGGAATTTCGATGCCGAAATAGGGAGCATCACGGCTGATGTCCCAATCAGAGAGATCGCCGTCTTTTCCAAGCCATTCTTCTGTCTTAGCGATAATTTGCGGCTGCAGTCTTAACGATCCGTCGGCAGCAACTCCCTTGGTCCAATCTCTCAAGAACTCTACGCATTTTAGATCGGAGAGCTTAAAGAAGTAGTGAGTACTTTTCCTTAATTCAGGTTTTGCTCCGGAAAGAGCCGAATAGGGTTCAATGAGTTCGGTCGGAGCATATACTGCACCGCAGACTTCGCAAGAATCCCCGTATTGATCTTCGGCACCGCACTTAGGACATTTGCCTTTAATGAAGCGGTCAGCCAAAAACATCTTCTTTTCCGGATCGTAGAACTGTTCAATATCCTTTGTATAGATCAAACCGGCGTCTTTGAGGCGATGATAAATTTCGCAAGAAAGTTCGGTATTTTCTTTGCTGTCTGTGGAGTGCCAGTGATCAAACTTGATGTAAAAACCGTCAAGGTACTGTTTGCGGCCTTCGGAAATTTTCTTAACGAAAGCTTCCGGAGAGATGCCTAATTTTTGGGCAGAAATCATGATTGGCGCACCATGTGCATCATCGGCACCTACAAAGTGGACAGTGTTGTCGCCCATGCGTTGATGACGGACCCAAATGTCAGCTTGAATGTACTCAACAATGTGGCCCATGTGAAAATTACCGTTCGCATATGGGAGAGCGGTAGTCAGGAATATGGTGCGTTTACTCATGTTTAAAGTTCTGCTAAAGATTTAGTTAACGTGAAACTCTTGATTTTACTCTTTCTGGCAGAGCTTCTTCTTGCTGCGATCAGCTGACCAACAGAAAAATCAGGCACATTGAGTAATTCTCTTTTTGAGCATTGAACTTCAGTCTTACTTTTGCGGCCGAAGTCTCATTTGAAGCGCTGGGTTTCATAGAATATGTCACAACTTTTTTGATCCGTTTTGAAACAATCAATTAGGGTATCTCTTTGGTCGTGAGGTAAACTTAACAGATCTTTTTCAGAACTAATAACTGGAGTTCTACATGGACGAAAAAATTGAACAAAAAGTTCGCCATCTTTTGAAGGAAGTAGTTGATCCAAACACCGGAAAAGATTTGGTGGCTTCCAAGTCAGTTAAGAAAATTGAAGATGTCGACGATAAGTTAAAAATTTTAATCGACCTCGACTACCCCGCAAAAACACAAATTCCCGTTGTCAAGAATCTTGTTGAAGCAAAATTGGCAGAGAATCATATTGAAGCTGATGTTGAAGTTAGACAGAACATCATCGCTCATCAAGTTCAGAGAGGCGTAAAGGTATTTGATAACGTCAGAAACGTTATCGCTGTCTCCTCCGGCAAAGGCGGAGTGGGCAAGAGCACCGTTGCAGCTAACTTAGCGCTGGCTCTTCAGGCAGAAGGTGCAAAAGTCGGTTTGTTGGATGCTGATATCTACGGTCCGAGCCAGCCGACTATGCTTGGTCTTAAAGGCGGTGCAGTTACAAAAGACGGCAAGACCCTTGAACCGTTAGACGGTCATGGTTTGCAGGTTGCTTCTATCGGAGTACTCATTGATCCGGACGAGCCGATGATTTGGAGAGGTCCTCTTGCGGTTTCAGCTCTTCAACAGTTGATTAAGCAGACAAACTGGCACGATCTCGACTATTTGATTGTAGATATGCCGCCGGGAACAGGCGATATTCAGCTTTCTCTTTCTCAGGAAGTGCCTTTGACCGGCGCTATCGTGGTCACAACTCCTCAGGACATCGCTTTAATGGATGCCAAGAAGGGTTTGGTCATGTTTGAAAAGGTCAATGTTCCAATTCTCGGTATTATTGAAAATATGGCTACTCATATCTGCAGCAAGTGCGGACATGAAGAACATATCTTCGGTGAGGGCGGAGCTAAGAAGATGGCTGAGCAATACGGCGTCAAACTTTTGGGCGAAATTCCTTTGGACATCAATATCCGCCTCAGCATGGACAAGGGTGAGCCGATTGTTGAAGCTGCACCTGACAGTAAGGTTGCTCAAGTTTATAAAGAAATCGCTAGAAAGGTCGGTGTTCTTGTTTCTGAAAGAAATAAAGACTATTCCGCTAAGATGCCTTCCATCAAGGTTTCTAACGACTAATCTTCATAATTAAAAAAAAGCGGCCGAGGCCGCTTTTTTCATAGCTTAATCAAAGTGAGGTGTTTCAACGCCTAAAACTTTGTGCAGCTTCGGACTTGTTGTGGTGTACTGCAGGAGAACACGTTTTTCCGGGAAAACGTAGTCAGCTGCCGCAAAAGCAGCAAGAGCACATTCATGGAAGCCGGACAAAATAAGTTTCTTCTTGCCCGGATAGATGTTGATATCGCCCACGGCGAAAACTCCCGGAATGTTGGTTTCAAATCTTGCAGTATCAACCGCAATCTGTTTGCGTTCGAGCTTAAGGCCCCATTCGGCGATTGGGCCGAGCTTCGGCTGAAGACCGAAAAATACCAGCAGATGATCCATCGGCATACGGCGTGTAACACCGTCGGCGCCTGTAACTCTGACCTCTGTCATAACGCCGTTTTCTTCTGTAAAGCCGGTGACCTGACCTACTTCAAACTGCATTTCCCACTGGTCGCAGAGTTCTTTCATCTTAGTTACGGAAGCCGGGGCAGCTCTGAAGCCGTCTCTTCTGTGAATAAGAACAACGCTTTCTGCTTTTCCGACAAGATTTAAGCACCAGTCTAATGCGGAGTCACCGCCTCCGCAGATAACGATATTTTTACCTTCGAACATAGAAGGATTTTTAACTTTATAGTGCAGCTGTGTGCCTTCGAATTTGTCGATGTGCGGTACTTTAAGTGTTCTTGCCTGGAAAGAACCTACGCCTGCGGCGATGAATACTGCGCGGGCCAGAAATTCCGTTCCTTTAGAGGTTCTAACATAAAGACGGCCGTCTTCGAGCTTCTTGAGTTCCTGGGCTTCTTCTCCGTAGTGGAAAGTCGGATTAAAGGGCTCGATCTGTTTAAGAAGGTTGTCTGTGAGTTCTTGTGCAGAGCAGACTGGAACGGCCGGAATGTCATAGATAGGCTTGTCCGGGTAGAGTTCCACACATTGACCGCCCGGTCTCGGTAAAGAGTCGATGACGTGGGCCTTCATTTCCAGAAGACCGAGTTCAAAGACTTGGAACAGACCGACAGGGCCGGCTCCAATGATGACTGCATCCGTTTCAATTGGTTTGGATTGATTTTCTGTTTCTGCCACTTTATTTCTCTAAATTTAAAACCGTGATATTTTCTCATTAATCAAAAGGTTCAAACGACCTCAATTTTCATACTTTTTGTCGTCTTCAACCTGCTTTCTTAATTCTCTTAGTCTCGCGTCGATTTCACTCATCGTGTAAAAATCGCCGTCGTTGCTTCGCTGAGCAATTTGAAATTGCTGAATAGCCGCGACTTTCTGGCCGTTAAGCGCGTACATTTCTCCGATTGCCTGATGACTTAGGCTTTTCTTTCCAAGAGCCTCGTAAGTTCTTCCTAAAATCGACTGATACGCCGGAGTCCTAGAGTTAAGTGCATGCTGTTTTCGCATCAGCTTAATGACCTCGTTGTATTGTTTTCCTTTGTATAAGAGTTCTGCATAGTTCAGAAGCGCTAACTGAGATAAAGGATTGCGGTCGTAATTCTGTTTCGCAAGCTGAATGCCTCGGCTTTGCTGACTTGGTGAAGAAAGGAAAACCAACTCGGAATGGAGTTTACTGATTATGTTTGAATTTTGACCGGCCATCTTCCTAGCGGTTTCAATCTCTGTCAGAGCTTCGGAATATTTCTTCATTCTCTGGAGTGCAACGGCGCATCCGTAGTGATCGGCAACCGCTTGATAGCCTTTGGCTGTCTTTAAGTCGTTTCGGAAGTACTGCAGGGCATCATCCCAGCCTTGGAATCTGTTGGATTCCAGCACACGAAGGCGTGCCTGAATCAAAAAGAAGTCAAGAGAGTCTTTGTAGTTTACTTTCTTTGAAAGACGGGAGCGATTTTGAGCCTCACTCATTCTTTCAACTGTCATCGGGTGAGTGCGCAGATAAGCGGGGGCAGCGTGCGCCCCTTCGTATACACGATTATTAAAGTCTAAACGGTCAAAGAACTGCTCCATGCCCTTGGGATCGAATCCTGCGCGCACAAGGGAAGCGTAGCCGACACGGTCAGCTTCTCTTTCAGCGTTGCGGGAAAAACTTAAGTAGTTCTGTGCCATTGCGGCTTGCGTTCCGACAACCGCCGCGGCTGCACCATCACCGCTGCCTGCTCTTGCTGCCAGAATAGCGACAAGCAAAGATCCTAGAGTCCATGCCAGATTATTTTTTTGTCCTTCCAGCATACGTGCAATGTGGCGCTGCTGGACGTGGGCAATTTCGTGTCCCATTACAGAGGCAAGTTCGCTTTCCGATCGAGCTGCCGTAACAAGCCCTGTGTGGATGGCGATAAAGCCGCCTGGTAAGGCAAAGGCGTTGATCGAGGGATCGCGGACAGCAAAGAAATTGTAGGAATAGCCGTTGGCGGGGCCGGCCGAAACTAATCTGTATCCGATTTTGTTCAGATATTCCGAGGTCTCAGGATCGGGAAGATAAGTCGGATCGCTTCGGACCTCGCCCATAATGTGTTCGCCGATTTGTCTTTCTTCCAGGGGAGACAAAGTAGAACCGCCGGCCGCTCCTAAATCCGGAAGATTGTAAGATTGGCTGTAAGCTGCAGAAATCGGTGTTAGCGCTGTAAACACCGAAACAACTAGACAGCATAACGGTTTAAGGTTCATACACTCCTTCGCACAGATGTTATAGGATCTACAAAGTTAACTTTAAAAGCAAAAGCTTATCTCTTTTTGAGAGAAATAACTTAAGTTGTAACCAAATATAGGAGTTCTAATGGCAGAACTAACTCATTTTAACCAATCGGGTGAGGCCCACATGGTTGATGTCGGAGGAAAAGGCATTACCAGAAGAATTGGGATCGCAGAAGGCTGGATCCGCATGCATCCGGAAACATTGAAGAAAGTCCAGGAAGGTACTTCCAAAAAAGGAGATGTGCTTGCCGTTGCCCGAATCGCTGCAATCATGGGATCCAAAAAGACGCCGGATTTAATTCCGCTTTGTCACCCGATATCTTTGACCCATGTAAATGTGGATTTTGAAATTTTCGAGGAAGAGTCAAAAATCCGCTGTGTCGTGACATGCGAAACTTGGGGTAAAACAGGAGTTGAAATGGAAGCGCTTACCGCTGTTCAGGTAGGTCTGCTTACGATTTACGATATGCTGAAAGCCGTGGACAGAGGCATGGTCATGTTCGATATTCGCCTCTTAGAAAAGCACGGAGGAAAAAGCGGCGATTGGTTCGCCGCTTAGCTAAGAATTATTTTTCCAAGATGCCCAGCTGGGAGGCTTCGTAAACAGCCTCTCCGCGGGAGTGAACTTGGAGCTTGCGGTAAATCTTTTTAATGTGTGCCGTGACCGTATGACACGAAATTTGCAATGTTTTGCTGATTTCAGAGAAACTCATTCCTTTGGCAAGAAGTTCGAGAATCTGCGATTCTCGCGGAGAGAGAGGATTGTTGGGGGAGGCGACTACGCGGGCTCCATCCTTTTTCCTGTTATCTCTGCCTTTTTTTGCCTGAATGGAGTCCAGGACAACTCGTGCGACGGGAGGACTAATAGGGCTTCCTCCGGATGCTACGACACGAACGCATGCGGCAATATCAATTGCTTCAGGTTCGCCTTTTAGAATGTAGCCTGTAGCGCCGTTGTCTATAGCGGCTTTAATGTCAGAAGCGGTGTTTTTTGCGCTGATGACAACACAATTTCTCACGCCGTAATCAGTTAAAGCCAAAGATATCAAATCGGCACCATTGCCGTCAGGGAGATCTATTTCCGTGATCAACAAATCGCAGGAGGTCTGACTCAACAATAGATTGGCTGAGGACATGCTTGAGCAGATACCAACTAGTTTGATTGTGGGATCATGAATCAAACGTTGGCGGTACAAGCGCTGTGTCTCTAAATCAGACTCGGCAATTAATACTGAAATTTCTTGATTTAACAAAACACCCTCCTACAACTACAAAACTCTTCCTTCTATAAAAAATATAAAAAACTTTTGTTACGGTTAGAGAAATATTTGAAGTAACAAAAGGTGGGTTTACTTCATACTGCTATTTTACAGGGGTGAATGAAAAATAACCATGAGTAAAGTACTATATCGTATTAAGAAAACCCCTTAAATGAAAGTACTATTCTTAACATTTTGTTAGCTACTAATTCATAACCCCTTAATTATTAAGGATATATAAAAGTTATTTTGGCGATATCAATTAATAATAAGTTGAATGTAAAAATTCAGCACGATATTGTTACACTCTTAGTTGCTATTTCTGAAAAGCCAAAATACTTTTTTATTAGATAGGTTCGAAAACGCCGTCCTTGAGGACGGTGATGTAAGGTTGGAACCAGGCTTTTAATCAAGTGGAAGTCGGGGATGAGAAATTTTTGTTAGAAGCTCTTAAGTAACCCGCTCCAGCTAATAAGGTACCTCCTAAAGACCAGAAAGCAGCGGCTGCTCCGACTAAACTTCCTCCGGCTCCGAATAAAAGCGGAAATACACAGTGACTTAAATTCATCAGCATTGTTCTGATGCCGATTGCCTCTCCAATTCTCCCGTCCGGTGTCACCGTGTGAAGTAAGGAAAGGACATTAGGCTGAGAGGATCCGATAGACATTCCGAGTACGGAAACAAAGACAAAGAGAAGCGGAAGAGAATGAATAAACGGAAATACCAAGAAAATAAGCCCGCTGCTGGTTAGGACAAAAATAATGATCTTCCACTCTTCAAATGCCTTGGAAATAATCGGCATAACTGTCCTGACGGCAAAAGTCGAAATGGAAAAAGCACTCAGCAGCCAGCCGATTTGTACGGCATCTAGCCCAATTTCCGTACCGTACACCGGAATCATAAATGCTTGAAGATCCCAAGCCATCGAAACAAAGGCCGAGGCAATAAGAACATTACGAACAGGTTTGAGAGCGAAGAGCTCAAGAGCGCTGTGCTTTTCAGTCCGCTTTAGTTTAGAAATATTGCTGATGTTCTTAGGAAAATTTGAACTAAGCAAAAAGAAGGCTAAGCCTCCGACTGTTGCAAAGCTGAAGGCAGCAAGATAAGCATAGCTGAAACTTCCTAAATCAATGAAGTATCCGGCCATAACGGGTCCTGCCGATCCTGACAAAGAAAAGGCAATTGATTGATAAGTGAAAGCCGTTGCTCTGGTCTTATTGGTTGAAAGAACTCCAATGAGACCTTGTCCGCTGATTAAAGCAAAGAGAAAACCTGTTCCCGCCAATAAACAAGTGATGAAAACCGGCCAGATCCCGAAACTTTCGTAAGGCAGAAAGACCGGAACCAGTGAAGCACTGCCTACCATTGATGCGGCTATCCCGAAGGGAAGCTTGACGCCGACTTTATCGATCCATTTGCCGACATGAATGGCAATAAGTGCTGGGATGAGAGAGTAGGCAGAAAGAATCGCGCCGACCACCCAAGCAGATTCTTGATGATCGAGCGCGTAGAGAGTAGATATCACTCTTGAGGATGTAAAGCCGCAATGCATCAAACCCATAATTACAACGAGTTTGATAACTTTAAGCATATTAAGTCCTCATAAGAGCGGGCTGTGATTAAGCCTGAATAACCAACAAAGGTGTTTCGCTGATAGCTGCGATACGAGTTGCTGTGGATCCGAGGACGGCTGCTTTAAATGCCCCGTAGCCGCGGGTTCCCATCACGATCAGATCCAAACCTTCTTTCTTAGCATAGGCAGCAATTTCATCGCCGGGGTTTCCGACAAGGCAAATTTCTTTAGTTGCATAAGCAGCTTTGTCGAAGCCTCCGCGGATTGGACCGACAGCTTCTTCGAAGGCTTCTTTCTGCATGGAACGCACTTCGGACTCATTTAATGTCGGAAGAGCCATTCCGGCCATATCCGGCATTACTACGCCGGAGTAATCGCTGACGACGTTGATCAAATGGAATTCTGCGTTATCGCCGAAGAGGTCATGATTCTTCAAAATATATTGAACAGCAGCTTCTCCATATTTAGAACCGTCAATGGCTACGCCGACTTTCAATGAGTCATTTGCGGGTGCCGGTTTATTTCTTAAGATAAGAACTGGTTTGTTGCTCAGTGCCAGAACCGCGTTAGTAACGGAGCCGAGTAATAAGCCTTTCAGAGCGGATCTGCCGTGAGAGCCCATAATGATCAAATCAGCCTCTGTATCTTCAGCAACTTGAGCAATGGTCGGAGCGGCCTCACCCACGGCGAAGCGGGACTGTGCATTGACATTAGCTTTTTTCAAAGCTTGGACAGCGGGTTCTAAAACGATTTGAGCTTCTTCGTCATAGTAGGTCTTCAATGCACCGGAACCAACTAAGTTAGATGCACGGGATGGAACTGCTGCTTGGACGCTGAGAAGTTCGACGGTTGGGTTGTGACCCAAAAGAGTTGCACGCGAAGTTACGAAGTCAATTGAATTCTTGCTGAATTCGCTCCCATCAATAGGAACTAAAATTTTCATAGATATCCTCCTCTGTATCGGCTGTACTTATTCTAATTGTTGTAAAAATCTTTGACTACAAAAATCCGTATAACATTAACTGAAGCCAGCCATTAAGACTATTATGCGGTGGTCAAACCAATAGTGTAACGGTTAATTGTCGTTGAAAATTAATATCTAAAAGGTATTGAATTGTCGAAAAACTTAGAACAAGCTGATCTAAAAAGAAGATTTTCGGGAGTCGGACGTTTATATACGCCTGCCGGTCAAAAAAACATTAACGAGTCTCACTTTATTGTTGTCGGTCTCGGAGGAGTTGGATCGTGGGTAGCGGAGTCTTTGGCCCGAACAGAAGTAGGGCACATTACTTTGATTGATTTAGACAATGTGGCTGAAAGCAATACGAACCGGCAGATTCAGGCTCTTGACGGAAATTACGGAAAGCCCAAAGTTCAGGCTTTGGCCGAGAGAATCTCTTTGATTAACCCTGCTTGTAAGGTTGAATGCATTGAAGATTTTATTGAGCCGGACAACGTCGAGGAAATACTGCCTAAGGACGGCATCGTCATTGATTGCATCGATAATGTCAGGGCAAAAGCGGCGATGATCAATACAGCTCTCAAACGCGGTCAGACGATTATTACTTGCGGAGCGGCCGGAGGACGCAAAGATCCTCTGCGAATTAAAATCGATGACCTAGCTTTGACAAAAGGGGATCCGCTTTTATCCCGCGTCAGAGCTCGTCTCAGAAAAGAATACGGCTTCCCAAAGAAAAGTGTTTCCGGAAAAGTCACGAAATTTAAGGTGCCGGCAGTATTTTCCGACGAAGAGGTTCTCCAGCCCAATGAGCAATGCGAGCTTCAAACCATGGGCGGACTTTCATGTGCAGGCTACGGATCCGGCATGGTTGTGACGGCATCAGTAGGTTTGGCTGCATCAGCCCTGGCCCTCAGAAATGTTGCGGCAGGCAATAAAATCATTCGGATTTAGAGGAATTCTTATTTTTGCATTGGAAGTTTTTGCAAAATTTGTGATTTGCAAAAAAATATTTCATAGAATGTGTGGCTGCGAGTAATATTAAAGATTAACGAGCTAATCGGTAGAGAACAGGAAAAATATGTATTCAAAGATTTTAATTCCCACAGACGGTTCAGAATTATCAGATAAAGCCCTCGAAGCCGGTGTCAATTTTGCAAAAGCCCTTGGTTCCTCTGTTGTTATTGCAACTGTGATTGAGCCTTACAGTTACTCTAATCTTTCAGAGTACAGACCTGAAAGTATTGATCAATATGATTCTCGAGTCAGAGAATTGGCTCAGGAAAGACTTGAAGGGGCTCGAGAACTGGTTGAGAAGAAAGAAGTTCCCTGTGAAGTAGTGGCCTTTAAATCTTTTTCACCTGCGGAAGCAATTATCGATGCCGCTACTGAGTATGGCTGTGATTTGATCTTTATGGCCTCTCACGGTCGTCAAGGTTTAGCCGCTGTATTGCTTGGCAGTGAGACTCAGAAAGTTTTAACTCATTCCAAAATTCCTGTAATGGTCTATCGTTAATTTTTCGCTAGCCGGCCGACAGTTCCAATTAATGCGTCAACAGTCTCTTTTTAGGGAAGAGGTGCCGCATTATTGTTTGCGAACGGGGCAGAATATAAGAAAATTATTTGAGGAGTGTTTATGTCCGAACCAGTTCAACAAGAAAAGCCAGAACAGGCTGAAGATGCTCAGATGAATCCTGAAGAGCTCTATAGAGAAGAGATCTACACGGATCGTAAAATTGGCGTGATTCGTGCTTTGATTCCTATTCACGTCAGCGGTGAATTTGATGACAGAAGACCTGTAATCTATACCGGTGAAGCTCAGATCATGACTCAGATGGGACCTCTTCCGATTTCTTTCGAAATCAAGGCAGATAACTTAGCGGATGCAGTTGCTAAGTACAAAGAAGCTGCTAAGGCCGGGGTTCAGGAAACAATCCAGAAACTTCAGGAACTGCGCAGACAGGAAGCCTGCAAGCTTGTAGTTCCCGGTCAGCCTGGGTTTACTCCACCGTCCGGAAGCGGAATCGTAATGCCGTAACTGGCTTAGTAAACGAAGAGGCAGCAGAGATGTTGCCTTTTTTTATATGCTATCGGCTTCATAACGCCGGATCTGCATTGGGACGATGCATAAAGATCCATTCTTATGCACGTCGGTATCATTGAGAAATTCAAATTTCTTTCTTCTCCAACGAAGGATTATTTTATGAAAACAGCCGTGATTGAAAAAACACTAAATGAGTTTTTAGACATTAAGAAAATCAAGGATTACTCTCCAAACGGCCTTCAAGTTGAGGGTTGCAAAGACACAACAAAAGTTCTTTGCGGAGTGACGGCTTCTTTAGAACTCATTGATAAGGCGATAGAAATTGGTGCCCAGACAATTATTGTCCATCATGGCTACTTCTGGAAGAATGAAAGTCCGTGCATAACCGGAATCAAAAAGAAACGACTTTCAAGGCTCCTTACAAAAAATATTAACCTCTTGGCTTACCATCTTCCGCTTGATATTAACCCCGTGATCGGCAACAATTATCTTTTCGGAAAATTACTCGGAATTCAGGATGGACGGCCTCTTGAAGACTATCCATGTTTGAACATAGGAACCTTGCCAAAACCCATGACCGTGTCGGAATTGGCTAATCTCATCAGTACTAACCTCAATAGACCACCCCTCTCCATATTTTTAGACTCCGACAAAATTTTATCGACTGTTGCTTGGTCAACCGGAGCCGCCCAAGACTACCTGGAAACCGCATATGAAGCAGGAGCTCAAGCTTACATAAGCGGAGAAATTAGCGAGAGAACAGTGCTGGAGTCCCGCGAACTGGATACTCCTTACTTTTCTGTTGGGCATCATGCCAGCGAAACATTAGGCATACGAGCTCTATCGGAGTGGCTCAAACAGCAGTTTCCTGAACTCGAAGTTTCTTTCGTCAATATAGATAATCCGGTTTAACGGAATCTATCAGCGCGACAGGGCTCTTTACATAAAGGAAATTTATGCCTTCCATTTTGAAAGGCAGGGCGAAGTCGTGCCTTGTTTTGGCGGTTTTTAATGCCGCGATGTGTTTATCTTCCGTTGGTGCTCAAGAGCAATCTTCGGAAAACTGGTTGGGGATCTGGAAACAAAACGGATTCGCTCAGATTTCAGATGACGAATTAGTAGAACAATTTGCTTCTGAGGCAAAAATTGTATCCGACAGCGCTGTGCTTACGGAGTTTTTTACGGATTTGACAGCGCCGGACTTAGAAATTCTTAAGCCCGGTGTCTCCGTGAATTTCGGCTATGAATTCAACTCTCAGCATCTACCTGTTCTGACATTATCCGATTCTTCCGTAACATTGAAACTGAATTTATTCGGGTTGAACAGAGGTGAGAACACTGCCGGCATCAATCTGCTTCAAGTCAACGGAAAAACTAACTTCTTGGAAGATGTTTCTCTTTCTTTGGCATCAAAGGATGAGACAGCGGCAATGCTGCAGCTTAATCTGTCTTCGGAGGCGACGTTTAATGCCGGACTAAACGTTCAGCAGTGGTCAGAGGCTAACAATACTTTGGTTGATATTGCTGCCGGTTCTTCGTTGATTTTAAACGGTACCTCAGAGCTTTCTTTTGAAACTCCTAGTAAGGGTGGTACAGGCATCCGGTTTGTCAAGGGTTCCTCAGTTTTAAAAGTCAACGGCTCTTTAACAATCAATGCAGCAAAAATTTTTGAAGGTACCGGCCGTATAGAGGTTGCGCCCGGTGACGAAGGAAAAATTGTCCTTAACGGATCTCTAAAGGATTTCACGGGAGATTATGTTCAAAAGGGCGGCTCTTTTGAAACTTCCGGAGAATTTAATAAAAATTCGGAAGGTTATGTCGTCGGATGGCTCTTTAACGATGTGGACATTACGACGGCATCTTCTAACCTTCTCAAGATCTCAGCTTCTGATTGGGGACTGACAAGTCTTCAGGAGAGCACCTTCAATAATGGCACCACCTTTAATTCGATCACTTTAACAGACGCCTCTGTTTCGTTGGATTATTTGCTGCGCGCTCAGGAGGTCTACAAAGATTCCGTGGTTATTGCCGCGGGTGAAGTAACGGTGCGTGAGGGGCAGTTGAGCGAGGTGAGTTTTGAACAACACTTTGGAGTCCTTGACAATCCGAATTTGATTCTTTCTCACGTGACTTTAAATCTTAAAGACGAGACCCATCTTCAGAACAAGGAAATTAAGATTGGAGCTTTGAAGCTCGATACCCAAGGGGATGTGCAGTTAGAAAACAGTAATGTTGTTCTTTATAGTGCAAAAGGCGATGTTACCGAGAACATCTCAAAGCTTACTGTGGAAAACGGCTCTTCCTTATTAATCCATGGACAAGCCAACTATTCTCATACCCGAAACTACTATGAGCCGACTCTCTTAAACAGCCAAGTGCTTACCAAGGAAGGTGCCGTATTTACGCTTTCGGGCCAAGTCGCTGTGAAGGCAGGCTCCGATGTCGAGAATCAGGGAAAGATGAGAATCGCGTCGAATGCCTCCGTTCGCTTCATGGACGATGTAAGCCAGAGTGGAACAGGCAGTCTGAAGATTGAAAACAACTCGACTGCACAGTTCTATAAAAATTTAAACAATGCCGGTACGGTTTCGCTTGATGGAACTTTGTTAGGTAGTTCTGTCAATAGTTCCGGACAGATAAAAATTCGTGGATTAATGGCGGTCTCTTCATTGAATTTGGCAGGAAGCAGCCGAGATCTATCCGGAACTGCTTTGGAAGTTCAGGACGGAGGGATGCTTAAGGTTCAAGAGCTGACTACAAAAGACAGCAGTTTTAGCTTGAAAGGCGCCAAAGACGGAGCAACTTCCTGGGCGATTATCGACAAGCTGTCATTGAATCACGCCGAGATATCCGTTGAAGAGAACTCTGTTCTACTTTACGGGGTCGGCTCATCGGGGCTGAGCTTTCAAAAAGAAAGCGTAGAGGGGCTAGTTAAAGACTTCGGACTGAGGGACTATGCCGTCCTAGCGGTGAATTCTTCGCTGCAGTTAGATAGTTCATCGAGCATTGTAGTGGGTATGGATACGGTTCGCTCTAATGGTGCAAATCTTGTGTTCGGTGAAGGTTCCGCCTTACTTTTTAATCCTGTTGCTGCCGAGCCTGTCTTCACAGCAAACGGCTCTGCATCTCTGGCTTTGGAACAAGGCAGTAAGCTCATTGTGCTTGATCCTTTTAATTTAGGCTATCTCACGGACTCTTCGGTTGACGTCGTTCAGGGATTCATTGGAAGCGAAATTGTGTCAGCCAACCCAAATGTTCTGCTCGGACTAGAGAAGGATGAAAAAGGGTGGAAGTTTGAACGCATCGATATTGTTGAACAAAATTTTCTTTATCCTCAAATTCAGAACGTTCTCTATAACGATTTTGAAGACTTTAATGTGAATTCCGCCAATATCGGTGCCCGGTTTTTTGCGCGTGCAGACAATGAAAAATATATGAGTCCTCACCTATCGCATCGTTTGTTGGCAGAAGGTACGCAATTGTCAGCTTTAACGGGAGCTAAAACTACCGCTTACCTAAATGCTAATGAAGCGTTGAAGGGACAAATGGAAGGAATTCAGAAGAAGTTGCTTCGCAGCGGAGAGACTGAACTCTATGGCGGCATTATCGGATCAGCTGTATTTTCTAAACACATTAACTCCTACTTAGGCGAAGATAAATTTAAAGCTTTTTCTGAAGGAGTAAGAGCAGGGGCCGTGTACGCATTCACTGATTCCCTGAAGGGTGCTTTTGGAGCCAGTGCTGTCAGAACATCTTCGAAATCTTCGGGTGCGGTTATAGAAGCCAAGAATAAGCAATGGAACTATGCCCTAAATTTCGCTCTGCAAAAAGAATTTGATAATTGGTTCCTTGGGTCTCATGCAGGCTTCTATCACGCTAATAATCGCATTTCCGGTGTGATGCCGTCTTCCATGGAGATGGAGGACCTGAAGTTGAAAGGAAAATTCAACTATATGAGCTTAGGTGCAGCAGCCGGAGTGCGCCTCAAAGAGTGGGGAGACATGAGGTTCCGACCAACAGTCTGGCACTATCCGAAGCATACCGAGAACACGCAAATAGGAGGCGGAGGCGCCTTTAGCCTTAAGACGAAAGCTCAGACTTTTATTGAACTTCCGCTCGAATTAAATATCAATCAAAAAATTTCAACAGTTAAAGGTGTTGATCTCTCAGTGCATGGCGGGCTTGAAGGTTCTCTGAGAGTCGGACAGACAAAAGATAAAGCGGGTCTTTCAATTCCCGGAATTAATGCCTCGCAAAAAATCGTAACGGGAGAAATTAACCGTTGGTCGGCTTCCGCTGAGTTTGGTGTTCAGGGCCAAGCTAAAAACTTCGGAGTAGCGGCTTTTGTTGCTGCACAAACGGGAGACACGCGACTTGCCGTTACAGGGGGCATTAAGGGAGTTTGGAGGTTCTAGAGACGTCCTGAATTCTTTTGTGTCGAGAGTGACGAGTTCTTGATGATGAAATGGTCGAAAGATTTTTCTCATTCGACCATTTCAAATATGTGGTGTTATTGCTGCGGCTTGTTCTTCTTTAACTCAGCCAGAATTTCACGAAGCAAAATCGTATCTTCGGGAGTAACCGGAGCAGGTGCAGGTTTTTCTTCTTCGGCTTTAATTTGAGCTTCGAGTTTCTTTCTCATTGAAGACAAAAACTTGAGCATGCAGAAGATCACTAAAGCTAAAAGAAGGAAGTTGATAATGGCGGTTAAGAATGTGCCGTAACCTAATACAGTAGCGCCGGCCTTAGTGAGTGCATCGTAGGTCATTGGGCCGGAATAATCCGCGGGCATTTTCATAACCCAGAACAAATTTGAAAAGTCCGGTTTGCCGATAATGACGCCAAGAATTGGGTTAATAATGTCTTTGACAAAAGAATTAACAATATTGTTAAATGCTGCACCGACGATAACGGCTACAGCTAAATCAATAACATTACCTTTGGAAATAAAGGCCTGGAACTCTTTGAAGAACCCCGATGCCTGTTGCTGTACAGAAGCCATGAATACACCTTTCGGTTAATACTATTTAGGCTGATTCTAGAAGAAAAGATAGAAAAAATTAGCGGCTGAGCTCGAAATTGGTGATTTCAAAAATTTGGGATTTTTAATCAAATATTTTAAAATTCGGATATTTAGTACATTCTCAATTAAATTAGGAGAGGAATACCCTCATGATGGTTCTTTATTCTGGCAACACTTGCCCATTCTCGCAGCGTTGCCGTTTTGTTCTTTTCGAAAAAGGCATGGATTTTGAAATCCGTGATATCGATCTTTACCACAAGCCTGAAGATATTAATGTCATGAACCCCTATGGTGAGGTTCCCATTCTGGTTGAAAGAGATCTGGTTTTATACGAATCCAACATCATTAATGAATACATTGACGAAAGATTTCCGCATCCCCAGCTGATGCCGCCTGATCCGGTTGAAAGAGCACGTGCAAGACTGACTCTCTTTAACCTTGAAAGAGAAATCTTTGTGCATGTAAAAACTTTGGAAGACAGGAACTCTACCGAAGAACAGCGCGAAGCTGCAAGACAGAAGATTAGAGACAGCTTGGTTGGTTTGGCTCCTGTCGTTGCTAAGAGAAAATATCTCAACGGCGATGAATTCTCTATGCTTGACATTGCTTTAGCCCCGCTTCTTTGGCGTTTGAGCTATTACGGCATTGAGCTTCCTCCTGCCGCCATGCCTGTTCAGAAATATGCTGAAAGAGTTTTCTCCAGACCTGCGTTTATCGAGGCCTTGACTCCATCTGAAAGAGTAATGCGTAAATAAAATGTTTTTTAATAAACCTGACGTTCCTCCTTTTACTCCCTATGCTCTCAGAGCATATTACGAATGGGCTGTTGATAATTCCTATACTCCGATGATTCAAGTGGATCTTCAGAGCTATAAAGATGAAATCAACGTCCCTGCAAAATTTGAAAATGATAAAGAAATCGTTTTCAACATTAGCCCTGAGGCATGCGGAAATTTAGAAATCGGAAATGAGTATGTTGATTTTGATGCCAGATTCGGCGGCCAGGCTCATCATATCCACTTCCCGGTGGAGAACGTTAAATTGATAGTCTGCAGAGAGTGTCAATTTGGTTTGCCAATGGATCTTTTCCCGGGAAAACGGATAAAGAAAAAAGATACACGGCCTAAGAAACCAGTATTTTCAGAGGTTTAAAAAGTTAGAGGACAGATTCATCTGTCCTTTAATGTTTTTAAATGTATATTTTTGCTTTGTTCAACACGAAAATAGATTTTTTGTGTACAATGCGTACCTCGTTAGTGAGGAGCCCGTTTAGCTCAGTGGTAGAGCAACCGCCTTGTAAGCGGTAGGTCGTCTGTTCAAATCAGTCAACGGGCACCATAAATCTTCGTGGTGTATCTCTTCGCTCTAATTCTCAAGTGGCCCGTTTAGCTCAGTGGTAGAGCAACCGCCTTGTAAGCGGTAGGTCGTCTGTTCAAATCAGTCAACGGGCACCACTTCCTTTCTCATCAAAAAGAATCCAAATACTTTGTTAACTCCGTGTAAGCGAGAGTGATTTTTTACTTTTCGGAATTATTTTTACAGCTCGGGATTACTCGGTCCAGACCGTAAATCTGTCATTGCCGCCGTAATCACGCAAAGTTTGTGCACCCTTAAAGCTGTTTTTCTCAGCCAGTTGTCTAACTGCAGAACCTTGATCCCAGCCGTGTTCAATGGCTATGACAGAAGGTTTTTCTTGAAGAGCAGACGCTTGTGAATAAATGGCCTCAATATAGCTGAGACCGTTTCCATGATCAGTCAGTGCAGATATGGGTTCAAAGGTTAATTGTTTAAGATGCTCATCATGCTGATCAATATAAGGCGGGTTGCTGACTATTACATCGAAGCTTTCATCGGCAGGGATGGCTTTAAGCCAATCCCCTTGATAAAACTTAATTTCAGCTCCTAAGTTCTCAGCGTTCTTTTTAGCTATAGCTAAGGCATCCCCGGAGATGTCGGTGGCGATTACCTCTAAGTCCGGTCTTTCCAGCTTAAGCGTGATAGCAATACAGCCTGAACCTGTACCCAGGTCTGCAGCTTTAGCGTTTTTCGGAATATGGTCAATCAGCCATTCGATAAGACATTCCGTATCCGGCCGAGGAATAAGGACGGAGGGATTGACGAAGAACGGACGAGAAAAGAATTCTTGAGTACCGACAATATAAGGGAAGGGCTCTCCGTCTAATCGGCGTCTGACCGCTTCGGAGAGCTCGTGAATTTCGTTTTCAGAGAGAACTAAATCTTTTCTGGTTAAAGTCTGTATTTGTGTTAGGCCCAGAAAATGACAAAGGAATCCTCTCTTTTCAGATGTAGGGAGGAGTGTGGCTTGATGCCACTCTCCCAGCGTCATCGGCTTATTAGGCATCGTTGCTGAGATTTGCCAGCTGTTCTGCCTGGTATTCGGCGCCTAAGGATTCGATGATTTCATCCATGTCCCCGTCCATAATGGAATCCAGTTTATAGAGAGTCAAATTGATCCTGTGATCGGTGACTCGTCCCTGGGGATAATTGTAGGTACGAATTCTTTCACTTCTGTCACCGGAGCCAATCAAAGATTTTCTCATGGAGGCTTCTTTAGACTGCTGTTCGGCAACTTGAGCAGCTTTGATTCGGGCAGCTAAGACCCCCATGGCTCTTTCTTTGTTCTTGTGCTGGCTTCGTTCGTCCTGGCATTCAACAACAATACCGGTCGGAATGTGGGTGATTCGAACTGCACTATCTGTTTTCTGAATGTGCTGACCGCCGGCACCGGAAGCGCGGAAAACGTCCACACGAATATCACCGGGGTCAATGACGACATCACCGATTTCGTCTTCTTCCGGAAGAACGGCAACCGTACAGGCGGAAGTATGAACTCGTCCCTGTGATTCAGTTTCCGGCACACGCTGAACGCGATGACCGCCGCTTTCAAACTTCAATTTCGAGTAGGCACCTTGTCCGATGATTCGAACAACGATTTCTTTGTAGCCGCCAAGGTCGGATTCACTGGCCGAAACAAACTCAATGTTCCATTTTTGGCGTTCTGCATATCGGGAATACATCCTGAAGAGGTCGCCTGCGAATAAGGCGGATTCGTCTCCGCCTGTACCTGCTCGGATTTCTAAGAAGATATTCTTGTCATCGTTAGGGTCTTTCGGCAGAAGAAGAATTTGAAGATCTTGCTCGGCTTTTTCCAAGGTTTCTTTGGCTGCTTTGATCTCTTCAGCGGCAAACTCAGCCATTTCCGGATCTTTGAGCATTTCTTCAGCAGTTTTCAGATCCTCTTCTGCGGTTTTAAATTCTTTTGTCTTGACCACAACAGGTTCAATTTCAGCTCTTTCTTTGGAGAGAGCACGGAATTTGTTCATGTCGCTGGTGACATTCGGATCTTGTAGGGTGGTATCAATTTCTTCTAAACGTCTGGCCATTTGAGCCAGTTTGCTTCTCATCGAGTCTTTCATGTTCAACTAATTAATTGAATTTTGTGAAATTCTAATGTGTAAAGGCGTGATTTGTCTCTTCAAACACAAAAATGAGTTGAAGAGGAGAGAGAAGGAGCGATCGCTAATGACCGTGATACAAGAAAAAGTTCTGTAAGAGGTCTAAAACTTTCTGGTAGTCTTCATCAGGAAGACTTTGATTATTTCTGAGAGTAGTAAGCGGATCGTGGATGAACTTATTCATCAAAGATTTGGACATGTGCTCCAGAACTTTTTCAGGATCCTCTCCTTTGGCCAAGGCTCGTCTGGCCTTTTTTATTTCTCTTTTTCGGAGAGCTTCCGCTTTTTCCTTTAGGGAAATAATTTGAGGAACGGAATTGCGGGCGGACATCCAAACGTGAAATTCGTTGACTCTTTCTTGGATGAGAACTTCAGCGGCTTTCACTGCTTCCTGGCGTCCTTTTATACCTGCTTGAACTACTTTGCCGAGATCATCGACGGTATACACGTAGATGTCATCGAGATTGCTGATTTCCGCTTCAATGTCCCGAGGCACTGCCAAATCCACCATAAACATCGGGTGGTGACGTCGTTTTTTTATGGCTCGCTGAGCCATCCCGAGGCCGATTATCGGCAGAGAGCTGGCGGTGCAAGAGACAACAATGTCATAGTCAGCCATTACTTCCGGCATGTCGGAAAGTTTGATGGCATCAGCGCCAATTTGGTCCGCAAGAGCCTGAGCTCTTTCGACAGTTCTGTTGGCGACAGTGACTTTTTTAGGATTTTGTGCACAGAAATGCGCTGCACACAGTTCAATCATTTCACCAGCTCCAACGAATAAGATGTTGGAATCAGAGATGTTCCCGAAAATTCTGTTGGCCACTCTGACAGCTGCTGCAGCTAAAGAAATAGATCTTGTGCCGATTTCAGTAGTTGAGCGAACTTCTTTGGCTACTGAAAAAGTTTTTTGGAACAAATGGTGAAGGTGCAAGCCTAAAGAACGGGCTTCTTGAGCTGTTTTTTCGGCTTTTTTAATTTGACCTACGATTTGGGTTTCACCCAAGACCATGGAGTCCAAGCCCGAGGCAACCCTGAATGCATGTCTGGCTGCTTCTTCGCCGATGTAGAGATAAAGATGTTCTTCGAGTTCGGCAAGTTGAACTTGTTTTTGTTCCGCAATGAACTCTCTCAGACTGCGAGCTGCTTTTTCAGGATCCTGAGCTGCACAATAGATTTCGGTACGATTGCACGTAGAAAGAATTGCGGCTTCCGAGATGCCTCCCTTGTCTTGGGGTGAGAGCATCGCTCGAATCATATTGATAGAATCTTTCAGCTCATCCGGCCCATAGGATACTTTCTCTCTCAAAGAGAGAGGGGCGGTGTTGTGATTAAGACCAAGAATAAGCAGATTCATGAAACAGCGGCGTCAGAGAGTGTTTAATAAAAAACGTGAATTATAGTTGCTATGGCTAAACATACCAACCCACTTCGACTTACCATATTAGAAATAGTGCATTATTCTTATCTTAAAGTGTAATTCTTTAGGTAGAAACGAGGAACGGTAATGACAACAAAACTACCCGTAGTTCGTAAAGAGCAGGAAAATGTCGGAGAGTCCAGACAGATTCCTACGGAAGACGATGATCTCGAAGCGGCAATTCAACGCTGTAAGAAACTCGTTACCAAAAGAGCCTTGTATAGCGCAGGGGCTTCATTGGTGCCGATTCCCGGAGTCAATATTACCGTTGATGTTGCCTTGATGGCTTCGATTTTGAATTCCGTCAACTCGGAATTCGGACTTTCTCCCCGAGAAATAGAGAGTTTATCCACGGATCAGAGGCTTCAAGTATTTGCCATGATTACGGCAGTTGGCAGTTCGTGGGCCGGAAAATATATTACGGCTCCGTTAGTGACGGCGGTGCTCAAGAAGCTAAGCGTACAGATAACGGCGACACAGGTTGCGAAATTTGTTCCGATTCTCGGACAAGTTGCCGGAGCCGGGATTTCGTTCGCTGCGATGAAGTTTATCGGGAATAAACATATCGAAGACTGCGTCAGAATTTCTCGGCTCTTTTCTCAAGCGAAATCTAAGGAGCAGGCGTAACGCCTGGATTTAAGACCGGAGCTTTGATTTGATAGCTTGGAGTCTGCAGAGGAATCATGAAGCCATTGGACAAAAGTTTCTGCACTAACAGCTGAGAGTAAAGTTCAATGGTTTTTTCATTTGAAAACTGCTCAAGGAGCGTAGTGAAAGAAGCTGTCCATAGAGTTTGATAGTCCTTTGCCAGCAAAAGCTGGATATTGCTCACTAAATACTGATTGGTAGTAACTGAGGGAGGAATTGCCCATCCTCCCCACATCGGTCCGGGGCCCATGAACGGACCAGGGCCCATGAACGGTCCGGGCCCGAAAGGGCCGCCCCAGAAAGGATCTGGTCCCCATGTCACGCCGGGATTGTAGACCGTCTGGTTTTTTACACCGTTAAACGTAATGACGAGAATGTCGCTAGCCTTGGCATTCTTGGCGGCTTGTCGAAGAATAGGGAGATTCAGGCCACCGTTTTGAAGCAAAAGGCCGGATCCGGGGCTTAGATATTTGTACGCCGGTTCCGAAGGAATACCGTTCAAAGTAAACGTCGTGCTCGTAATATCTTCGTAAAGCCTTTGGGTAGTCGGATCTGAGGACACCGCAACAACTAAAATTCCGGTAATTGTTTTTTGATCAAAAGTAACGCTTTGATTTAACCATTGCGAATTTATCTGAGTAGGATTGACTTGTTCCTGCACGGCTGTACATCCATTGAGAGCAAGAAACCCTGCGATGGATAGAACGAGCAGAAGGCCTCGGTAAAGTTTCTTCATATTTATCCTCTCTGTTTCTAAGACAGATGGTTCAATTCTAAAAAGCTTTCCAGGTTCCTCAAACTCTCTTTCTCAGATTGAGAGTACGCAAGTTAAGAGATTTTCGGCGTGAAGTCCAAGGCCACGAAGATACCGATGATTACAAAGAGAGTCGCAGAAATTAAGCGTACCCATTTAACCGGTATTTTTTCTGAAAGTTTGTCGCCAATCCAAACTGCAGGAACATCGGCAATTAACATGCCCAGGGTCGTACCGGCAACAATGATGAACGGAGTGCCGTAGCTGGCCGCGAGAGCAACCGTAGCTATTTGTGTTTTATCACCCATTTCTGCCAAGAAAAAGGTAATGAAAGTAATTCCAAATGCGCCCCATTTTTCCATGAGTTTGTTTTGAGGGATGCCGTCATCGTCCATTTTGTCCGGAATAAGAATCCAAATAGCCATTGCAACGAAGGACAGGGCAAGGACCCACCTCAACACATCAGGACTGAAGAATTCGGCAAGCCAAGATCCTGCAAGCCCTGCCAACGTGTGATTAAAGATGGTTGCGACAAAAATACCTAAGATGATAGGCAACGGTTTTTTATATCGAGAAGCTAGAAGGAAGGCTAAGAGCTGGGTTTTGTCGCCCATTTCTGCAAGTGCGACAACACCGGTAGATAGTAATAGGGTTTCCATTATTGTTTTCTCTTTTCTGCCGGTAAGTAAAATCAACGATAAAACAGACAGACCGGCGGCCGCCTTTTATCGTTGGTCTCACCAAGCTGAAAACCGACAGTGCCATGATTTATTTAATCAAGTATGTTGACCCTGTCTTAGACACCGGAATGTCTAACGGTTACTCCCCAATGATCGGAATATCTTAATTGTAAGAAAAAATCCCAAGGACTTTTACATCCTCGGGATATTTATTCTGGTGGCTAGAGACGGAATCGAACCATCGACACACGGATTTTCAGTCCGTTGCTCTACCAACTGAGCTATCTAGCCAGCTCAATCAAGAGAAGTCGAACTATACAGGAGAAATTTTAATCGTGCAACTATCCCGGACAAAAAGTTAAATTTATTTACATTTTGAGAAAGGTTTACTTTTTCTGCATGCCATTCACCGCGAGATATCTTGAAACCAAAGATTAATTTTTTAAGATTGAGCAATTACTTCAACTGTTATTATTGGCCTGCTAAAGATTTACTGCTTTTAGTATTGATTACATACAAGGTTAAAGTCAGAGATGCTCAAGAAATTTATTTGTTTAGCTGTCCTTGCCGCCGTTTGCGGTGTGGGACAGGCTCAAATACCTGAACAAAAAGCCGCTCCCGCCGAAGCAAAAGAAGCTGTGCAAAGCACTAATGATTCTGCACAAGAAAAAGAGTTGGACAGAATAAGAAAACTAGCTCAAGGACGTTTGGGAGTTCAAGTCAAGCATGTGCTTCCCTCTCCGATTCCCGGACTCTACGAATTAGCTGTGAATAATGAGATTATTTATATGGATCCGACCGGAGATCATGTTCTGATGGGCGAAATCTTCAATACCCTGTCCAGAAAGAATCTCACTCAAGAAGCAAAAGATAAACTTTTGACAATTGATTTTTCTGCTCTGCCTCTTGCAGACGCAATTAAGACAGTTCACGGCAACGGATCCAGACAGATTGCCGTTTTCTCCGACCCAAACTGCTCCTTTTGTAAGAAGCTCGAGGCTAGCTTAGCCGGCATGAAGGACGTAACTATATATACTTTCTTGTACCCGGTAATTACAGCCGGATCCAAGGAGGCCAGCGCGAATATCTGGTGTTCTAAAGATCGTGCTTTGGCATGGAAACAGCAGCTTTTGGAAGGCAAAGCTGCTCCTAAACGCGCTGCAAACTGTGATATTTCTGCTTTAGAGCGTAATATTGAGCTTGGTTCCAAACTCAACATCACAGGAACCCCGACTGTCTTTGTACCTTCCGGAAAGAGAGCTCCGGGTGCAGTCGGCATTGATTATCTTGAGAACCTTCTTTCTGAAGCTCCTCAGCACCCATAACTCATTTTGGAAAGTAAAGCACTTGCATTCACAGGTTCTTTTCTATAGTTCTTCTAGAATTTTTTTGGAGATTGAACAATGAAATTCGATGAAAAAAATTGGCCGGTAGGGCACGCTTTTACTACTAAGTTAGGGGACGGCAGCGCAAAAATTGCAGTTTTCGCCGATCCTAACTGCGGATGGTGCAAACGTCTTGTGCAGGAAACGTTGAGCAAGATGGAAAATCTGACGGTTTACTGGTTCCTTTATCCTGTTTTAGGTGAAGACTCAGTTGTTAAGTCTGCCGTTATCCTCTCCTCCAAGACTCCGCATAAAGCTTGGTATGAATGGTGCATGGATGAAAAGGCACCGATAGGAATGTTCAAGGCTTCTCAAATGAAAGTCTTGGAAGACAACTCTCGTTTGGCTGAAAAACTCAAAATAGAAACGGTACCTGCAATCTTTTTAGAAGACGGTGCAGGTCCGTTCGGTTTTATGACAGCAATGGAGCTGGGTGAAAAAATCCAGCATTCTTAACGAATATCTTCGGGAGCTGCTCCCTTAGGGAGCAGTATCCATGCAGAGACATCGCTCTTTTGTTTTCCTGCATTCCTTCCGGCTTCATCTCCAAATCCCCAGAAAAAATCAAATCTTAAAGGTCCTTTGATAGCTCCTCCTGTGTCCTGTGCGACAACAGGTCGGGTAAAATCTAAGGAAGGGTTGTCTTGGGAAGCATGAACAATCAGAGGTGTTCCCATGGGAACGAACTTTCTATCGACTGCCACAGAAGCCTTCGGAGTTAGAGGAAGGCCTTGGGCGCCAATTGGACCTTCCGATGGATCAGTCACCGCTCTCTCTTTGAAAAAGACAAAACTGGGATTTTGATCGAGAAGCTCATTTACACGAGTGGGATTTTCAACGGCCCATTTCTGAATATTCTGCATGGATAGCTCGTGTCTTTTCAGATAGCCTTTTTGAACGAGCCAAGAGCCGACGGCCTTATACGGATGGCCGTTTTGGTCATCGTATCCGACGCGAATAGTTTCTCCGGCGGCAGTTTCCAATCTGCCGGAACCCTGGATCTGTAAGAAGAAAACCGCAACCGGATCATCACTCCAGCCGATTGCATACTTATCCAAGTCCCTGCGTTGAACAATGTGGCTTCGGTCATCGTATGGTATTAGTTTTCTTCCCTGAAGCTTTCCCCGAAGACGCATTCCTTTCAGAGAAGGATATAAGCTGGCGAGGTCAACGATAATTAAGTCATCGGGTGTGGACAGAATCGGGATTTTGTGCCCGGAAGTTTTTTCTTTACTGATCTTCAAAAGGGGCTCGTAATAACCGGTCATAAGGCCGGATTCATCTTCGCTGTATACAGTTCCCGTTTGTTTTCCGAGTTGAATTTTTGTGATTTTCCACGGAGTAAATTGAGAACGAAAGAAATATTCTGCCTCGCTGTCAGAGGTAGAGTCGGCTTTAGCACAAACTTCTTTCCATATCGCTTTTTTGCCAATGCTCCTGCAGGATACTCGAAAAGCCCGTAGGCCTGCCTGCCAATCTTCCTGAGAAATCTGATTAATGGATGAGTAATCGTCAATTGTCGTTCTGGTTTCTATAGACGTTGGTTCATCAATTTCTTTTTCCGGTTTAGTTTTATCAGTTGTTGAGCAGCCTGCGAGCAAAAGTGCCGCAGAAACGGCGGAGAAAAAAGAAAATCGGAATATTAATTTGTGCATTTTGTTACCTCAAAGCAAGCCTACATTGTAGAGGTTGTAGGTAATGGGATAGGCGCTTGCGGGAGATTCAACCGTTAAAATAAGCACAAAGGAGATGCCTGATGAAAGATAATCGCTTTAAGATTGCTCCGTCCATTCTGTCTGCTGACTTCGCCCGCTTAGGGGCCGAAGTAGAAGATGTCATAAAGGCCGGAGCAGACTGGATTCATTTTGATGTGATGGACAATCACTATGTTCCTAACTTAACTTTCGGTCCTATGGTTTGTAAAGCCATCCGTCCATGGACTAAAGCCCCCATCGATGTACATTTGATGGTCGAACCAGTTGATAGTTTGATAGAACCTTTTGCCAAAGCCGGTGCTGACTATATTACTTTTCATCCTGAAGCCAGCAGGCATGTAGATCGCACTTTGTCATTAATCAGAGAAAACGGCTGCAAAGCAGGTTTAGTTTTTAATCCTGCTACATCACTGGATTGGCTGACCTATGAGATGGACAAAATTGATATGGTTCTGCTCATGAGTGTCAACCCGGGATTCGGAGGGCAGTCTTTTCTCCCCGAGACTCTTCATAAGCTCCAAGAGTGCAGATGGGTTCTTGATCAATATGAAAAAAAGACAGGCAAGAAGATTCTTTTAGAAGTTGACGGCGGCGTCAAGATTGACAATATTGCGGAAATTGCAGCTGCAGGGGCAGAAGTATTTGTCGCAGGAAGTGCTGTTTTTTCCGGAAAGAATTACGAAGGCTATAAAAAGATAATTAACAATTTTAGAAAAGAGTTGGACAGTGTCTAAGAACAAGGAAAATTTTAAAGAAGTCAAAGCCGTTTTATTTGATTTAGACGGAACTCTGGTCCACACCCTTCCGGGACTGACTCAATTAGTCAATGCAGTGCGAAAAGACTTTGATAAGCCGGCGCTGCCCGAGGAGAGAGTGGGCCTTTATATCGGAAAAGGAATGGTCAATTTAATACACCGTTCAATGACTGATTCAATGAACGGCAGATTGGATGATCATATTTTCTCTTTAGCAGTGTCTAGTCTCCAGAAGCATGTAGAAAAGGGTGATTATGACAAAGGCACTTTGTTCCCCGGAACAAAAGAGGCTCTCGAGCTTCTGAAGAAAGCAGGACTGAAGTTGGCAATTGTCACTAACAAACCATACGATATGAGTATGGAAACTTTGAACAGTTGCAGCATCGAGGATCTTTTTGACGTAGTGGTAGGAGGAGATTCGGCACCAAGGCCAAAACCTGCAAAAGATCCAGTTGAAATGGCTATTAATCTTCTGAATGTTTCCAAAAACGAAGCTCTGATGATCGGGGATTCAGGAAATGATTCCGGAGCCGCCAAAGCAGCAGAGGTTCCTTCTATCTTAGTCCGGACAGGATGGAGTGAGGGAGTTCCTTTGGAGACGATCGCGGAAAGAGATGAAGCAATCATTTTGGCTGATATTCCGGAAGTAGCAAAAGAAATTCTTAATTCCCGTAAAGCTCAAAGGCTGTAAGCAAAAAGAATGATTTTTTCGGATGTAGCCCGACTGAAGCCCGGATGGAGAAGTCTTGTCGAAGATTTTTTCAACTCTCCTCAAGGCCAAGTACTAACTTCATATGTGAACAAGCGGAAAGAAGAGATCGGGGAGGATAATGTTTATCCGCCCGATCCACTCCGTGCTTTAACTTTAATGTCCCCTGATGAAGTCAGGGTTGTTATCCTGGGTCAGGATCCTTACCATGGCCCAAATCAGGCGAACGGTCTGGCTTTTTCGGTAGCGGAAGGAATAAAACTTCCTCCAAGTTTGAGAAATATCTATAAAGAAATCATCAATGAATATTCCGGAGAAATGCCTTCGAACGGTGATTTAACTTATTTAGCTAAGCAAGGTGTTCTTTTGTTGAACGCGTCTTTGACAGTAGAAAAGGGACAGCCATCCAGCCATTCTCGTATCGGATGGGAAATCCTCACGGATAATCTTATCCGCGCGGTGGCTAAAAGACAGCGTCCGTGTGTTTATCTGTTATGGGGAAGCTTTGCACAACAAAAGCGTCCAATTATTGAGGAGATTTCTGAGCCCTCTTCTTATCTGATTTTACAAAGCAACCATCCTTCCCCGCTGTCTGCACGAAGGGGCCCAGTTCCTTTTATCGGCTGCGGGCACTTTAAAGCAGCTAATAATTGGCTTGAAGAAAAGGGAGAAAAACCTATCTCGTGGCTTCCTCAAGAAAATTCAAAGCAAAAAACAGAAGAAAAACAGTTAAATTTGCTTTGACAAAAGGAAAAGCAAGAAATTTACAAATTTTTACATCAGATTTAACTGATTGAAATTAAACATAAAACCTTTATTTTACGCTAAATTCATAAAAAAATCTTCATCAAGAGGTTTGACAAGCTCAAAAAAGGTATTTATAGTTCGCACCTCGTTGTTGATGACGAACACGAAATCAGCGACGCAAGTTCTTTAAAAATTTATCGACGAAC